>Ga0100406_1007612_pt1 | contig 14034 bp, 11 predicted proteins | sample Orb8nscriptome_3_FD_81148 | JGI IMG/M metagenome (GOLD analysis project Ga0100406, IMG submission 81148) | Coral microbial communities from Puerto Morelos, Mexico - Orbicella 8 C C metatranscriptome (Eukaryote Community Metatranscriptome) | ecosystem: Host-associated > Invertebrates > Cnidaria >...
TATAAAAAATTCCTCTCATGGCAGAGGTATGGATGTCTTATGGAACTTCTCACTGTTTGAATGTATTAATTTCATGTTTGTTATGGTTTGTACCAGCTGACAATATCACAGCAGTGTTCCGCAGCCTTGATGTTTGGCATAAGGCCAAAAGCATTCGCAAGTGCTTGGAAAAGGTATAAAGATGGTGTTTAAAAGTGGTGTTTATCTTCTGGGCAACAGTTGAGTGTTCTAAGCCTTTGTGATGTGTAATCATTTTGTTGATCTGTACATGACAGTTTGCCATCAAATCCACATGCTTATACAAACGCTGAATGGCATTTAAGCACTGTCAATAACATGTGCTTTACACATACTTTTTGTTTTCTGGACTTGTGAGACATTTTCACTGTAGATGCATCCTACACTATATTTAGCATGTCATGGCATTTTCACCACAGTAAAAATTGGTCCATTTTAGGCTTTCCCGGTACACCTCTACAAAAAGGGTGACTAGCATGTGTGTTTTGCTTTCCAGGTTGGAAACCTGAAAAATATGGGGAAAATACAGACCTGGTCTGGTCATATTATAAACAACTTTTGGTACTGTGCTAGCATTTGCAAGTTACAGCAAGTGATGAGGAAGCTCTTAAAGTAATGAAGGTGATGCCTCTCTCTTGTATGGTAGAGTTTGCCAATATGGTAGAATTTGTCAATACACAAAAGCAATGTGAATGGTGAATGAATCAACATGCCACAAGCATGGGACAAACAAAAAATCTGAGTCCCTGACAGGAATTGAACCCATGACCTCCTGGACACTGGGCAGGTGCTGTATCCACTAAGCTACAAGAACCCATAGAGAGCAAGGCCATTAACTGAGTTCATATGTGACAGGCATCCTGCATACTCCTAGGACCACAACTGTCGATATACACATTCATTACTGACACTGGTTCAATGAAAAGTTTAATCTAACTGAACTGTATTACATTTTTTCTAGGATACCTGGATTGGGGTACTGCATCATGTATGTAATGAACACGAGTGGGTGGGTGGCAAATGTGGCCATGGAGATTTGGTTCCAGAAGAACATAGTCTTGAATGGTTTGACCAAAGAGATAAGGACTTCGAAGCGTGCCAGAAAATGGTGCTAGAGCCTCAACTCCTTGCTAGCTTCAACTTCTACGTGCAATTCAGGTAACTGCGCATGCAGTAATATGATGGCTAGATTTATGTTTATGTTGGTATGTGTAAGAACCTACCCATATATTTTTTTACAAGACGTTTAATACATTATCATGTTCTGTAATAATAGATCAATAACAAGTAACAATACAGAAACACAGAGATCAATAAACAAATGCAATCACAATGACATAGAAGTTTACTATATCAGTGTCCTTATTGGTGATTTGCATGCCTTATTCTTTCAGACACAGCCAGTCTTGAGTATGCAAATAGCCTTTCATTGGTTCACTCCAAAACGGTGTTTGTTTAGGTACGTAAAAAAGCAGTGTTGTTTATTAATATGGGAAAACAAAATGGTGATGGCATGTATACAAAGTGACATGCACAATCAGCATAATCAACGTGCATAATCAGCATTTACCTTACCTGCCTTCATCTTCAATCTAAAGCCTTTGAGTTCTGCCTTTGATTTGTAATTTGTAACGGCTGTCAGATTTACTTTTACAACTCTTCCCAGTAACACCAAGTGTGATGTGGAATAATGCAATATTTTTGCATGTGTGTGATACGACATGGTTCAATGATCTACTAACACGTTCCATAGAAAGCTGGTCAGACTTGCAATTGCTCTTCAGACTTGTAACCCCCACATACTGGTATGTACTAACTATTTCCACAGTGTAGTACCTTAATTAGACAGATTTTGGGTTGTCTATCTTTCTCTGTTTCTATTTTCAACCTCCTCAGTGTATTTATTGTAAGTATTCTTCAATAAAGTAAAACTGAACTTTAATTTTTTCTTTCAAAACATTTCTAATCTCATTCTTTTCTTCAGTTTCTTCACACACATGCATTTCAGATTGTCTGAAACAAATCCCACACAGATGACAACCTGTGCATATCTTGAATACATTTTGTATTTATATTTTGTGCTTGTAGAATGATGGAACATAAACCAAAAACAACCTACATTGTAAATAGTCCATGATAAATGAAAGTTTTTCTATCAACCAATTCAACAATCTATTGACATTTTCAACAAATCCAACAATATTTTGACAGTGATAACTTCCTCTACACTACTTTTTGGAATATTTAAGTGAGTGAAAAAGTGATTGAAGATTTTTTTTCCTTGTGCAATGCCAATGACGATGACTTCCTTTTCCTCTTTGGTGGTTTATACTTCGGATCTTTTTGGGAGCTGCAATCCTCTTCTGTCTTGTCACAATCTCTATCACTTTCTGAATTAACATGGGAAAGGCTAGATGGTCTAAAAGATGAAACTAGTGAGACGATCTCAGATAGTCCAGACTGCAATTGATAGCCCTGGCATGGTAGTTCCATAAGTACTCACTCCTGCTCTGTTCACTTCCAGTTTGTATCTCCTTGGTAGTCTGCTAGGGCTTTTCCCCTTAGCAGTGAGTACGTTTCAAGGTTGTATTTTTATTCAAGGTCCAAAAATTACATACAATTACTGTTTGTCATGACAGCTTTTAAATTTTACTCTGGTGTTTTACAATGATTTTCGTTCGTTTTAAATTCAATAATACGTTGAACAAACGTGACAATTTAGCTTTTCACGCCAACTTTGTAACTTGATACTTTTGTTTTCCTCGCAAAGGTATGTAACATGAAACTCTTGTTTTCTCCAAAACACAGGGAAGATGAGCTTGCTTTGGTGGATAAATGAAAGAAAGTTAAATATCTGACAAAGAAATGGCATTTTGTTTTTTCTCAAAATGCAAATTTTCTTATTACAGATGAACAAGAACTAATGTAATTATTAGATAGTCATGGAATACCACTTTCTTTTTCTGTTGCCACCTTTGTTGTTAACAATAAAACAATTCAAAATCAATACACAACAATATCGATTGATACCACTGGGAAGCGTTTCAATGAGAAGTATTGAAGGTAAACAGGGCTACTTGGCCAATATTATCCTACATCGATGAACGAGTCTCCTCAAAGACTGATCAAAATAATTTGCACTTTCATTAGGTGCCATGGAGTCTGCAGCAATATTTGAGCAATTTCTTGGTTTCTTTTGTCACAAATTTCCAATTTGCAGAATATTAAAGCCACTAACTCTGGAACTTTTTGGTCTCTCTTACAGACGCGGTTAAGGCAAGAAATAAATAAGCCGCTAATGAGAAACTTCACATTTCCCTTCTTTATTTCAACCCTGACAAACATACTATTGTAGTTTGAAAACAGCAGATGATATTTGTTCAACCGACCTGTGGGTAATTCTGAAAGATACATTTAACTTTCGCACTAAAAAGGGACAAGTGCCGCTACCTAGTACCTGACATTACATGACATAAAAAACTGCGTGGAAACAGCACATAATACTTACGATGCTAGAATGCATGCCTCTAACATGTTGGTTTCTTCCATAAGGAAAATTACTCAACATTTGCTATAGACATGTATTGGTCCAAGGACCCATTGTTCTGTACCCCCATTTTCAGTGCTATCATGCGCAGAAATCGTTTCCAGTTGCTTCTGAAATTTCTACATTTCAATGACAACTCCAATATGCCTGCACCTAATAATCCAGCTCCTGATAAACCGTTCAAGCTGTGATCTTTACTGGATCATCTCTGAAAAGTTTCAGGAAGTATATGTTCCAGCCCATAACATTTCAATTGATGAGTTCCTGCTAATGTGGAAGGGGAGATTGGGTTTCAAGCAATACATCCCCCTAAAAAGAGCTAGATTTGGTGTGAAATCATTTATGTTGTGTGAAGATAGTAGTTACACATTTTCTTTCAAGATTTATACAGGGAAAGAAAACGTAGCCCCCAGAGCACAAGAGCTTTCTCTTTCTGAGAGAGTTGTCGTCGACCTCATGCAACCATTGCTGCAGAAGGCATATCATTTGTACACTGACAACTGGTGTACAAGCTTGCCACTGTACAGGTACCTTTGCCGCCAAGGAACTTTAGCTTGTGGAACAGTCCAAAGCAACAGGAAGGGGTTCCCAGAGCAAGTGAAGAGTGCCCAGTTGAGAAGAGATGAGCTAATAGCTTGTCGCTCTGATGAGCTATTGGCAATAAAATTCAAAGTTAAGAAGGTTGTGTTTATGCTCAATACCATCCATGATGATTCAGTGGTCCATAGGCCAGACAGGAGACACCAAATCAGCACCAGACAAAGCCAACCTGTATTGCTGACTACAACAAATACATGGGTGGCGTTGACCGCACTGATCAGCTGCTGAAACCCTATGAGGTGCCTCACAAAACACTGAAATGGTACAAGAAGGTGGCCATCCACTTTATGCAGCTTTCCATGCTCAACAGCTTCATTGTTTATCAGAAGGATGGTCATGGAAAACCATTCCTGGGATTTCAACATGAAGTGATGGCAGCCCTTCTCTTTGAAAATGGAAATGGTGCTGACATGGAGATTCCCAGAGAGGAGAACATCATACAACTTACTGAGCGTCACTTTGTTTCGCCAGTTCCAGCAACAGCCTCTAAACAAAAGCCCCAGAAGAGATGCAAAGTGTGCTATAAGAAAGGAGTACACAAAGACAGTCACTACAATTGTCAGAGCTGTCTGAGCAACCCAGGACTTTGCTATTTTCCCTGTTTTGAACTTTATCATCCTAAATTCAATTACTGGGTGTGAAAGTCAACTTGATCAGAAAGCTCTCCTTAGATCAAAGTCTATTGTACATAGTAAATAATTTAGTGAAGTTTTGTATGGCAACTTATGAATGTAAGTGCCATTTGTGCTCAGATTTTATTACCAAATGTCCTCTTTCAAAAACTGTTATTTGGTAGTTTTCTCTGTGAATAATACTAGTACAAGTTATTCAAAAATTGTTTAAGTTCCTTTGGATTACCAGTGAAGCAATTTTCCAAGCTAGATAATTCCCAATTTTATATTTGTACCCCCAAAATTTTGCTAATTTATGCTTATTTTTATATTCAGATGTCATCAGGTATCAAATTTCAAAAATCAATAACTGCACAAGCTCAAAATAAAAGTTTTTGATTGCAGTTTCAGAAAATGTATACTTTTCTTGGGCTAGGTTCTATTGTTAGAGTAAATTACATTTGATTCGAGGCAACTTTAAATACCTCAAAAAGAGGGAAATAGGCTTGGTATAGTTGGTAACATGGGGGCTGGCAGTGAAGGGGTTAATGAAAAGCACCCCTAGTCTCTCATTCCTAGTCTTTATGGGGCAAGGAAATGCAAGGAAATTACTACCCATTCCAGAGCAAAGTTATTTAACTGTAAATCAACCTCATGCTTTGATTTTAATCCAATGGATTATGCAATCATTGACACCCTACATTTATTCTTGAGAATTTCTGACAATTTATTTGACCACCTCCACCCCCACCTCCGCCTCCAACGGACACCAAAAAACACAGAGCGGAGGACAAACAAAATGATCCTTATGGAAAAGCATCTATACTAAACCTCCAATTATATCATATAAGAGAGGCAAATCTCTAAAAGATACACTTGGTAGAGCGAAAATTTGATTGAAGGCTAAAATGCATCACTATCGCAATTCATGAGGGGAGTCTGTGTAGGCCTGTCATATCTTTTGTTTTCAACAGTGAAATTTTCCAGACAGTGCCCCGTCCCTGCATGAAACCACTCAATATACATAATTTGTACACATGTACAAAACAAGAGTATAATATGCAAATTACACTGCTTAAAAACACCAGAGGCCTTGTCCTTGACTAAGTATAATACACAACAGAGCGTAAAAGTATATTATAGTACTCTTGAGCGATCTCACTTCCATTTGGGAAGCCCAAGCTTAAATCACCTTACAAAGAAACACACTCTAGCTTCTCGCTCTACTGGATCAAAAATCCCTTACACCTCATTGGCCCTCTCACTTCAGGGAGGAGCAATAGGAAAGCTACAAAGGGCCTGACAAAGGGCCTGAAGAAGAGAAGTGCTGTTATTGTTTACATAACTACAGAGCCCAAATTGAGAAGAGAGTTCAACTAGGGAAGATCACTGTAGACAAGAATCTCTGTTCTGTATAGTAGCTGCAGAAACTAGGATTAGCTTACGTAAGCTAGAGTATACTCTAAGTACTCAAAAGTAAGCAATCAACAGAGAGTTTTAACAACCTACAACTACAACATTTCTCATTCCAGCCTACAACTTTATTGCACTGTTCAAAATAATTTAAACTGAATTTTTATGCTCGTTAAAATTTAGTCTTGTTACAAAGTTTATTGACATGTTCATATATTAGCATTTGAACAGTTGCGTTTAATTTCATTTTCATAGAAGTAACTATCATTTTGTTTGGAAAACATAAATGGGCAGCAGTAAGCAACTCACTTTTAACAACAGCCTACAACTGCATAATTTGTATTCAAAATAATTTTGTATTGATTTTTAGACAATGCTATTTACTCTTGTTACAAAGTTTGTTGGCATGTTATTAAATATCAACATTGAATAAGTTGTATTCAACTCAATTTCAAGCTATTAACTCATTAAAACACTGTTACCAAAAACCAACTAGAATCATGCAGTCTTTCATTGTCTGGTAATATGGAAAATAAGCAATAATGATACTGTAACTTAGCTATGGAGTGGGAAGCTAAACGTGTTCCAAAATCCATAATGGGATGTTATCAAGAGTTGGCCAGCTTTGATCTTGTAAAGGAAAACAAAGTCTTTCTCCAAGTTTACTATGACTTTAGCTCTTCCATTCGACACTTTCCTCTTGAAGTATGACCTGACTGCCCCTTCTGACATTCCTGACAACACAGAGAATAATGCAACAACAGCTTCCAACCTTGTGAATGATATCGCATAGCACTTATTATTTTCAGCGAGGGAAATATCATCAACAACATCTTGCAACCGAGAGCATACAACTCCACTTTGAAACACCAAAAAAATTTCTTTTGGTAAATTTTGAATTATTTCGCATTGATAAGGGCGCCTGATGCTGACTTTTCCTCCCAAACGTAATTTGATCTTGTCCAGCCACAGTCTGGTTTCATCATAAACGACTGTTCCACAGTTTACAGGAGCATTCAATAAAATCTTTAACTGATCAGTAGGACTTTGAAATACACGGTAAGATGCTTCAATTTGTCTTCGCACGCATTTCTTAAACATATCCAAATTTACATCACGTAAATCAAGCGAGTCAAATGCCTGAAGACACAATTCAATCTTCTCACTGAGAACGTCTTCTTCGGATTCTCCATTAACTGATTCTTCTTCATCGATTTCTTCCGATTCTTGAGACGACAAGTCATCCCTATCAGCTAAAACTGCTTCTCTAACTGCATCTGTTGAAAGATCATTACTCTGGCCTTTGGCTGCCATATTGAAATGTTTCACTTTGTTGAGCAACCGCTGACATTGCGCACCGCCGACCTGTGCCACATTTTGAGTCTCCTGTGCCTACCGTGACTATTCAAGCGGGAACGGAATTGAGAAACTTCTCTACCTTTCCCTGACTAACGTTGATTTTAAAGTTGTCATGCCTCAAACAGCAGCTGAAGAGATTCATGAAGAATCGAAACCAAGCAGTTCTGCTGAAGCAACTATGATGTCAGACAACAAATTACTACCATACCTCGGACCAAGTACATCTGGTGACGAGGATGTCAATTACACAGCCCCCAAAACACCTTCTTACTGTCCTCCAACGGACACCAAAGAAAACAGGGCGGAGGACAAACAAAATGATGCTTACGAAAAAGCATCTATACTAAACCTCCGATTAGATCATATGAGAGAGGCAAATCTCTAAAAGATACGCTTGTTAGAGCAACAATTTAATTGAAGGCTGAAATGCATTGCTATTGCAATTCACGAGAGGAGTCCGTGTAGGCCTGTCATATCTTTTGCTTTCATTCCTGCCTGGTGGTCAAGCCTCCCTGCACTGGTACAAGTGTGTCGGGCTGGTTTCTACTGCCTGGAAGTGGATGGAAGCCAGTGGGTGGAATCAGTTTCCTCCCTGGTGCCAGTAAAGGTCAAGCCAGCCAAGAGAAAAACTGATTCCTGCAGACTTTGTACCAGTCTCCGCATGATCCACAACAAGATAGTGCATAACTCCAGCCTGTGCTGACCTTAGGTCTGTCCTTACAAAAGAATAGTTATTTCAACAATAGACTGTCTGAATTTCAAGTGTGGTGCTCAAGACTTGTTGACGATGTCAAGTGAAGCGAAAACTCTTTGAATGGCTTTCAAACATGACCGCAAAAAAGTTGACAGTTGTTTTGGCCCTGCAAAAATTTTCCATTCCATATGTTATTGTAAGCAACACAGAGGATTAAGTTTTGCGTTGTTCTCGAACAACAGATCATCTATTTCTTTAGAACTTGTTTGTAAATATCTTTGGTTGGCATTGTTATAATACCCCTGTAATAAAAAAGTTCTACATGAGAAAAGTGTTTGTCATGTTTAAATCAAAGTGGCTGTGAGCCACTGAACTTGGAAAATAAATTATGAAAGGGTGTTATCAGGCATTGCTTAAGGAAGTACTCGTGATGTAAGGGCAGTGTAGGTTTCAAACGAGCCCATGAAGTACTTTTTCCATTCAGAAGTGTGTTGTGATACTTGCAAAATGAAACAGATCAGTGTTAAGAAACGGTTACTCAGGCCTGACTACCCATTTTACATTACATGTACCTACACATGTCTTGCTAGTGCTGTAGTCAAAAACGGCAAGATCATTTTGTTTCGTCAAATGTGATGTGTAGAGTCAGAGTAATGGTACAACCGAGAGCAAGCATGGAATTTGTTCTTTGGTAAAATTCAATAAAATCCCTTTTCAAAAAAATTATTATTACTCGGGCCAGCAGGGGTCTAGTTTTCACCGGCATTCTTTTTTATTTTTTGTGTCACGATTGGGCTACTCACGCACAGTACAAATATATTTGACCTTAGGAGGTAGTAGAAAGGCATGTGTGGCATTAGACCATTTTATTGTTATGGTATTGTTTAGTTATTGTTTAAGTCTGTAAAAGCATAATAGCTTTTCAGGACTCACTGATCAAAATGTGCCAGAAGCTGCAGATCACAGCAACACTAATTATTTTTCAAACTTTTGCTTTCCTTGCAGAATTCTAAATTGCAATGTCCAATTTCGAGAAGACATTAGTTTGGTGTAAGTTATAGTTACAGTATTGTTCACAGTTATCGTTGAACTCTATTCCTTGTTTTTTAGGCTTAGATCTTAGGTTTTTTATTGTTATTCATTTCAGTTAAGTTTCCTTTTATCACCTATCAAATGGTCTGTATCGTTACTTAATTGGTAAGTTAATTTTGTATGCGCGGAATCACGCTTGCTTAGGTCCACATCTCCAATGTGAGTTATTTGCCATGAAACTACCATCCAAGTTAGACACCGTGTAGTTTATTAATCATTTTCCAGCCTTCCATACGATCAGTTTAAGTGCCATTATGTTACACTTCCATGTTACAGAGGTTATCTCAAATGTTAAGGATAGTTTCTTCATTTAGATTATTTTAGTTTTATAGTTTGATATGTTAGTTATGTTATCTTCAATTTTCATTATTCTATTTCAGTTCGAAATACCATACGGTTTACATCATACAATTTATGGATAAGCTTACAGCACATGGTTTAATTCTACCTTCGTCTTGGCTCATGATTTGTTTCAATTTAATTTGTATGGAACATTGATCTCTGCGAAATAAACTCTATTTACATCGTAGTCAGAAGTTCTTGTTGAGTTAGATCTGTCCTTGTAATTCACATTTAGTTCAAATTTGCTGCACAGCAAAGGAATTTGAAGAATTGAAGAATGCTATTTGCAATTTGTCAGTCAGTATCAATGCACGATTGTCATTTTCTTGTCTACCATGATTAATTGGATTTATCAAGGATTAACACTCCACAATGGCTTCCACAAAAGCGCAATCACTGGATGATCTAAAGGCCACCCACAGTTTTGCCAAAATGTGACAAGAAAGGTTAATAGACTTAACGAGTTATTGTCTGCACGCAAATCCACTGACACCATTCAAAGAGTCCTGATTGAGCTAAACGAAGTTCTGGAGGAATTCAAAATCACTCATGAAGCTTATTATAACCAAATTAAGACTGTAAGAGAATGACAAGAATCTGAAAAATATTACAACTCACTCATACAACTAGCGTCGGAACTAGAGAGAGAAATCTCTTCGCGGATCATGCAACCAAATTAAGACCGAAGGAGAACAACAACTATCACAAAAATATTGCGATTTGCTCGTAGAACTAGCGTCGGAACTAGAGAGAAATCTCTTCATGAATCATGGAACCAGACACTCAAAGGTTGTTGACATCTCAAAGTGCTTATGTTGGCCCCCAGGATTCTGTGAGTAATGCTGGATTGTGTAACTTGCTCCTTATGCCATCTGTTATCTTGCACAAGCAGTACTGCTAGTGCAAAGGCGAGGTCCGCTGCAAATAAGACAGCATTAGAGGCAACGGCACTACTCTTCAAAAACTGCATGACCTTGAAATCAAAGAATTGAGAATCAAGCAAAGAAAAGCAGAAATCCAACTGCAAGCGGATATTGCAGAGGCTGAGGCCAAGAGACGAGTGTTTGAGGAAGCAGATGCCAAGGAAAGCTGAGAGCGTGACTTGTTTCATTGGGATGAAGTTACACCAGGCAAAGTAGCATTTCAACCCGTAAAGTCTGCATTTACGCCGATGGAAGGAGGCCGCCCAGGCAATGTCATTGATAAGACAGCAATAATTCCTCAAGGCAAGCAGTCCTATGAGCCAAACGAAATTCTGCAGTGATCTAAGTACCCCTTAACCCTGAAGCACCTGAATATTGCCATACGATGGCACCAAACCAAGGTTTGCCATATGACATCAAAACCAGTAGCCATCAAGATGCATCATTCATTCATCTAATGGAGACACAAGTGATCCCATTGATTATTGCGACTTCATACACACATTTGAACACCTCGTGGAACAGAAGACCACAAGTTCACTTTCTCGCCTGTAATGCCTAGTGCAGTATACTTCTGGCCCTGCCCAGAAACTAATGAGGAGTCTTTCCATGCGAGAAGAAGGCTACATGGAAGCAAGAAGGCTGCTGAAGGAAAGAGACAGTTGAAAATACAAGATGGCTGCTGCACATGTCAAACAACTCATTGAGGGGCCATTGATTAAACCTAAGAACAGATCAGTGCTTGAGCAGTTTTCCATCCAGCTTTCAAGCTGGTCAATACGTTGAAGGAAATTGGTTATGTCAATAAGCTGGACAACCCCAACAACCTCAAGAAGGTAATCGACCTGCTTCCATTTGCAATTAGATTGAAGTGGTGTGATACTGTTGACCGGGTCATAGAAACGGAAAACTGAGATGTCACCGTCAAGGATATCATGGACTTTGTGGCAGCTAAGGCAAAAGCTGCAACCCATCCCATTTTCAGCAGGGTAGTAAACAAAAACAAAGGAAAGCAAGTTAACAGCAAATCATTGAGAAAACCACCAAGAGAAGGGGGCTTCTCGACTCAAGGCAAACCACCACCCCCTGAAAATTCAAAGAAAAAACCTGAGTGTCCTTCATGTTCTTCTAGCCACTGGCTGTCATGCTGCGACAAGTTTTGAAAACAGTCTCTCCAGGAAAGGCAAGGGTTTGTGGATGACCAAAAACTCTGCAGTAACTGTCTCACAGCTGGTTACTTCGTGTGTGACTACCCAAAGGAAAGCTTCTGCAGAGTACAAGGGTGTATCAGTAAACATTCTACCTTCTTACATCCAAGAAGCAATACAAATGCCTTGACTGCTTCAACTATTCATAAGTATATAATATGTAAATAACTTTATGTAAAATTAGGGAGGGCCATATTGTAAACTACTGGGCAACCAGTAAATTATGTCACCTTCGTTAAATAAAGTCTTATTATTTTATTATTATTTAACCATAACCAAAAGCCCAATTGGAGGCCAAGGCAAAGGCGACGACCCACCGCCTGTTAATTCTAACTCTGCTAACAATGGTTACATCAAGTCTAGTTACTTCACATCACGTAATTCAGTAACCAGGCTTGCGATTCTTCCAGTCCGGGTCAAGGCAAAGGGTCATGGTAAGATGGTGGAAACGTATAAGCCTTTTACAAAAGCTGAACTTCAAAGGAACTAAAACCAAGCTGTCAGTAACAACCCTGCAAGGTGAAAATGAGCCGACTGAATGCTCCATAGTTAGTTTGGAAGCCTTTGACCTAAGCAAGAACAACATAGTGCAGCTGCCAAAGGTCTACTCTAGGCCAAGCTTGCCTATCCCCCCTGTCCACCGTGGCCCGTCTTCCCTAAGCTGCAAAAACTTTGCTCTGAAGAGAACAGCAGAAGACAACAAAGAAGATTTTGACCCCTAAACCATTGAAACTGTGAAACGCAATTTCTACGTCAATATGAAATTCCAAGAGAGCTTCTCTGAGGCATAATGGCAAGGGACTCTTGCTTCTTGCTTGGAGTTTCTGGAGGATGGCCTTTGGTTCTCCTCCCTTTGGATGAACATTGCAGGCTCTGCCATTCACCATTGGGCAAGGAAACCAATCATCCTGGACAGCAGACCAACAATGCATACCAGATTACATAATTGAATGCCTTCTCCAAGGTGGATGTGAAAGTTAAAACCTGTTCCGGAAAAGATGGCCTGGCCATCCACCAACCTTTTCCAGTGGATATAGGTAATACTTTGAATATATTTGACAATGATAATCAAAATTTAATCATTGTTTTTCATCATAATTTATTTATTTACCTATTATTGTTTTCAGGCCTCTTCAATGTTTGTGAGAAAGTTTTTATTTCTCTGGACATCATGCTTGAATTCAGAGACCTTTTTAAAAGAGGACATCCCATGTTGAGTGTTATCATTTCAAAGCTATTGGTGCTTAGCAAGAAGTGCAGAGAGGTTTGTATAGAAGTTTGATAGCTACTCTTATATTAAAATTTGATTAGTTTTTTAAGTTTAAGTTGTTTAAATATATCTCATGAGTCTGTATTGTGCAGAGATATCCTATCTGGTAATGTTCAAGAAATCTCTTCCAAAAGAAAAGACCTGGCCCCAGTTGTTCAAAGGGTGGGTAACACCATCCACCGGATAAATCACTATCTGATGGATAGCGTAGTTTGTTTTGCAAACAGTTATCCACTGGATAACAATTTATCCAGTGGATAGCATTATCCACCCTTTGAACAATTGTGGCCTGTAATTTGGAAATTTTAAAAATAAAAATGGAAATGTTCTGGTTTGTATTTGATAAGCCACATCCAATACATCAATATTCTACCTTGTATCCCATTCTCTTTTGGGCATTGTGAGACAAAAGAAACTTAAAAAATTTTGCAATTTTGACGCAAAAGCCTCGAATCCACTTTAGAGTTTTGATATTTTGAACGTGGCCTATTGGCTGCATTAGGGTCTGTGACTTTTTGGAAAAACAACACTGTAGAGGAGTATACTTGCTTTTTATAAGTGCTGCATCACTGTTTAGTAGTGTGGAGCTCATAGGAGAATCCCTTCTTACTTTTATTTTGATTACTTTGCTAATTGTGGAGTTAATTTTAAATCAATTCCAGTTGTAGGCAAAAATGTCATAATTCTATCCTCACATATATTTTCTTTGGTAATTACTTTCAATTCAATTTCTGCAACGTTTACATTTTTAATAGGAGAATTTTCCAAAGATAATCAATTGCCCTATAGAAAGGATTTACTTTACAATAGATTCTATTGTTTTGAGATGATTTCTGCGAGAAGTTTGGACAAAGTCGTCTGTGGAATATGTGACCACCACAACCACTGTGACCATTGCGACAACTACAACCATCACCACCGCCATAACCATTACAACCATGACCACCATGACCACCA
>Ga0100406_1206378_pt1 | contig 13728 bp, 10 predicted proteins | sample Orb8nscriptome_3_FD_81148 | JGI IMG/M metagenome (GOLD analysis project Ga0100406, IMG submission 81148) | Coral microbial communities from Puerto Morelos, Mexico - Orbicella 8 C C metatranscriptome (Eukaryote Community Metatranscriptome) | ecosystem: Host-associated > Invertebrates > Cnidaria >...
GGACATAAGAAGTATTAGAAAAGCACTAAGTTATAGCCGAGTGCTGCACCAGTTTCTCGGGCCGAATAAGTCTTATTCAGTTTGTGTTATACTCTGCATTTCAGGTAGCAAAGAAAAAGAACGAGATATAAACAGGGAATAGAAAAAGAAAAGGCGACCAAGAGGAATCAGAACAAAGCAGAAATATAACGGCAAAGAGAAATAAAACAGCTTAGCAAAGAAGTTGAGGTTGCAACCGTTTGTTCTCTGTAACCGTACCATATTGCTTTTTACTTACACAGTATAATGTATAGTCACTGAGTTTCACATCGCCAAAGATTCAACTGCAAGCAAAATTCTTGGTCTTTGCTCATTGCTGCTCTTGACAAAAAAGAGCGGTATAATTTGTACTCATTGCATACAATGTCACCACAGATTTATCTTAAAGGATAATGTTCGGCGGTCTTCATCATAGAAGCACGAGGCATGATGCTAAGACAGAATAAACCCGTATCAGTGACATTTCCAGGGCCGCTTATTCGGTTGCTTAGCTTTATCAAGATTTGATTCTCCTCTGGGTCTTTTTATCGCCAGGCAATATATTGCAAACGAAGTGGTGCTTATGTTTTAATTTGTACTCAATGAGTATATGCCACAGATTTCTTGTGTAGCACAATTCTCGGTCTCAATTTTGCCGACCTAGATCTGGCTGGTATTCAGTCCGACACGACCCCCAGCAGCGTTAATCAGGTCGACGCTTGAGACAAGAATGGAATTAAAGATTGTTGTCCAGATTCATAGTTTTACCGTTGTGGGGAGAAACATGAAGCTTCAGCCTGACGATTTAGAGATGCTCAGTGTTTTAAATGCGGATGACAAGGGCACTCAGCCAGTGTGTCATGGCGAGAAAAGGCAAAAGAAAACGACGGGCAAAGGAACTGATTCTGGAACGCAAGAAGGTAAACATACCGGTTCATGAGACAGTAAGCTAGCAAAGGGGAAGAAGCAGCCTACACATTTCGTGGACGAAGTTTCTGGGGAAGGTGTTTATGCCATGACAATGTACCACATTCACGGACAAAGCAAATCCAAGACATTCAAAGTGACTGTGGAACTTTGTGGTGAACCACACAAATTGGAGATAGACACTGGTGCGACCAGCACCGTGTTGAATGAACAAATGTACAAGTTATGTGACAAATTGGAATTGAAGAGTTCAAAGGCCGCATTAAGCACATACACAGGAGAGAAAATACCAGTGTCTGGTGAAGTACTGATTCCTGTCAAGTACCAGAATCAACAGCATAATTTACCAGCCATGGTGAGGAGTCCTGGACCCAATTTACTTGGAAGGGACTGGCTTCAAGTGATTACGCTTAACTGGAACAGTATTTTCAACATCCAGGAGGGCAACTGTCAGCTGCAGAAGATCCTAGATGCACACAAGGACACTATTGGCAAAGGACTGGGCACACTGAAGGGCACAGAAGCCAAAATCTCTGTTGACCCAAGTGCTCCACTCAAGTTCATGAAGGCTCGTCCTGTACCGTATGCACTCAAAATGAAAGTCAAAAAGGAACTGGATCAATTGCAGAGCGAAGGCATAATATCTCTGGTAGTGTTCACAGAGTGGGCGGCACCTATAGTTCCAGTGGTGAAAAGAGACGGATCAGTGCATATTTGTAGCAACCATAAGTGTACTTTTAACCAAGTCTCAAAGTTGGATAATTATCCAATCCCCAAGACTGAGGACTTGCTTGCCACACTAGGTGGAGGAAATAAATTCACCAAGCTGGATATGTCACAGGCATACCAACAGTTATTATTAGATGAGGAATTGAAGAAATTCACTACAATCAACACTCACAAGGGACTCTATCAATATAATAGACTACCCTTTGGGGTTTCGTCAGCACCTGGAATTTTCCAACATACAATGGAGAATTTATTGCAAGGCATCCCCTATGTTGTCATGCAAGTTGATGACATCTTAGTCAGCAGCAAGGATGACCCAGATCATCTAGCCAACCTAGAAGCAGTGCTTAGTCAGCTCTTCACAGCAGGATTAAAGCTACATTTGGCAAAATGTCTGTTCGTGTAACCTGAAGTCATGTACTGTGGGTACATAATCAGTGGCAAGCTTTCCTGGGCATGCTCAATTATTACCATAGATTCTTACTTGATGTAGCAACCATCCTGGAGCCTTTACACCAGCTCTTAAGGAATGGATCAACATGGCAGTGGCAAAAGGAACAACAGGAGGCCTTTGCAAAATCTAAGGAGCTGTTGCAGTGAGTTGAGCTACTAGTACATTTTGACTCAGCCAAGGAACTTGTACTTGCCACTGATGTTTCCGATTATGGTGTGTTTATCCCACAAACTGGAAGGAAAAACTGAATGTCCAATAGGATACATGTCCAGATCTCTAAACGGAGCTGAAAGAAATTATTCGACCTTAGAGAAGGACATGCTAGCCATAATCTTTGGAGTTAGGAAGTTCCATCAGTTTCTTTATGGACACTCATTCACTATCAAGACGGATCATAAACCTTTGGAGGGTTTGTTGAATGAGAAGAAAGAGATTCCAGCGCTTGCTGCATCGTGAACCCAGTGATGGGCACTGACTTTGTCTGCTTACGAGTACAAGATATCATACAAGGCTGGTCAGACCAATGGTAATGCAGATGGCTTAAGTAGGCTACGCTTGCCTGAGATGCCCGAGTCAGTCCCAGTTCCTGGTGAAACAATCTTGTTAATGGAACATTTGGAAGGTACACCTGTACATAGTAGCCACATCAAAGAGTGGACCAAGAGGGATCCAGTCCTCTCGCAGGTGCTACGCTTCATCTTAGAAGGATGGCCAACCAAAAACAACTCTGAAGAGCTAAATCCTTACTTCACCAAGCAAAGTGAATTAAGCGTAGAAGATGGCTGTGTACTTTGGGGTGCCAGAGTGGTTGTACCCCGACAAGGAAGATCGAAAATACTCACTGAGCTGCATGAGGCCCACCCGAGCGAATCACAAATGAAAGCGTTGGCACAAAGCTATGTATGGTGGCCAGGCATGGATCAGGAGATTGTGAAGAAAGTGATGGGCTGGGACGAATGTCAGTCAAACCAGAGTGCACCCACAGAAGCACCATTACACCCCTGGGAGTGGGCAGGACTCCCCTGGTCAAGAATTCACATTGACTATGCAGGGCCTTACAAAAAAGAAATGTTCCTTGTAGTCATGGATGCATACTCGAAGTGTTTGGAAATGCATCGCATGAAGTCTATCACATCAACTGCCACAAATGAAAAGCTGACAGAGATGTTTGTTACACATGGCCTACTAACAACACTCGTTAGCGACAATGGTAGCAATTTTACCAGCTCAGAATTCCAGGAGTTCATGAAGAATGGAATCAAACACATCAAAGTGGCACCTTATCATCCTGCCTAAAATGGCTTGGCAGAGAGGGCTGTGCGAATCTTTAAAGAAGGCTATGAGAAGATGGAGAATGGAAGTGTCCAAACAAAGTTATCACAATTCCTCCTTAGTTACTGCACCACCCCTCATAGTACGACCGGAGTTCCACCAGCAGAAGTATTCATGAATCAGAGATTGCACACACAGCTGAATCAGCTTGTTCCAAGCATAGCAAATCGCGTTAGGAATAAACAGTCCCAGCAGAAAGCAGCACATGATTACCATGCTAAGGAGACGGAGATTCTAGAGAGCCAGACTGTTTATGTCAAGGATTTCTGGAACAAGAAGGCCTGGACGCCAGGGACTGTCATGGAGAAAACTGGTCCAGTGTCAGCTCACGTTCAGCTGGACAACGGGACAGTCATCTGGCAGCACTAAGACCATGTTCGAAGCCATGAGAATGATGTGGCGGAGGAGCCAGTTACAAGTGTGACACCCAGTGTGACACTGTTGGTCTTGCCTGAATGTGATGCAACACCACCCACCCCTGGTGTTTGTGACCAACTTGAGGTTCCTTAGTCTCCACCGGCATCACCTACTCAGACACCCATTAAAACAAGTTCTCTGGGGACACACCCTGTGCGGAAAAGGGCCAGACCTGGAAACCTGAAAGACTACCTGTGTGAATCGTGACTTTATCACAGGGACTGTGGTTGAAAGAGAGGACAAATAGTTTTTGATTTAGTTGTTCCAATTTACATGAGGAGTTTATGGATGAATAACATGTAATTCTAGAGGGGAGGAATGTTGTGATTGGCATTTCTCCATGACCATGTGATGTACATGTATTCATGCTTTACTGAATTAATGAGTGTATGTTTGGATTCACTTGTGGCTGGTCATTACAGTTAGAATTATATTGTAACTCACATACCTTTCCGTTTATCAGTACCCCACATTCTATTTTGTGTTAAATCGTACTGTAGCTTGAAATTTATGTCAATTGTCGTCCGAGGGCCGTCCGAGGACTGAAATTTTAGGCTAGTAGCAAACTTCCCCAACTCCGTCCAGGAAAAGTTTTTCACTTGCATCACGTGTGAATTGCACGCGCAACAATTTGTGGTGTTGTGGCACGAACATATTTCTGCTCTTGAACAAACTCGCTCGTCTACTGTTTGTGAAGTATTTTTAATGATAGTAAAGCATGTTTCCTTAAAATAATTTGTGCCTGGAGATTACTTTGTTTATATCAACAGAATTTGGTCAGAAATGTTTCTGGATTGGCGTTGCATACGATGACTTCGATTAAACAAACATGGACAGAATGTTGTTTTTGTTTTCTTGACAATTTGACATAGAGACAATTTCTAACCGTAAGTAGTTATTCGCTTGCTTTGAATTATATTATCTATATCCAGTTCACAGATGATTAATTAGAATCATTGTTATTGCTTTCAAGTGCTTATGGTGCGATATAATTTTCACTCTTTAGCTGATCGCATGCTAAGTCAGTGACCCTTCGATTGAAAAGTTGAGTGCTTGAATTAAAAGTTTGGCTAACCATTCAAATGCTTGAGGTCATCCGTTTGAACACATGATGAGCTAACCACTCAAACGCTTCAAGTCATCCGTTCGAAAATTTTTGCTAGCCGTTTTAACGCTTGAAGTTATCCGTTCGAAAATTTTTGCCAGCCATTCTAACATTTCCAGTCATTTGTTCGAAAATTTTCGCTAACGGTTCGAATGCTTTGCCAAGCCGTTTGCTGAGATTCAGTAACCATTAAAACGTTTCTGGAAAACGTTTAAACGGTTTTAAAGGTGTTTACTATCTGTTTGTTATCCGTTTATCATCCGTTAATTTTAGCCTGTTTAACGGATAGGAGCTAATGCACGTTTTCCTGTGTAAGGTCACAAATGTGTTCAGTGCGGCTTCTGTAATGACAAAACACCAGGTTCAGATGGCCTCACGATCAAATTCTACCACCTCTTTTGGAGCTGTATTGGTAAGTATGTCGTTGACAGCTTCAACTACGCCTTTCATGAAGGCAGTTTGTCAATCTCTCAAAAGCTCAGCATCATTTCGCCAATACCTAAGAAAAATTAAAGTCTAGAACATTTAAACTGGAGACCCATCTCATTATTTGCTAAACAGACTATAAATCGCAACCAAAACGATAGCAGTACGTCTGGAAAAAGTTTTGCCCTCGATCATTCATCCGTGCCAAACAGGGTATATTAAAGGAAGATATATATGAGAATGTATTAGACTTATTTCAGACACGATGTTGTTTGCAAAGCAGAGAAATATCCCCAGTGCTGTGGTTTTTCTTGACTTCAAACAAGCATTCGATAACCTCCAAAAATGTTTAAAAGCTGGGTCGGCGTATTCTATCACAACATTTCTAGTTGTATTCTAAACAATGGTTTAACCAGTGAGCACTTTTGCATGCAGCGAAGTGTCAGACAAGGCTGTCTGCTGTCCAGCCTACTTTTTAAACTCGTGGATACGCGAAGCGTAGAAACGTGTTTCTTGCGGGGACTCCGATATGCAAATGTGTCACTCACTCACTCACTCACTCACTCAGGTGTAGACACTGTTCGTAATTAGTCGGCCCGAACGAGAGCGCCTGAGGCCGATGCCATGTTGGAATAGTAACTGAGCCCGACGCCATATTGGAATAGTAACCGTGCAATCAGCGCGAGCCTCGCTATTGTGTTTGCGTGGTTACTACTCAAAGGATGTATCGTGCCAGCCTGAATTGATGATTTTGTAGCTTTTACACGACCAGTAATGTTAGGTGTTTCGCTAAACTGAAGTGGAGTTGACTACGAATGTTCGAATTAGTACTATGGCCAACTTGAGCGCTGAATTTCATGAGCATTTGACTCATCCAGGCGTTCAAAATGACTAGGAGATGAGCATTTGTTTGCTGGAAAGTGACCTACTGATGTGGTAAGCTTTGATGAGAATGTGTATTATTCGAGGACCTTAATGAACTTATATGAGCGAAACGAAAACTTCTCAATGAACGAAACCAGGACAAACATTGGCACCATTATATAATATTGTAATTTTATAATTAGTAACATCTAAACCTGAGGCCAGCCGAAATATTGTTTTGAATATACCTTGTGTCAGCGTTGCAGTAGTCTTTGACTTATTATCGTTTTACTTTTCAAGTTTGGCTGATTAGATCTCCTGTGAGATCCAACAGTCAATCGAGTAGTCCACGTTCAACCGACATCGAGTCAAGTTTAGATTAAAGTTGCGTTCTCTATACTTGTCTTGTTTATCTTAGTATTATATTGATCTGAACTCTGAGTGGGTTGTGAAATGCACATAAACTTGGAAAAAATTCCCAAATACTTGATTTTGATAATCTTAAATGATTTTTACCTTGTCTTGTGTTTACACTTTTGCTTCCTGATTGAAAAGATAACAAATGGAAAGAAACCCCTCTGTGAGCTCGTAGGAGCACATATTTATGGATGGACAGATTTTTTGGATCAACACTGAAAATGCTTGCAAATGAGGCTACTTATTTTGATGTACTTCACATGCAATATATATAGAGAGACAAGCGGTTCTACATTGGAAAAGAAGTGCTGTCTCATAACAATTCTTACTTATAGCCTTGAGTGAAATGCAATGAAAAAGGTCTGTAAGCTCGTACAACTTGAATACTTGTAAATTTCCCCAGCAGGTAGACAAACATCAACATCAAGATCTGGGTGTGTGTGTGTGTCGGGGGGAGGAGGAGGAGAGTACTCTATGATTTCTTTGGCACGAGTGTCCTCTGTGACCCAAGAACCCTTAGCCTTTACCACTCTCTGTTCAGCTGCAATTTTGCCACCCTAACTATTCTGTAATATGTGTGCAACAAAAGCCAACGAAAAAAGCCTACGCTTTGTGAGATAAGTGCGACCATGCGTGGTACGAACGCGGCTTGTTTTAACAGCCTTTAAAAATACACCAATAATTGCAAGTTCACCAACATGTTTCATCTCTATATTACTTAATCCACGAGTTTGACGATAGGTCTCCTTTGATTGTCATTGGTATAGAGATTCTTGGCTGCACAATAAGACGCTCGCGTTCCATCAAAGGGCTTGAAATTGAACCCAGGAAGATGTGTAAAACTGGCACAGTATGTGGATGATACCAGCATTATTGTTAGAGATGCTCAATCCATTCACAATCTCTTTGACCTGCTTGCAGTGTTCGAAAAGTGTTCAGGAATGAAAATAAACCAATCAAAATCAGGACTGCTACAATTAGGATCAAAACATTTCTGTAAAGATAAAATTTTAAATCTGACTCTGCTTGATGAACCTACACTTTGTGTTTAATTCTCTCATGACGAAAAGAAGGCTGAACAAAAAAACTTCTTCGACAAGCTGGATCCTTTGAAAAAAATTCTTAATATATGGTCATCAAGAGACATCACACTCTATGGAAGAATCAAATTAGGTAACACTTAAGCGCTTTCAAAACTGACACTTGTTTGCAGCGCACTTAAAACTTCAGTATCGTTTTCGGATAATGTCAACAAAATAATATCTAATTAAATATGGAAATACAAACAGCCAAAAATTAAGAAATCCACTATTATGAAAAGTAAAGAAGGCGGACTCAAAATGACAGATTTTACAACGTTTGATAAGGCATTAAACTTATGTTGGGTGAAGCGTCTTTGCTCACCTGATGAGTCCCTGTGGAAGAAAATTCCAAACTTTTTGCTTCCTAATGTAGGTGGTTCATTACTCTTTCAGTGCAATTATGACATCAAGTATGTGAAACTAAACTAATGACAATTTTCTGAATTTCTATATGAATTTAATCTCGTACTGGCAAAATTTAAACGTCACTGTGCCGCAATGAAAATTGGATACTCTGAACCAAATCATCTGGAATAACAGGTTTATAAAAGTTGGTAAACTGTCGGGGTTTTATGAAAACTAGCATCATGCTGGCATTGAAAAGCTGTCCAGTCTGTTAGACAAGAATAAGAACCAATTTCTTACTTTCAATGGTTTTCAGCAAAAATTTCAACTAAAATGCAACTTCTTACAGTATTATGGCTTGCTGTCTACAATACCCCAGCAATGGAAAGATATGATAAAGCATCCTAATTCACAAGAATCCGCTGCTTCTACCATTGACATCGATAGATTGCCTTACAAAACACTCTACAATTTAACAATTTCAAGCAAGAACCTTCCTCCCCCAACTTCTGACAGCCAACTTATAATTACCACTTGTGGCTTCGTCAGCAACAAAAGACACGTAATATACTCATTGCCATTTCAAGTCATGTGTCACACTCACAGTCACACTTGTTTTGCTTTCTTCATTACGTTCTTCCCCACGGATTTCCAAGCAAAAGAGAGACAGCTTGCAGTCTATTGAGGACATCAAGATCAACAATGTTTAGCTGCTCTTGTGGAGTCTAGCAGCCCCTCTAAAGAACGATCTTGTTGGACATTCCAGGACCATGGACTTGGTTTTCAGCCTGACTCTCCCCACAAGCCCATCTCTCCTGATTGGTTTTACTTTGAGAATGTGACCAAGGGGCCACAAGTCTTCTACCATGAGTACAATGTCTCCAGTTTCAAAATAACACCTTTATCTTTGCAGTGATTGCCTTCTCGCTTATAAACTCCCAGATACCGACTTTTCAAAACAAACTCCAACCGAATGGAATAAAACTAAGCATAAGCTCACAAGTATGCATTGCGGACCTATTTTTTATAAGTGTCCAAGTCCTCAGTTCATGCAACATGCTTGTGTTTAAATCAAGTGTGACAACAAATAACAGGCTTAGAACGTTGAAGTGACGGGTTTCAGTCACGTAGAAAAATCTAAAGATGACAATGAGTGGATTAAAAACTAACCTCTAAAGCACATTTTCTGCAAATATGCAAACAGGTATAAAACTCACAAAAACAAGAAGATCTGTTAGATCTTATAACCACGCTTTTAAAATTTAACTGTTTTCTTAGCACTACAGTCGCAATGCAGTGCACATTCCAAAGTAGTCCTTGATGATTCATTTATTACTGTAGACATCACATCACTTGATCAACACAAACTGTATTATTGCACTATCAGTCATAGCCATTGTGAAATCTCCGATAACGTAATGGTCTTAATCACTTTTCTCGGGTTATGTATGGGCATGAACGATATAAACGATTCGATAATAATGCTATTAACAACAGCTTTCTTTATTAAAAGTCACAATTAAATTTAATTGGTTTTTCAATAAGTAAAGGGGTAGCAAAGTAGTCACACGAGCCACATAATTCAAGAATTACATTATCCACGGCTACCTTTAGTATGGTGGTTATTTCCCTACCAATGACGTAATCCTTGCATGTTCTGACACATTCTTTGCTTGGCTTGCAAATATTTAATTTTCCTTCCGATCTATGAACTCGCTGTGATGAAACAGCCAAAGAATTCACTTCATTTGCCTAAACCCACAAGCAATACTCGCAAAATTGCAAATAAATTAATGACCGTTGCGTCTGGAGAAATAAATTTGCAAAGTAAACAAGATCTTATTTGTCATGTAGCGAAAGTGAAAGCTGCAATGTCAGCGCATTCCATGGTTGATGTAATACTTTTTTTTTAGCATATTTGTTATCCCCTTCGAATCTAACGCTTCAATAAAACCAAAAGAAAACATATTTTACACACAATAAAGAAAACAATATCCATAACATTGTCCCTGTATTAATGTTTCAACAGCTTTTAGTGAATAAACATCACAGGTTGCATGATTCAAAATTTGGCCGAGAGGAAGTTTGGGTCTGATCACCGACAAAACTAAAGAAACAAGAAGATCTTTTAGATCTTACAAACGCACTTTTAAAAGTTAACTGTTTTGGTGGCACTACAGTCGCAATGCAGTGCACATTCCAAAGCAGTCCTTGATGACTTATTGAGTTCTTAAGACCAACATCACTTGATCAGCACAACCTGTATTATTGCAACTGCAGTCATAGCTGTTGTGAAATTTCCAATGACGTAATGGTCTTATTCTGGAACTTTCTTCGGGATATGTATGGGCATGAACGATATGAACGATACAATAATAACACTATTAACAACAGCTTTCTTTCTTAAAAGTCATGATTAAATTTAATTGGTGTTTTCCACGAGTAAAGAGCTAGCAAAGTAGTCACACAAGTCACATAATTCACAACTTCCGTTATCCACAGCTACCTTTAGTATGGTGGTTATTTCCCTACCAATTACATAATCCTTACACATTCTGACATGTTCTTTGCTTGGCTTGCAAATATTTAATTTTCCTTCTGATCACCGAACTCGCCGCGATGAAACAGCCAAAGAATTTACTTCATTTGCCTAAAACCACAAGAAATACTCGCAAAATTGCAAATAAATTAATGACCGTCACTTCTGGCAAAATCAACTTGCAAAGTAAACACGATGTTATTTGCCATGTAGTGAAAGTGAAAGCTGCAACGTCAGCGCATTCTATCGCTGACGTAATACCTTTTTTTTAGCGTATTTATTTATTCAATTGGGATCCAACACTTCAATAAAACCAAAAGAAAATATATTTTACCCACAATAAAGAAAACAATATCCGTAACATTGTCCGTGTATCAATTTTTGAACAGCTTTAGGCGAATAAACATCAAAGGTTGTGTGATTCAAAATTTGGCCGAGAGGGAGTTTGGGTCTGGTCACCAACAAGAAAAATAAATAAATAAACCACAGGTAGAACATGAACCGCGCTCAGCCCATGGCTGTGCGGTTCATTAATATTGTTAGGGCTATTGTCAATACCTCACTGTATATTATATACCACCATTAGTCCGATCAGGGCATCAGGCCAGATCAAATTGCATTTATAATGCTACCAGAATTGTATGCTTGTATTCTTTTTAATCAGTTTGCATGTTATTTTTAGCATGAGAGTAGCCCGTGTACAGGCTAGCTTGAGGGCATGGTCTAAACTTTGAAGCAATACGCAAATTACCCAGAACTTATTCTCACTGACTGGTTTTTGATTCCTCTGATATCACTCTTACTTCATTCCATGAAATAAAGCAACAAATAGCAGATTTAAGCTTAAGTTGTCTTAAATACAGAGCCACATAAATGACATGGAATTTGAAAGTGTGTGACCTGTGTTAGGAAACCTTTTTGATAAAGGATTGTAAATACTGAAGTCCCAAAAAAATAAATGTAACCATAACATAAGTAAAATCTAGGAATCACAATTAGCCAATTAAAAACTATCATGTAATGTGCATTTTCCAAGAGTAAGCAAACAGGTATAAATTACAAAAAGACAATTGTCGATAAGGGTTGAATCGGCCCAGATCGAGGCAGATTGAGTTTTATTCGCTAAACTAACAGAAGTAAAAATCTATCCTGTCTACTTGATCTACATGTAACATTACACTTGTTTGTTTTGGCCATGGATTTCTTCACACTAAACAAGTGACACAAGGCAGCCCAGGTTGGGGCCTTTAATTTAATTGATTCTGTGACATTGATGAAGTATGTCATGTCTTCAAGATATGACTCCTGTTCTTTTGCTATGGGTTGAAGGAGTTTGTCTACAAATGCAAACAGCCTTTCAGTCAGACCATCACATCCAGATATTATGGGTCTTCCAACTGGAGTTGGTTTGTGAATTTTTGTAAGCGTGTAGAACACTGGTGTATGACACAGGTTAGGTGTTTTGATAAAACCATAGGTTGGCCATGTCGTCAATATAGTCATGCTGGTGATGTAATCTATTTTTAGAAACTGTGTGTGATGCTTCTGTTGTACCCTTAGGAATGTCTTTAAACCATAGGACTTTCAAAGGGTTTGTAGTGTTCAAGGCTGTCTACCCGATTTGTCCTTCTAGAATTTTATTGTAAGTGTTTAAGACAACCATTCATGTTCCCTTGTCTACTTTATTTAAAATTGATGTTGGGATCTTCTTGTAGCATTTTCAACCCCTTTTGTTCTGTGTTAGGCAGATTGTCTTTAAGCTTTGTAAGTTGTATTTTGGCAAATTGAGCTTTAACCTCTTCTAAGTATCTTTCAAGAGCCACTGGTGGTTGGACCAGCCGAATCTAGCTTTGTACGATGACAAAGAGTGGCACACATTAATTTTTCTTTCTGCAGGAAAAATATGCATAATTTATCATTCATGCCAGACCATAGTGGTCAAGCTCTACGCTTAACGAAGACCCAGATCTAGAGGAACATATTTCGAAACACAAATAATAGAATCGCAGTTCGCATAACACCATATGGAACGACTCAATGTGTAGATACAGAAGAGAATTGTTGACACAGAAAACATAATTTGCAATGAATAATCAAATACAGGGGCAACAAAACAACAGCGATGTTTTGGCAAACATATTATTGAGAACATGTTGAACACAATTCGTAACATCAAAAACACCAGTGAAAGCATTAAAAACTGCATTGGCAAACAGCATAACTAAATCTCAAACTTAAATTTGGCAGTAATCATCCCTCAAATTTTTGTAGGGGGTCTTCATTTTCATAGTGGGTCTTCGGGTCTTCGGTTTCGGGGTCTGTTTTTGACACTACCCTTGGAAATTCAGAAACCTACAGTTGTAATTGGCTTCCTGGCTGACGTCACAGCTACATTACATGTAGGTCCCAGATCTCCTTTCAAGAAGCCATGAACCAGAACATTGCAGCTCCAAACCTTCCTAAATTCATGAGGATTTGATGGATTCAATCAATTTTTTTTAATCTTCACCAAATTAAGTATTCTTTTCAAAAAGAAATAGAACATATTTGAGGTTAGAGGCACTTTAAGAAAGCACACAAGAGGTGTAGAAATATATTTGGTTCAGGTTTTTCATAGGTTTGCTCATTCTAATTCTGGTTCATCAAAAACCTGAATAATTGACAGTCAATTTCATTCCTTTGCATTATAAATCCTTAGCTTCAGTAATACCTTGATCTTTGCTGCAAAACCATACAAAATAGCTCAATTGAATGAGAACAAAACAAAGGCTACTAGATAGCAAGGAATGTCTTTCTGTTCCTACGCAACTCTTCAAATCGAGTAAGACATACATTGACCTGTTCACCATGCCTTGTTCTTGTCTTTCATTTACATAATTATTGCATTTCAGACTGTGTTGAGGTTAACATGTTATTTAAATACTTATAAGTATTTGCTTGTTACAATGTACCTGATCACCATGAGCATGCCTTCCAATCACAATTGGCTTCACCCATCCCGGAACCAGTCTAGGAACTTTCTGGCAAATTATTGGCTCTCGGAATACAGTACCCCCCAATATGTTACGAATTG
>Ga0100406_1161698_pt1 | contig 13688 bp, 10 predicted proteins | sample Orb8nscriptome_3_FD_81148 | JGI IMG/M metagenome (GOLD analysis project Ga0100406, IMG submission 81148) | Coral microbial communities from Puerto Morelos, Mexico - Orbicella 8 C C metatranscriptome (Eukaryote Community Metatranscriptome) | ecosystem: Host-associated > Invertebrates > Cnidaria >...
AAAAAACAAATTACATCTGTTAGATGCAAGACCATGACAAATTATCGTAAACCTACTTCTATGTAACCATAAAATAATATTGTACTCAAATTGTGACTGTTATTTATAAAGTGGAATTTCCTTTATTTCACAATAATGTGGAAAGTGTAAAACAATATACCACTATGAATTTGGATTATAAGGAAACAAATCGAGCCAGATTATAAACATAATTCATGGCAAAGAAGAATGAAAATCACCAAAGCATGTTACCAATTGCCTTCTTCAGGCTTCCATTTGGGGCTTCATTTTGCAGTGCTCATTCAGGGTTCCCACAGGTCTGGTAATGGTCAGAACAAAATATTCTTCAAGGTCAGGGAATCGTATTTTGAGATATGAAACATTCACATTTTGAAGAAAGGTCAGGAAAAATTGAGCTGATTAAACAATGCTGTTTTAATACCATTGAAATTTTGAAAACTTATCTGTCTTGATGAACGAGTGGAAAGGGTGGCTGTAAGTTGAGGCCAGAAGCCACTATTCCATGTAGATCTGACATTTTGTATTTATTTGGTCAGGGAAATGTGATTTTTATCAGGAAAAAGTCACAGAATTTTGAAAAGGCAGTAGATCCTTGTCTAGTTTCAAGTGATCTATGTATTTGGGCAAATTCTGTAAGGGCAGATGGTTGTCCATGACTGAGAAAAAAACTCTATTTCGATTTTTCTCCCACAGCTGTGACATTGTCTAATTTACTCTTCTGCTTTTCATGCTGCTTCTTGAGATCTATGAGTTCCGCCTACAATGCTGATATTTTGATTTTGTAACTGGAGAAGGACTTGTAATTTCTCCTCGAGTTTGAAGTCATTTTCTTTCATTTCATCCACTTTTTTATCAAGGGGTTTATTCTCCTGACTGTCAGCTATCATTGATAGCCCCGCAGTGTGGTGTTGTTGATAAAGTTCATGGCTAATTGCACTTGGCCAGTTTTTTGGTGGTTTTTATATGTTGTGTGATTCTACACTCTCATTTCGGTCAGAGAGCAGTCATATTTTGGATAACATCACTTCTTCCTTTTGGAGTGCAAGGAGCACTTCTGTGACTGGCTATTGCTTGGAATTACGTCCAGCTTGTTTCGAGAAATGTGGCCTTATACTCCACTCACGAAGGGGCAAAGTGGATGAGTGAGAAATGTCATTGGCTGTTTTCAAACTACAGTAGTGAATATGCTTGGAGTAGAATCATAATTATTAAATTAGTCCTTGTTTAAGGGATGAAACAAAAATTTGCATTTGTAACTGTCTTACCAGCTACCTCCAGCATTGGAACAAACAAGCACACCTCCCCTGTGTTTTTGAGAAAACAAGAGTATAATGTTGTAACATACCTTTGTAAGGCAAACAGAAGAATCAAGTTGCAGATGTTAAATTTACAAGAAAAATTGTCATGTTTGTTGCTTAAACTTCTTAAAGAATTTAAAAAGTTTTAAAATTTAAAGTTTGTAATGATTATTTTAAGTTACATTTTTGTAACATGAATGAAAATACACAGTCAGACTACTGCTAAGATTGCACCTTATCAAACTTTCTGTCTGTTCCTATTCTGCAAGGGGAAAACACCAACTGACTACCAGGGGAATTGTGTGACAGCCATATGTCTGTGCTCAGTACATTGCACTCTGCACTATCTGAGAGTGTTTTTTCTCTTTTTTCCACCACTGAAGGTGCCTGCCTTACACAATATTGTGTTATCAATAACTTTATTTGCCCCTACAATTGCAGATCTTGTTAAACCTGGCTGAAAACCTAAACATTTTTACAGAGGAGGAGCAGACATTAGAGTTCCAAATTGTATGTTAAGTGGGGTTGAGCAGTAATGGTATCCATTAAAATACAATAATATTTACAATCACGGGATAACATAAGAGATACACACCTACATTACTTCATTTTGCTTCTTAAATTCTGTGTTACTAACTCCCTAACTATGGCTCAAAAAGGCATCAATTAAGAAAAACAGAGTCAAATGACTAGTACATGCACTAAGAAAAACAAAGTTATGATTTCTGGCTTGGAACTGCCTGGCTCTCTGGGTTGGTAAAATATCACAGAGAGCAGTGTCTCTGGTAGTAATTCAATGCCACAATTTACAATAAATGGACCTAAATGCTCTTGTGAAAATCTAGTCTTCCATGTACTACTTTACATTTGGCTGTACCACAGGTAAAGCCAAATTTTAGCAAGTATGACACATCTGCTTCTCTTTCTGCCAAGTGGGTGGTTAATTGTCAGTCACTGATTTCTTCTTCTGTAATAGAGAATTGAGAAAATGACAAAGACTCTATGACAAAAAGTTAGGCTTTGGTGAAAGCAAAGTGTAAAATTTGGCTTTCATTCACAGCTGCAAAATTTTTGCTGTCTTTCTGTGGATTCATGATTTGCTTCTCCAAATAGAGAGCATTCTTTGGCAATAGCCTTTTCATATTCATCACTAGAACTACTTTTGAGATCATTTCCACCACCATTTTCTTTCTCACCCACTGCCTCAGTTGCCATTCATGTTCCAAGAGTCATTCCAATAAGAGGAAGAATCATTACATGTATGTTTGGCATGTAAAGTACTGAGCTGCCTATCTGTTGATTGTTTAATGATTGTTTAGTACGTTTTTCAATACTGCTGATCAATAATGAGACAGAAAACTGAGCAGAAAGAAAAAAAATGGCAGCAAAATGGCGTGAAGTTCTCGTAGTTTGGAAAGATGGATTCTGAAACCATTCATACCTGGACTAGAGAAGAAGGTTCCTGTACACTGCCTGATAATGCCTGGCCTTCTCATCATTTCTACAGGGTAAACTAGATACCGGTACCTATATCTGTTGCATTGTAGACTGTACAGCTGACTGTATTGTTCATAAACTGCCAGCTCAGATCTGTGTGTTTGCCTGGGCTTTCAAACAAATCAAACAATATCAGGTAGAGAATCGTTGAAGAATCTGTTATGCTGTAAAGTGAGTCACTTATAAATTTGGGGTCAGAATAATAGAAATGTAAATAGTCAGTGTTACTACAGGAGTATGCTACACATGACTCACCTGCAAAAAATGCAACGGACTTGAAATTTTTTTGTAATATTATTATTTGTCCCAATCTTCTGGTCTTTTCTGTCTTACATTAATATCACCATACATATAACACCCTGTTCACACTCTCTTGCTATTGCCAATAATAAGAAAGTCATCAACATATGCAAGGATTGTTTTGAATCCTCGCCAGGCCATAATCCGTGTGACTGCTAGTGTCAATCTGTGAAAGATTTGCAGGGATTTAGAAGCCCAAAAGGGCAGTTTATTGTCATACAAATGTGTGATATATTCCAGCTGTGAAGGGACAAAATTGCTCATTTTTTGATAAAAGAATCAAACTTGGCAGGGTTACTAACCTCCATAAGACAAATATTTCCTGATATGGAGCCATGCCAAATTTACACCCAGAACCATGGAATGGGCAAAAAATGGAATACAAGGCCCTTACATGGAAATGAGGCTGATGCAAAATACTAATTTCTTGGCCTTTTGGGACTGCTGTGCCTAGTGTCTTGCTTTTGTTAACCCAACAAAATTAACCAGTGCCTTTGAGTCTTAAATTAGGTCGCATGATTGTGAAGTGACTATTGTTTTCAATTACCCAGCAAAGCAATAGGCCCTGATGAAATCATTACCAGTTTTTCCATGCAAATTTTAGCCATTTGCAAAGTAGATTTTATTACCTAGTCTAGGAAATTCGAACCTTAAATGTATGTTTGGTTTGTGCCAAAAATGTAATACCAGAATTTTGCGTCAAATTGAGGCTGAGATACAGGGTCAATATATTTAGGCTTCATTGACATGATTTTCTTGAGTTACTTGCATACTGTGATTGACACGCCTTCTCTATTACTTTTGAAACCTACAAATACGCCATGATGTATTAGGTATGTTACAATAGACACTTGCTGAACTTTTTTGTCTGATGAAACCGTTTTGAAAAACAGCTTTCATTGGCTATAACGTTTCTGTGCCTGCTTTTAAAAACACTAGTTGAATCAAGGTTCCTCAGTTGCAATTTCCACCATTACACAAACCAGTACAGTCAAGATTGGCCTTCAAGCATTTACAGTGGCCCCTGCAGCCTTTCTTGGAGCCCCAGTGAATTAATTCATCTTTTTCCCATTCTCATGCAGAGGACGATGGAATAACGGGTTGCTTTAGAAGCACTTGACTCCAGATGTATGCTCCTTGAAAAACTGCACGCATTGTGTGTTGCTCCAGTGTTGCTCTTGTTGGTGGGATGTTTTCAAGGCTCCTAGCCTTCTTTGAGAATAGATCTTTCCCTGCTTGATTGACTTCCTCTATTGTGCTCGTTTGGTCATAGAGCAGGACAACAAACCTTTCAATAACAGCCATACAATTATCTTCTACCTTTTCCAGCAACAACATCAGTCTAAACAGGACATTGAACCTTGGCAGGAAAAAACCCAGGTCCAATTGCCCGGGGCAGGTAAATTTTGCTCTTGGGCAAGTGAAAATTGAATGTTGGTGGTCTGGTGGGCAAGTGAAATTAGCCTGAGTAGTCTTGTCAGTGATAATTTCTGATAAAAACAATTTCAAAACTCAAGACCTCAAGATGAGCAAAACAATGAGTTAAAAGCATGGATTAATTTAAATCTAAGCATACTTTGCTTGGGTCCATTGTGTGCCTATTGGGCAAGTGATGTTTTAGTGGGGGCAACTGAAAACTGAAAAGGACTGGCCCACTGGGCAACTGGATTTCAAAATTTTTTACCTGCCCTGTTAGGACTGTGTAAAATCAATCAAGTGTAAACAATTATCCAATACAGCAATCTAGAGTTTATTGTTCAATGATCAAACAAGAAGTAATTGCATTCTAAGTGCAATTGTTTTGTCTAATATCCTTGCATAAATCACAAGTATAGTTGTAATAGACTTTAAGTAAGTTGTTATTGCAAAATCGCATCTTCGTTCTCCTTAATTAGCTTAAAACTCTGAGTAGAAGACCACCTGAAGTAAATGCATTCAGTTACATCAGTTCATACAGTAGAAAACTACAGAATTCTGGGATCTTGAAATCTATCCCTACTCGTTACAGGGGTCAAATTGTGACCTAACCTAGTAATGCAATCTCTAATGAATACCTGATCACAAAATAATCAAGTCATGTTTGTAGGATTTCTTTCCCTGACATATATCAACCATGGAGAAATAGTAATTATTTGCATGGAGCTCCTTGGATGTAAGAGATGCATAAATTCCAATTACCTACTTATCATGTCATCTTGTTGCTACAACAATCATCATCTTATGTTCTGGTAGTCACAGTTGCAACAGTGCTTCCCTGAAAAAAGCCACAACTTGTCTTATTTTGGCAAGGAGATGACTCACAGAGCTGATTATCAAAGCACTTCCACAGGCAAGATCTGAGGTGTGAGCCAATATGTAATGAGGCTCCTAACTCTTCAGCTGCTGCTGTCGTGGTTGAAGCATTATTTAAAAGAGGTTGAGTTGGTGAAGATTCCACTCAGTCACTTCTTCCCTGAATACACGTACTATGTGGACACCATTGTGGCTTTCTGAAAGGAATTTTATCTGAAAGAAAAGATGGAAATGGACTTTGAGTTTTCCAATTAGATTTGATTTAAACTTATGAAATACAAATAAACTACCCTCTATAATTCATGTGTTTGAAATTAATACCATCAAAATGACTGGTGAAGTCGTAAGTTGGTTTTGGTGGACAATTCATGATCTTTTTGTTTTGGCCTTTAAAAGCAACTGGTCAGTTGAATGGTCTAGGTCAAACTGTTTCATCACTGCCTCTGTGTCTTGAACTCTCATTGCATTGATCAAAGTGTCCTGGTTCATTCTTGTTTTCACCAGACCTTTTGAACAATTCATCCCCGAGAATGACCTCTCATGTGCGGCACTTGTTGGTGAAATACAAGAATGTAGTATTTTGCTGTCATGTTTTGAATTTCCTTAAGTGATGGTAGTAGTTATGGTGAAGTGGGTTGCCAGCAATCTTGTGCCCAGAGTCTTTGTTCCCCTTGACCAGGGGTTGGAAAAACAAGAGCTCTGGGAGCAACCATTTCAGGCGTGCTCCATAGATGCAGACCGCGCAGTGAAACCGGATGGGCAGAATTCGTTTAATTTAAAATGGTTGCTCCCAGAGCTCTCATTTTCTGACCACTGGTCATGGGGAACGAAGACTCTGGGAACAAGATTGGGGTGAGAGGCATAGTTCACATGATATGCTATTCACTTTGTTGCTCTGCATGATGTTATGGGTCCTGTATACATGTATGCCTTATTTCCTTTTCCTCAAAGCAATTTTCAATGGTAATAATTATTACATGTTTGAACAAGGACTAATAAGTTAATTTATACATACATTTTGCACAAATACATCATCAAAACATAAAAGTCATTAGTTGAGGGTATTGGCAGTGAATCAACAGTCATAGGTGTTGGCTAAATTGAGAAAAACCTAAGATGAAGGTGCTTGTCAGATGCAAAACTGTTATGTTGATCTCATGAAATAAATATCTCATTGAATCTTAATCAAACATTGATTGATGGGTCTAATTTAAGAACAGTACAGTATTTCCCAGTATTCCAGAGATGTTTTAGGAAGAACCCTGGAAAACAAGGTGCTGGTTTAAGTGGCTGAAGGAGACAGGCCTCTAGAGGGGTCCAGAGTTGCTGTGGATGCAATTTTGGAATGTTGTTTTCACCTTGACCACTTGTGGTATATGCATATGCATATGTATATGTATATGTTCATGTTCTGTTAATGGTTTTTTACAGTTATAGCTCATTGTAGCTTATTGTGAAACTGTCCTTGGGAATTCTTTTTTTTGTGACCAGATCATTCTTCAACCTGTATTGAGGATCATCATACCAACCTTGAAAGGCACAGCAACAGCATCAGATTTCTTCCTGGCAATGCTTTCATTCTTCTCCTTTCACACTTGCTTGTTTTGGTTTGTCAATGTAATGTTCTTCCGTTCTGTTATCACGATACACTCAGTTTCTTTCCTTTAGAGCCAGGTGGCTTTATTTGTCATGTGATACTACACTCATTTTGTTCAGGGACAGCAGTCATAGTTTGGATAATGTCACTACCTTTTTTAGTTTAAAGAATGCTACTGTGACTGCATATCTTTTGGAGATAACCTACCTTGTTATCTAGTTGATAAAAGTGCCGTTTTTGGTACTGACTTGTATATTTTAGCAAGATGTTTTGGCTAACTCTTAAGCCTTCATCAGTTGAAAAACCGCTTGATGTTATGTGTGATTTAAAAACTGTTTAACATTGAAACGTTGTACTGCTGTATGTGCACGACTCGAGAGAATTTTAAGTGCATGCTAAGCACTTGTAGACTTCTGGGATGACCATGTGATCATTCCCAGTGTGCGGGACTTTTACCGACATCCAAGCTTCTAGAAAAAGCTGCTGATGGTGATGTGCCTCATGTCCGACGACTTCAATGTTGTCAAAATTCATGTGATGATAACATTTGTGAACATGGCATGCAAGTTTGGAGTTATGATCAAACATCAACACAGCCTTTTTGTGCTCCAAAACCCATGTCTTCAGTGATCTTTTGGTCTGGCCATAGTATACAAAGTTGCACTGACTGCAATTGATTCTGTACACCACTCCAGATGATAGACAGTCAGTTTCATCCTGCAGTTTCAGTTGAGGAAAAAGACTGTTGATGGTTGATGGTTCTCTGTGGCTTCTCAACTATGTCATCTCCGGACTACATTTACTCAATTTTTACCTTCTTATCTGTTGTTTTCTATTTGCTTGTAATGAAAATGCACTGCTTCCCCTTACTTACTTACTTTGGCCCTTTACTCCTCCTGGAGCATAGGCCACCAATAACAACTCTCCAGTCTCCTCTGTCCTGAGCTATCCTTTCAAGTTGTTTCCGTGTGTGTCCAGTCCTTTTAATGTCCTTTTCAAGCTCCCGCCGCCAGGTGTTCCGTGTCCAGAATACAACACCATCCCTCCTGTTGTCAGTCGCAGTTGTCCTGACTGCTTCCACCTGGTCTCGCAAAGTCCCAGCACCACAAGGTTGTAATTGTGCATTTCTCTAGCTACCTGGGCTGTCTTCCCTGACTCAAACATTGTTCTGATGTTCCAAGTTCTGATGTTTAAGGTTTCTCTGGTCGACAGAAGGGTAGTCAGCGTTGCAGGTTCCTTTCGGTTTTCCCTGCAACTCGTCATGCACCTTCGAGAGGAAAGCCCCTCTTCTCCCAGAACTTGTGGAGTTTGTTGATTCATCATTGGTGTTTCTGTAGCAGCATAGCTTTTACGGGGTAGGGGTGCTAACCCTACATCCAACCTTCTACTTTCTCAGCTGGGCTTAGGACCATCCATGGCGGAGAGTGCTTCCCCTTAGTAGGTTGATTATTTCTTCCTTTAATGGTGTCTATGAAAGAGACCAAAATGTTTATATTCAGCCTAAACTGCGGGTCATTCAACTGGTAGTTGTATCTTGCACCAAGGATGTGTGGACAATCTTCCTTGAAGTTATTTGGCTGATTCTTGGCTCAAGCTGTTACCTTTCCTTCTCAATTTACCTGAGTATAGTTATTTTCCTTACATGTGGCATTGAAGCGTAGGGGTAGGGTTAGGGTTTCATGTGCTATGTAAATATGATCTTTACATTGTAAATGGTCCAAAGTTTCTGATAATTTTTTTTGAACAAAAATTTAAAAAAAAATAAACTTTTTCTCCTCTGTTGTTGAGATTCAAAAACAATTTTTGTCAGTACTTCTGAAGTGCTGTGGTTCAGTGTGTACATTTCACACCTGTTAAGTAATATGAGATACTGAAAAGGTTCCACTCAGGAAGAAGATATCTGCATGAGCAGCGGGGTTTGTTATCCCTATGTGTTCAATAATTATTTTTAGGAAATGGATTTCTCTTGTGGAATATGGTAAGGATGAGGGGGTATTGGGAAAGCATAGTTCTCTTGAAATACCCCTGACTGGCAGAAGTGACTGTCTTGTAGTCCTGGGTGCACGGGCTGTCCTTGAGATACAAATAGGATTTAAAATATGCATACAATACAATACAGTACAAATTGTATTGTCAGCTCCCCATAGGGGCTTTTCAGAGACAATGATAAAGACAATTAAAAAAATACTCAAAGATTATTGATAAACAATTATTGAAAAACTATTTACATGTAAAATTTAGGACATTAAAAATTGATTTAAGAGGAAGGTTTCATTTTATGTCTAAAAATGGTAAAAGATTCAGTTAATTTAAAATGGGGCTTCAAGGCACTCCACATAGTTACAGTTCTGTGACAAAAAGATCTCTGTCTCGACTTGGTTGTAAAAAGCGGTATATTAACCCATTGACGCCTGTGCCACCCGTAACCGCCCGTGCGAAAAACTCCTCCATTTCCCTGTACTGCCTGTAACCGCCTGAAAAAAAGCACATGGGGACAATTACCTTTCCTACCCTCCCTGAAGATTTTTTGGTTCTCCTATTGTTCTTGAGGACGAATAAACCAATCAGAATGGACTTTCTGAGCATATTTTCAGAGGACTTAAGGGATCCTAGAAAGATGGTTTTTCTTCTTAAAATCGCGCGCTCGAAAAGTGCAGGTAATCATGGTGCATTGCGGGCCAAATCTAAAAAACTTCCAAGGTCTTGTTTTCATTCCTAACACGGATAAATTGCCGCTTTGGGCTTTAAAATAGAAAGGAAAAATACAAATCAATGTTCAGGTGGCCTCAGAATGGAGGATCAAGGAGTACAGAGTCCTCAAAACTTTCTGGTGAAGAAGTTTTTCTTCCTATGACCGCCGAGAAAACTTGAAGATCGGAGTGCTCTCAAGTAAGTTTTGACGACAGATCGCAGGTTTAAAGCGGCTTTTGGGACTTCAGAAACAAAAATGGTAATGTATATTATTTCTTTGAAGTTGAATTCAACTTTTGGAATGATTGGTAAAGCCACGGGCGTAAAAATGACTGCAAAAGTGGTCGGCAAAAACTCAAGCTTTCGCGTTAGCGTGAAGAATAATTTGAACATGCAGTCATGTAGCGAAGCATGTCTGCGAAATTTTGAACAATTATTTGCTTTTAAATAGGTTTCTTCGTCTCAGCTTGAATGAAAATTTATTGTTATTGAACTTCCTTTCGCATTTCTTTCATTTGGTTCCCTGTATTTGGGAATTTTAGGTTTTAAAAGTGAACAGTAACTTGCACACTGGATTTCTGCATATTTATTTTACGGCCACCTCCAGGTGCTTTGTTTATTTAGTTTATTCGCTTTGATCAAATATTTTTTGGAGTCTTATTCAGCTACTACAGAACCGCTGAGAAAAGAACTAAATGGCCACTGATTTAACACAGTTGAAATACGACTGATCTCAAAATAATTCGCTTGTTTTTGTAGTCTTTTTGATTTACGACTTTCATCTTTCTTTCGCAGCGCCATAATATTTTCATCATGCGGCGAAGAAATAACTTGATTTCTTGTGTTCAGATTGATTTTTACATGAGTTCTTCGCTTATATTTTTCGTTGTTTTCTCAAATCTTAGCCGTTATAGTACAAGAAATTCAATTCTGTTGTATTTGGTTTCGTTTTTGTCCTCCAAAGTCAATAATTAACTCATTTTCGCAAAGTCAATTTTCTCAGCTTCTGTGGGACATTTTGTCGCACGGTAAAGAAATAATAGAATTTCTTGTTTTCTCATCAGTTTTACACAGTAGGTTGAGTTCTTTTTGCTAATATTTTTTAATATTTTGACCCTTCATTTATTCAACTTTAAATAAACGATATCTTGAAACTTGATCTTGTGTCTGTGGTTGCTGCGCATATGGTTTATTTTTGTGCTTTTGCTCTCTCAGAAATATTCCAAAAAACACCAGGGAATTAGAGGTGGGTCACGGGCAATTTTATTCAGGCGTTAATGGGTTAAGCTGGGTAGATTATCTGGTCGCCTGACCGCTAATGTTCCCTCTGGAGATAAAATTGTAAGAAATGCATAAGAAATGAACTTTAAGTTTTATGTTTTGTTTGTATGTTTATTGCTACCTCAAGTTGGAAGTGGTGAAACTTTGGCTGGAAGCTTAAAAAACCCATTGATCACAGTTTGATTTGTTAAGTAGCATTGCAAAAATGTTTCTCACAAATAACATCAACTCAAAGCACTGTCAGTGCTGTGTCACCTTTTGTTTCCTGATCTGACCTCTTTCTGCGGTCTGCACATACACTGCTGACAACCCATTTGCCATAGCAGTCTGGAGTTTTCTTTTTGATGTATGCTTGCCTGTGATTCTTTAAAACAGACCCCTGTTCCTCAACCTCGTGTTCGCTCACACCATTCTCCTCGCCGCTAAAGTTGGCTGGACCAGACAGATGTCCTTTTCTTTTGCTTTCCACATCTCATCCACTACACAGTCACAGTCTTGCATAGACTTCAAAAGTGTGCGAACACCTCCTTTTGTGATTCCTAAGTTTTGAAAAGTTTTACTGTGGTTCCTTGGAATTGGTAATTGGTAATTTCTTCAGGGACATCTGTATTAAAATTGTTGGAGTGGAGCTTCTGGAAAATGAAGTACAAAAAGATGGCCAGGCAAATGGCCAGTCTGGGTATAATCTCCAGGTCTTTTTTTATTTCAGGTGAATGTTTCGGTTTAAATTTTTATTATCCACCTCTAGGGCAAAGTCACCGTAGATTGAGGTAAATTGTTTTGGATTGTTCATGAAGTTGATACTCTCGCAATGTTTGTGTGGGTAGCAAATATGATGTTGAATGATGGTTGCAAATCATTTAAGGCCATTGCTAGGTTTCAGTTTATTGTAGTAAGGAAATAGAGGTATTGTTTCCTCTTTGAAAGTTTTACTCTGTTGTGATGACAGTCCAGTCTTTTAAGGGTGGACAGCGTGGGCTACTAACCTTCCAGATTTCTTTTTACTTCATCGAAACTTTCCACCCTGTATGCAAGTTGATGCATTACCGAAGACGTGGTAAATAACAAAATTGTTGAGCTGTATGAATTTTCAAGTGATAAAAGCCTGATGAAAAGGCAGAAAGACATATCACAGGAGTGGGAGTTCTACAGTCACTGGTTGGAGAGGGATGGTGAAAAAGGAAATCATTACAGTGTGATATTTTTATTGGGTCATCCTTCAAAGTGGTAACCCCACTGAACAAAGCTAAACTTTGGTGATCCAATGAGAGACAAGATGTGGTGCTTTCCTTGTGGTATAGTGGCATCATCAATGTTTTCCATGCTAAGTACAGTATTTTATTTCTAATGTTTCTCAAAAGATAAGAAAGAAAAAACAAATTTGGAAGCCCACACCTGCAATTGACCCCAGAACGTAAAATAATTGTAAATTGTTACTACTCAAGTAACCAGAAGCAAAGAAACCGTGTAATAAATGCGAACCTGCACAAACGTGTCATGTAACTGTCCATTGCATAACAGGTGAATCAAAACACCTTTTTTAGATTGAAAGCTGAAGTCATACACAGTGCCTCTCTCCACCCAGGTGTATAGATGGGTACCGGCAAATTTAATGCTGAGGGTAACCCTTCATTGCACTAGCATCTCACCCAGTGGGGAGTAGCAATACTCCTAGTCTCTCCATGCTACTGAAACCGGGATAAGCTCCGGCCTGATGAGCCACTTGGCTCATATGCAAACTTTACCTTTTACCTACCAGATACGTTAAGTAGGCGAGTGGACCACTGATGTTTTTTTTAAGTTAAGTGACTATAGTAAACTCCGTACGTTGAGCACACAGTGGAGACGGAAACTAGAGTTGCCAATACCAACATGACTACACATAACAGTATGACAACTGCTGACTTCCAGTGCCTCTTTATATATACCTGGAAATCAACATGAAAATGATGTCACTATTTCCTTCCCTCATCTGTGAAAAGAGTTCTAACGCAAGTGACTCAAATACAGGCCTTTATATTTATTGTGCATTTTCCCTCTTTTGTGGTCAGCATGTCTAGATTCATCTTATTACAAAGTTTAAAACTGTGGGGCGAATTTAGAGCTGCCTTAAATTTTTGAATATTTAAAGTGGCTGTGAACCTTTTTCCACGAATTTTATTTAATTTTTTTATTATATAGCTCCATCAAAATCCAATATTGCCAACAGACCTATCTTTTATTAATTTTTGCAGACTGTCCAAATTTAAAATAAATGGGATAGTTTTTGCTGGAACGTCTAGTTTAGCTTTGAACAAACTGTCCAATTTGAGAAAAATCTGGATACTTTCCATCAACCAATGAAATGTCAAGATAAATAAAAGAACGGAGTATTCGCCCATCAGGTTGTAGCTATTATCACTGCCATCAAACATCACCGAGCAATTGTAGCTCGCTAAGTTTTCTTATGTTAATGGCAGAATTTCCCGACTTTTCTCTCCACCTTTTTGATGTCTAAACTTTCAAATGGAGTCTTCAGCTAGGTTTCCAGAGATAGATGCTACTGATTTACTCAAGATGAGGGAGAATAATCAGAACAAGAACACTCAAAGAACCAAAAAATCTGTGTTAAAGTGTTTGACCTGTGACGTGCTGAGCAAAGCGAAGTGAGAAATACTGTACTTTAGAGGATAAAATATTTGCCTTGTTCATCTGTTTTTGGATCCTATATA
>Ga0100406_1276327_pt1 | contig 13526 bp, 1 predicted proteins | sample Orb8nscriptome_3_FD_81148 | JGI IMG/M metagenome (GOLD analysis project Ga0100406, IMG submission 81148) | Coral microbial communities from Puerto Morelos, Mexico - Orbicella 8 C C metatranscriptome (Eukaryote Community Metatranscriptome) | ecosystem: Host-associated > Invertebrates > Cnidaria >...
CCATCTTTGGCATGTATAAAACCAAGTCCTGCTATAGTCATCAATTTAGCGACACTGGAATCTCGTTCCATCACGCCCGCTCCACTAATTGGTCCCCAGTTTATCGCCAATCCGGGTAGACCGAGCACCTGTCTTCGGTATTGGGCAAGAGAATCTTGAAAAGCATTGCAAGCTGAGTAGGAGCATTGTCCCACGTTGCCGATGATCGAAGCCATGGATGAAAACATGACGAAGAAATCCAAGTTCATTTCCAAGCTCATTTGGTGAAGTAAGAAGGAACCTTTTATTTTAGGGGCCATGGCATCAGTAAAGCTCTCAAATGTCAAATCGTTGAGAAATTCATCTTTCAGAACCATGGCAGTGACAACGATGCCAGCCACACTTGGAAGAGTCTTGAGCTCTTCTCGAAAGGTTTTCATTTGTTCTTGGTTGGATATATCAATCTGGAACATGTGAATCTTTGCACCAGTCCTCCTTTCTATCTCTCGCACTTCTTGACATTTGGCGTCTGAGGGTTTTGAACGGCCAATAAGCCCCACGCACTTTGCACCATTCTCAACCATCCAGCGAGCCACTTCAAATCCATATCCTCGAATCCCCCCAGCAACCAAGTATGTTCTGTTTTCTTTCAAGCCACATTCATCTAATCCACATGGAAGGACAGGAATCTTGATACGCTCGGCCTCCTCCCCACATAGCTGAAACGAGTGAATTAGAAAAGAAAGGCTTGAGGGTCCTTTCATTTGATCTTTTGGAGATGGCTGTTTCTCAAGGGATGCGTTTGCAGCTTCAATGGCTGTTGCCACGTCCACAGAGACCAGCTGCATTCCTAGAAGCTTCTGGAGGACTCCTTTGCTTTGCAAAAATTCCAGACTTGTTAAACTGAGGTTCTCGTAAACCTGGGGGGACCTGAGAATGCCTGCTATGTCCTCTCTCTCATATCTGACATTTGTAGCTGCGGTAAATACGACGTCGCCAGCAAAGTCGGAGCTCAAGATTATAACTCTTCCTCCTCCTTTGAGAACCCGACTACTTTTTCGAAGAGCATTTGGAGCAGGTGGGTAGAAAAATAGGACGGCGTCAAAAAGCCAACTAGAATCACCATCGAGATAAGAGGAACTCTGGCGCATAACACTTTCTGCACCCAATTCAAGGAGACGAGCGTTTTCAGATGCTTGGCAAGTGTCGGGAATGGTGCAAAATGCTCTGTGACCCAATGCTTTTGCAAGGACAACTACAGCTGGACCGGGACCACGATTCGCTTCATGTATCAGCAATTTCTGAGTTTCTTCTCCTGATACCACTCTTTGAAGGGCATGAGAAGCTATGGAGAGGCACGCTGGGATGTATGCCGCTTGCTCTTCTGTTAAGCTGGTTGGTTTTACAAACACGTTATTGACGCTGATGGCAAGGGAGGAGGAAACCCGTCCAGAGGCGATAACACCACACACCTCATCTCCAATCTGTAACTTGGTATTTTCGCTCCCTCTAGGTAGATCAGTTACCTTTCCAACGACGAAAACGCACCCATTTGGTTTGACTACATCAATCAGGGATTCAGAGGGTGTCCAACAATATAGCAGATCGAGTGTGAGCTCAGACGGGGACAGCTTCGAAAGACTCTTTTCACGCAGGCAGAGCGTTGTTGACGAAGGGATACTTGACAAGTACAACGAGCCCTTCTGCTTGCTTTCAATTCGCTTGGTTGTTGGCTGTTCTGGGGAAAGTTTCGTCCTCACAACGCGATTTATGAAGCGTTTGCCATCTCGAAAGGCCACCTCTTCTTCCATGCTGTCACCCAGAATCTCCTGGACCAAAGAATCTACTTCGAGCAAATCCGTTTTGTTGTTTAGGTCAACAGCGTTAATCCTGACATTAAATTCTTCTAGGCGTGCTGTTCGCCGCAGACCCCAGACTGTAGAACTCCACGGGATGGTGTTAGTGTCACAAGCATTCAACAGCTGTGTACATTCAGTGATCAGGAAAAGTTGAGAATTGAAACACTCCCTCTCTATCAGCAGCTGAAGTAAGAATACAGAACTGGCGAAGGCGAGGCGTTGAGCTTGGTCTATCACATCGAAACTGTTTGGTAGAAGATTACTTTCCACAGGCCACGTGTTGATAACCCTGAGGTTGGAAGAGTGACTTGTTGGTATGTCCGAAAGGGCTGCTTTAATTTCTTCCTCTGCTTCTGTGTTAAAACATCTAGCATTTGGCAGGTCAACTGTGATGACATTGAACTTAGCGGCCTGAAGTCTTGTGATAAGTGCATCTGAAAAGATGGAGGAATCTTTCAGGACAATGCAAGTCGAATTTCGCGCAGTTTCCTTCTGCCTTTGCAAAACTTCCTCGGTCCACTGGACTTCGTAGCCAAGGTCATCAAAGGTAAATCGACGTTCTGTGCTGGTCAACTCTGTAGCAAGAAAGTCATTTATTGTTAGAAAAACTTTTCCTGACGGACTCATGAGGGTAACATCGAATCTTCGAAACGTAGTCACATCTGCAGTGACGTGGCAGTACAGCTGGTTGGTAGATGGCACGTCGTTCAGAGTAATGCTCTTGAAACACACCGGCACAAAGGAGGTGTCTTCAAACACAGTGTTTCCAACGGGAATAAAACAGGATTGAAGGCAGGCGTCTAAAATGCAGGGATGGACAACATAACTTTCTGCTTCTGCTTGAACAGCCGGTAGTCCACTGATGTCAACCAAGCAAAGTCCTTCGTTGCCGCGCTGCCATATTTTTTTGATGATGGAGAACGTGGGCCCATAGTTAAACCCCAACTGTTCTGATATTTCTCTGAACCGCTCCAGTGTCATGGTCATCATCTTTGTCGTCAGCTCCTTTATAGTTGGGCTAACTTTGTGGACATCTTTTTCCTCGAGATTCTTGTGCTTGTGCAAAAGATCTACAGAAATGTTCCCACTGCTCAGAATAATTTCAGACTGTTCATCCTGTAAGCTTGTAATGTGGAACTGGGCCTCATCAATTTTGTCGGTCTTCAAAAGACGTAGTCGCAAGTATCGAACCTGTGTTTCTGGCAGGGTAAGAAGATTCAAGAGCTTCAAATCAGTAAGTTCCACACAAGCAACATCTACAAATTTGTCCTTCACCATAGCGAAAGCCATTTCCAGGTAGGCAGCTCCAGGCATCACAGCACCTCCCTGAATGAAAGCATGATCCTTTAGAGTTGGGAAACGATGGAGGTCAATCTCAGTCTCCCAGCAATGCAGGCCTGAATACGGCTCGGTCATTTTCACCTGTCCCAGAAATGGATGACCTTGCTTCTTTGTAGTTCTGTCAGCACCAAATGGAGGTACCATGGGTTGAGAGGAATTTTCTCTGTACCAAAAGCTCTTTTCCAGCCATGGAGAGTTCACTGAACGGACAAACCTGGCTGATGGATCCTTCTGTACACAAGACCATTCTATGGGAAATCCCATTGTATACAGTTTACAAACTGTGTTTTGAAGAAAGCACCAGTGTTGGTCTTTGACAGATACTCTCTTTCGGGGAAGAGTTGCCACGATAACTGGAATTTCCTGCTTATCCAGGTTTTCTTGAAGAGCAATTTGTTTGACATAGTGGGCTAAAATTGGCTGCGTACTAATCTCAATAATCTGCTTGTAACCATCCTTTAGAACATGCTTTATGGCTTGGCAGAATTGGACCGGACAGCGAAGATTTCGCCACCAATAATCGCCGTTAAACTTCTGACCCGAGAGAACGTCGCCCTCAACGGTAGAGTACACAGGAATTTTGGAAAGTTGAGGTTTAAGCTTGATGTGTTTCATAGCCGCTTGAAAAGGCGTCTTAATGGGCTCCATGTGTGCGCTATGAAATGCACGTCTTGTTCCAAGAACACGCCAGAAAGTATCTTTTGCGTGCGCTGTTAGATATTGGCCCAGGGTCTCGATCGATTGGGATTCGCCAGACACAGTCACACTTTTCGCATCATTGACTGCGCCTATCTCAAGTGTTTCAGTTAACTCCAGGTTGACCAATAATGTCCTGGCCTCCTCTTCGGACATGCCAAGAGCCGCCATACCACCATTGTCGGGACATCCAGTTTGCAAAGTGGAGCGAGTCAGCACCAGTGTAACAGCTTCCTCGACGGTTATGACCCCAGCAACACAGGCAGCTGCAAATTCTCCGAGACTGTGTCCGATGACAGCGGAAGGATGAATTTTCCACGACTTCAACAGCTGCGCCGTCGCGTACTGGACAGCAAAAGTGGCCGGTTGAGCAATGCAATTCTCTGCAATTCGTGAAATGTCTTCTGGTGCCATAAGCTCCTCTATGAGAGACCATTTCACACCCAAATATTTTAGTATGTTGCTCACCGTCAGGACAGCTTCCCTGAAAACAGCTTCACATTCAATTAACTGCCTTCCCATAGCATACCACTGAGACCCCTGACCACCAAACATGAAAACGAGTTTGCCGTCATTGGAGTTCACCTCTGCGTAGGAAAGCAATTTATCCCAACCCATGGAGTCGTCAGCGAAGTATGCCAGAGACTTGGATGCTTCACAAGGGGAACCAAAGGCAAGAGCCAAACGGTGTGGGAATTGGCTGCGGCGTTCGTTCAAAGAATAGCACAAGTTTACCACGAAAGACTCATCCATATCTTCTTTATTATCACTAATCCAATTTGAATAAAGTCTTGCCAACTTCTGTAGAGCTTCTTTTGAACGTGCTGACAAGGTGAAGACACTATTTGGACGATAAACGCTCTCTTCATGTGAGCATTGCTCTGAAGGAACTTCGCGAAGAATGAGATGCACATTTGAACCACCAAAACCAAACGAGTTCAAGGCTGCTATTCGGGGTTTTCCTTTTTCTGTTATCCATGGTTCAGTGGTTTGTTGAACAACAAAACCGTTTTCCTCCAGCTTAAGTTTGGGATTGAGCACATTTATGTTAACAGTTGGCACATATTTCTTCTCTTTGATCATTAGAGCGACCTTGATTAGTCCAGCAAGACCAGAAGTAGATTCTGTATGATTGAGGTTTGACTTCACAGAACCAATCCTTAACTTCTGTGTGGACTTTGTTGTTAGCCTGGTGTAGGTTTCAGCTATCGAATTAACTTCTACCACGTCACCGATTGCGGTACCAGTGCCGTGTGCCTCGAAGAAATCCACATCTTCAGGACTCACTCCTGACTGTTCTAGAACTCTTCTGGATAGTTCAGCTTGCATCTTTGCACTTGGCGCTGTCATCGGTACGGCGTTTTGTCCATCGCTGTTCATTCCACAGGCGAGGATCTCGCAATATTCATCATCTTTGTCATTCACAGCTGCATGTGACAGCTTCAAAATGACTGCTGCGAAACCTTCTCCACGTCCATAGCCATCTCCAGAGACGTCAAAACTTTTACTGCGTCCATCCGGAGCAAGAAAACCACCCAAGCCGGATGCCATCTGCATAGCATGACTGAGGATAACGTTAGGTGCACAAACGATGGCTATCTCGCACTCTCCATTGTGCAGGTTGTCACAGGCTATTTTGAGGGCGGTTAACGATGAAGAACATGCCGTATCAACGACCAAGCTTGGGCCGGTTAGATTTAAGCAGAATGACACCCTGTTGGCGATAATAGATAATGTGCATCCTGTCGCGGAAAACTGGTCCATACCTTTGTAATTGGATGGATCTGACATCACCGCTGCTGCGTAATCCAGATTCATCACGCCGACAAAGACCCCCGTTCGACACCTTTGCAGATCGTAAAGCCGTAGTCCAGCATCTTCAATGGCTTCATGCACCACTTGTAATAGAATTCGTTGCTGAGGATCCATGCCGCGGGCTTCTTGACTGGAAATGCCAAAGAACTTGTTGTCAAAGCCTTTTATTTCTTCTAAATAGGACCCGTTTACAACACAGTGGCGTCCGACAACATACCGCTTAGGATTATAGAGCTCAGAGAATGTTTTATGTTGTTCAGGTCTGTTCTTGGGGTATGGACTATTTGAACTTTTTCCTTGTTCGAGTAAATGCCAAAATTGATCCTTACTACTGGCTCCAGGAAACCTGCAGCTGATACCAACGATGGAAATGCCAGGGCGTTTAGAGGTGAGTTGCCGTGTGTCGCTTTCTCGTACTTGCAAAGATATTCCGTCATTTTGTTTCTTCTGGGTAGATACTACATTCAAGTCATTCTGGGAGTCAAAACTATGTACAAACTCGGAGAATAACACGATGATCGTCGGCAAAATAAATAGAGCGTGGATCAGTCCTAGACCAAGCAGCAAAGGGACAAGTCGATGGAAAACTTCTACTAGACTTGGATAAATAAACCCTAGTGAAACTGACCCAGATGCAGTCATTGACGCTGCAGTTACCGCAGACCACCCAACGGAACATAGGGTCTCAGCCATGCGCACTCTTACTTTTTGCTTTGCTGAGAAAACGAATGAATGGGCAACCTGAATGCTGAAATTCAGGGACACGATAATCGTCATAACCAGGGAGATAAAGGATATGTGGTTGAGATGAATTTCACTCGCTTCCATAATAGCTGATGCCTCCAATACGAGGAAATCAAATGTTACAGCCAGGAAGATGCTAATCCCGAGATTTGCGTTTGAAAACAGGGAGATAACAAACACTACACAAGTGGCAGTTATGAAAACTATGAAGATTGCTTCTCTCTCCAACAAAAACACGTCATCGATATCAACAAATTCTTCACATACTGGTACAGTTTTCAGGGGTGATTGTTTGAGTAAGTCTTTCCTCAATTTCTCTAGTGATCCTCTGTCCTCTCGCAATTGATTTTGTACTTTCATCTTCAGCTGAATTCGAGACGCCAGAATTTTAACTCGGTGATTTTCACCTCCAAAACGTAAATCGTGTCGAAATGGAAAGTTTTGGGAAACACGAAGAAAACGTTCTAAACACCGGTAGAATTCAGAGTCCGAGCACGTCATGTTCCTATCCAGTGCCCACTGTCGCAACGCTGCCGTCCAACACAACAACTTCCCCCCTCTGTAAGAAGCCTTTTGCAGTTTTGTGCAAATGTTTGTAATTTGATTTTGTACTATTTGCTTTGAATAATCAATTTTCTCTAAGAAAACGACACTCGAATCAGCCTCGTTGCCAAAGTACGTCTGTTGTGCTTCTCTGAATTGCTGGAAATTGTCATTTTGAAAAAGTGACTCGATTTTGCTCGTTCGGTCACTGGGTTGTAAAGCAGACAACACACACAAACTTATGATGCACACAAGTATAAAAAGTGAGAGAACTTTTCCACCAAGTGACGTTATCATCCATGTAAGTCTCCTTAATATTTGTTGCAGTCTATCGTTTAGGCGTTGCATGAGTCCTTGGTCGAAGCTACCAGCACTAGCAATCGGCGATCTTCTTTTACAGGATCCTGCACTACACGTGTTACGTTCCTTTGCCTTCTTCTCGAAATGCATCAACAAAATTACTGTTATTGTAAACGATGCGGCCGAGACTAGCACAATGGTGACCAGAACCGCCTTGAAGAAATCCGAAATAACATCAAAGGACGAATAAATTGCAATTCCAGAGAGAATTGTCCCACATAACGCCGACAAGACAACGGGGAATCCCGCTCTGTTAACACAGCAACTAACTCGATGTTCAAGTGATGTCGTCGCCTTTTGCCGTTCCCATTCTACCAGGAAAAGGACTACGTCAGAGGTTGCTTTTCCCAAAAGCAAAAAGGGAATAAACAAGATAGTCGGGAAAAGGGATGTGTTGATCACTGAGATAATACCTGCAGAACAGGTCATTGGAAACAGAATAGATAAAATCAGCAGTAGAACTGTTGTTAGGCAACTGGGATTATCAGAGGAAAAGTACAAGACAATGAAAACAAGAATAGCCATTGCCAAAGCCGACAGACAAAGTGATTTCACTTCAGGTTTCAGGATGCTTTGCAAAGCATCAGTTGTAGATTTCTGAGTCTTATAGAAGAGTGACGAGCATCTCAGGCGACGACCAATCGATGACAGGAGACTCTCAAATGACGCTTCAAAGTGAATAATATTTGGTTTATGTTCACTGGTTGTTTCTCTGATGAAGTAAATGACTCGAAGAGCGTCCGCCCCAGCAGTCGGTGGATCTGTCTTGTGATGAACACGAAAATTACTCAACATACGCTTGTGGGAAGAACTGAATGTTTGTCCAGAAGAGAGAGCAACTGTTGGATGGAGAAACTCACGAGCCAGAATGGTGGAAAGGTTCTTCAAGTCTTCAAATTGAGTACCAGCTAATTCAAGAGGACTGCTAATGATACAGCCATGATTGGATGGTTTTTGCTGGGCGTTTGAAAGCAATTGGCGAGAGCATATTTCACTGTAGCCACTGATGTTTACTATGGTCTGGTGGACAAGAATGGCGTCATTCAAGCAATCTTCACTGAGGATATTGTGACCATGTTTAGGGACCATGATGATCTGTTCTAGGCGCGCTTGAAGAAGAGGAAAGAACTGTGCTGCATGATGCAAGTCTTCCCTGGATTGGCTATCGGTGGCGGTGAAACGTTCAACGGAGGGCTGCTCAAAACGGAGACGGATGAATCCCAGACAGCTCGCAAAAACAACTATGAGCGAGACCAAAAGAACAATCCATGGTCTGCGAGCAAGAAAGAACCCCAGTCTCTCGAAAGCTTTTTCGTAGGCTGTAAGGATGCGAAAAGATAAAGCTGTCCATCTTCTATTAAGGGACCCACATCTAAGGCGATGCTTTTTACGAGGTCCGTGAATCTTAGAAGACCTAGACGTAAGGAAGCGATTTGGTCAATCGATTGGGATATTCTATCGAAAAACCGTGGTTTAACCGCATGTTCATGAAATGAATTGTTTCTCCGAATATTTACTTTCTCAATTGTCTAAATTATCCTTTAGGATGTATTATTTAGGCCATGACCATGATCTCTTGGCAATGAAAGATGCCGGCTTGGCCGTTGGATAATGCAAGACCACACGACTGAATGACTGCATTGCGTGACGAACAAACAAGGAACCGCTGCAAGCAAGGATTCAAGTAGCAATAGATCAAACGATGATCAAACGTGATATTTTGGTGTAGTGCAAAGCAAGCAACTATCTACAAATCACTTGGCCGTTTTTGACTTAGATGCAGTGGTGATCATATGTGTCGAAAGAGGGTCATAGATTCATGGTATTCGACCATTAAATAAGTTGACAGTCGGCGATGTACAGCGGACGTCGTGTAAACAGAAGCAAACGTCTGCTTTATGTGCGACGAATGGTGACAGAAACACGTCAAATCGGCTTTTGGACCTGCCTTTTACAGCAAATAAGGTTAGATCATTTCGAAATTATCAGCTCTGTGTCTATTTCAACTTAATATAGCTCAAGACATGTGGCGCGTGCTAAAACATATGTCTAACCCGTAAAACTGAAATTTGACGACGGATGGTCAAATATCTGCATTTTTAACGTACTTTGAAAAGCTCTCGCGTCGCTCACAATCATTTGCCCAAAGAAATTTTTGCAGGAATCTGTAGACCATCCTTCTGCGACTCAACCACCAGAAGCTTAATCCATTTGAAGGTTTCGTACATGGTGAAAATCAATTACTTTTACGAAGTACTTTTAAGTGAATGAAATACATGTCTTCGAAATGTAATTATTCTACACCCAAAAAGACAACGCAGCATTCCCTAAAATCAACCCAGTACACATTTAAACATTGCTCAAAAATATTCGAGTGTGTTAAAGACGGAAGAATGATGTGGATTTGCATGCGAGGCTCTCAAAATTGTTTAATAAAATTGGTGCGTTAAATGACGGTTTTAACGGAATTTGGTAATTTGCTTATTTCTTTGAAATAAAAGGATATTTTGCCAAAAAAACTATCCAGTAGTTTTTGTCATGCCCTACCCTATATACCGAAAAAATATGAGCGAAATCAAATTTTCGACGCTTGCCGAGTTATTTTCCATATTTAAGGACAGGGACTCTTGACTCGACCAGAATCGGCGTTCCCTTTTTAAATATAAGAACCAAATTTGCTTTCTACACCTTCTGCTCTTTGTACATAACTTTGAGCTCCTTCCGTGTGTGTGTGTTTTTTTTCCCATTCTTTCCATGCCCATTTCGGCCAATACAACTGTGATGAAATTTAAGCTTTGCCTGACCCGGATACGATCTTGTTCTCCACGTACTATAACTTGCATTTTCATGCTAAATGAAGAGTATGCTGGGCAAAGAATTGAACAACTTGTCCAATAAATGCCTTCAACTTGTCATAAAATTTGACGGATTTCAAAATATAGTAAAATGGCGATAAAAAGCTAATTAATCTTTGACAGCTGTTGTGGCTTGTTTATGCTTGGATATTTTGGATAGCAACTGATGACATTCCGTACGAGTAACTATGAACAATTGTGAACATACTAGTAGTTTTCAATTTTTGTCAATTCACCGAGGTTGCTCGATCTTATTCTACACACGATCATGAGCACACGCAAGGCTTGATCACATGCACGTCCTGAGATCGATCACGTGCACGCCCTGGGATTGATCGTGTTCGCCTGGGCTAGATCACGTGCGTGCTCAAGACTTAGTAACGTTCCGCCTTTTGAACTCCCATTGGCTATTAATGACTTCATCTGTGTAGGTGGTCACTAAACAACAATTTTCAAATAAAGATCGAACATCATGATGATGTCAACTTAGTAATGTTTTTGGACGACAAAAAGCGCAAAGCATTGACCTGTCAAGAAATATGTGTGTTATTCCCTAGCAAGAAGGTCGGAGAAGTCTCCTATACACAGTGTAACCGTTGATATTGCTTGCGTGCTCAACCTACAGTGGGCAGTAAATACCTTGCATATTTCACTTTTTGTTGGAGAACACAAAAATGTCTCAAGGACAAACTAAGGCTAATGGAATTAGACAACACAAGCAATTTTCACCAAGGTTTGTCTTGAATTTCACGGCGATTGCTTCCTGAGAGGTTGAAACATGTTCCGGTAGATCGAGACGACAATTTAGATTGCGAAAAGATTTATTTCTATTTAACTCACGAATCTCGCGATTACACACTTAAGTCATTCCGTTTTACTATCGGAGCTATCACAAAGCTGAATTTGTAAAGCAGAGTTGAGTTCGAAAAATAAATTCCATAAATTGGCCGTAGTGGCACACGATCTCTAGACTATTTAAAATGTGGCCATTTCACGTTGTTGTTTGACCGCAAAGAACGGCAAAAGAATATTCGAAGATTTATAACGCACATGTACATTCATTGTTCTGATCATTCAACCTATTGTTCAGTGACGTTCCTGTTGCCGTCACAAGGCCGTTTCTGACAAAATTGGATTTTATATTCCTCTCCTGAGTAAAAGGGATTATTTAGACTATTGTCCAGGGTTAACTTTTTTGTCGTTATTTTTTTGAAGTTTGCATTTGTAACAAGACAATGTTTGCACATACTGCGTATGGCAAGGGAACTGGCAGAAAAAAATTAAAAAATAGCAAATGGACCTACCTGTCTCCTGGTTGCTTTCTTGAATCGTGATCGAGTAGTTCTATTCTTGAATCGTGATCGAGTAGTTCTAAAGCTCCTTCTAACTCGGCCATGACGCGAGTTATTCCATCGAATGCCACAAACTGCTTGTAGAGGTCGGCTATCCGACAAGAAAAATGAAACTGACCCACTGTAATGGGTGGAACATCGCGGCCAATTTATAACTCGGCCCACTAGCATTGTTTTAGCATTTCAGCGCTTAAGGACGAGCAACATTCTTCCACTGAGTTTGAAGAGAGGCACGTGCCCCATGCAACACCCAAGCGTTGTAGACTTCCTTTCAAACTGAATTGGGACGCTGTGTCGTACGTGCAGCCTTATTTCCCGTTTAATAAGTGGCGTTGTTTGAATTTTAAAAGAGACTGAGAAGCTGATGTACAGTTTTTTTGCTTTCGTTATAAATATCCCGGATGACTAGGTCTTATGCATGATTACGTCACATGCTCAAAATTCGCTTCCAAGCCTCGTTTGCCAGAAATTTTCTCAAACCTCTGGCGCTTTCATGTTGTTATCACGACGGTATTCTTTTCGTTTTGCTGTTAAGGAATTTGCAAAATTTGCAATTTACATTTTGAAAACGAGGCTTTGCTTGTCTGGTGTTATCATACATGAGGGCTATTGTCACGAACAGGGCTGAAGATTAACTTGGTAGCAAAATGGGCCAGCTCCTTTAATTCCTAGAGGCCAAAGACAAAATTAAGTGGCCATCAATTTCCTCTAGTCTAAAACGAAAACTGTTGTATTTATATGAACAAACATCCCAAAAATGTTCTCGAATCGATTCGTAACATGCACGTGTCTGACACTTCACTCAAACGTTGTAGCCATGAACATCCTTGCAAACTGAACAAGCCGGGTGAGTTATGCGGCATTGTTCTGATTTCAACGAGGGTGGTAAGGGGGGCTCTGGGTCACGTTTCACGGAAAAGAAAAAAGACTTTTCGCAATTCACGAAATATAAAATAGACATTTCACGTAACGCGAATAAAAGGAGACATTTTTTGCTTGAACTTAGAAAACCAATGAGATTTTGTTCTCCGCGTCATTTTTCCACAAGCGGCAAACAAAACGAAATCCGTTTTCCACTGAAAATGGCTCATGTAGAAGCACCGAACGGATTATTTGTCTCGTTTATGCAGTGTTTATTACGTAATAGTTGAAAACGTGATCAAAATAAGCACTCACAGTGAATTAAACGTTTATTTCTCATTTCACTGAAAAATATTTTGAAAAAATCATGGTTCACGGCGGTCACTACTAGCGAAACCACGATTCACGAAAAAAAGCTAGCCATTTCACATTTCCCGGAAAAAAATAAGGCCATTCACGAATCACGAATATATCAATATACCATTAAAAGCTCTCTTCAAATGCCCTGTGTGACGTGGTGTTATAAATAGCTCGGATGTTATGAAAAGGGCTGAAAATCATCTCTAGTGCATAGTAGCAAATTCGGCCAGTTTTGCTGTATTCCTAGTAACGTAAAGACAAAATGAGGTGGCCTTCTATTTTTCTCTGGTCTAAAAGGAAACATGTTGTATTTATTTGAAAAAACATCCCAAATCTATTTTCGAAGCGATTCGAAGCACGCACGTGCGACCTCGTGGACTGCAAAGTTTGGGCAGCCTAGAGTCACGTGGCATAAACGAAATCAATATGGCGTCCAATCTTCTGAACGTGTAACGCTATTTTTTTTTTTTTAACCGCGCGGCCATGGGCCGAGCGCGGTTCATGGTTTACCCGTGGTTTTTTTTTTCTCGACTTCGGTGCGAGCAGACCCAAGCTATTTTGAGTCACGCAACCTGTGATGTTTACTCGCCAAAAGCTGTTGAAACATGAATAAATCTCATCTTTCGCGGGAAAAAATTAAAAACCCAGCGCTCGTCAAAAATTATATTTTTTCACCAGAAATTTAGCTTGGAACATATACATATTTATATTCGTTTGAATCGTCGATGAAATGACCTTTTCCGGATATTTTTTCCTTCGGG
>Ga0100406_1232145_pt1 | contig 13474 bp, 8 predicted proteins | sample Orb8nscriptome_3_FD_81148 | JGI IMG/M metagenome (GOLD analysis project Ga0100406, IMG submission 81148) | Coral microbial communities from Puerto Morelos, Mexico - Orbicella 8 C C metatranscriptome (Eukaryote Community Metatranscriptome) | ecosystem: Host-associated > Invertebrates > Cnidaria >...
CCAGTCGTGTTAAATGTCTATGACATGTACTGGATAAATCAATATACGTTTCCTGTTGGTCTCGGAGTCTTCCACTCTGGAGTAGTTGTGCACGGCAAAGGTAAGTCGAGCTGAAAACTTCGGATTTAAGCTTAATTTTAAAAATTATGCAGGATTGACTGGTGAGATTAGCTTATTAAATTATATGTCAAACGCGTAGTTTATTGTTTGGTCGGCATCTCAATAGTTCCTTTTTTCCATTGTCTCAATTATTCAACCATCTTACTTTTAATAAATGGCTGTCTTTTTTTGTCAAGTCCGCTAAAAATTTCTATATTTCGATCTGAAGATATTAAAATTTTATTCTTGCGCGGGCGTTGAAAGGTGTTTCCAGCTGTTGTTTTTGTGTTTACTTGATAATTGTGAAATAAGTTTTTTTTGTTAGAAATAGAAACGCTAGTACTGTTCATTAAGGTTTTAACTGACGTTCAGAACTAACACATGATAACTTTCATCAAGGTTGATATTAGCAATACAGCTGTTTTCCCAATCAATTTCCATTTGGACTAATTTGAATTAGGCAACAAAAGTGGTCAAGACAATTTTAGAAATGATAGTCTGAACAATATTTCCAGGGCTACTCCCTGCAAATATATTAAGCGATAATTTGCTGGTTCTCCCTGCCTCGTCCCACTTCTACCAATGTTGTCAATTTTTAGCAGCTACAAATTATTTACTGTTTTTGATCCTTGTTCTGGTAACACAATATATTTATTCACAGCTTCACAGCTTTACACAGCACTTCATTTTCACGGCTTTCAACATGCATCGTTTTGCAACTCTTGCAAAGAAACACAAAGGAACAACGCGAGAGTCACATGATGCTACAAATACTGTCCCAGGGTATCCATGGGGTACCATTACAAGTCAAATCTGTTCGGTTTCTTACTTAGTCTACCCGTGCGGGTGTAACGGGCTGTAACATTCTCCTTGCCTTATCCTCTATTGGAGAGGGCAACATTACGCTTAGGCTTAGTGATAGGAACAGTTTTACTATTAACACAGTTCGTTTCCAGCTTCTTCCCACCATGTACAGGAGGGTCTTCAGGAATCACTTGTGGGGTTGCTGATGCTATTTCTAATCTGTGTAGATGCTGCACACATCTGTTTAGAACACTCTTTTCCGTTCGCACTGTTGCCGTTGGCACAAGACCATCACGTCCAGGGTGAACTTCTGCAACTCTAGCCAGCGGCCATTTTCCACAGGACATGTTATCTTCTGAGACCAGCACAATAACTCCAACTTGTACGGGAGGTTCTTTATTATGCCACTTGCTTCTCATGATCAAATGATGCAGGTACTCTTGCTTCCAATGCTTCCAATAGTGATTGAATAATCTCTGAGGGTAAAGGTACCTCTCCATGATTCTCTTACTGGACTCCTCTGGATTGTCTTGACTAACATCAGATAATTGGTTAAGTGGTCTGCCAATTGCGAGATGAGCAGGTGTAATGGGAGACGGATCTCTGTGATCATCACTCACTGCAGTCAGTGGTCTTGAGTTGATGACACCTTCAATTTTTACAAGTAATGTGTCCAGCTCAGTGAAGGTAAGAAGTGCTTTTCCCAGGACCTTGTGCAACGGTTCTTTGACTGCTCTACAAAATCGTTCTCACCAACCACCTCTCCATGGTGACCATTCAGTGATGAATTTCCACTTGATCCCTTTTGATGCTAACTCTGACTCAATGCGATTTTGATCCAGTGTGTCCCACATGGACTGGCTTTGTGTCTCGCGTTTGGAATACAACCTCTGGATTTCATTACTTGCGGCTTTGAATGTTTTTGCATTGTCTGACCACACTGTATGGCACAGGCCTCTGTGGCTTGTCATGCGACTAAAGACCTGTAGAAATGTGTCTGTAGTCAGGCTGTTTGTTAGCTCCAGGTGAACCATACGGGATGAAGCACAGGTAAATACACACATACCTTTTCTTCACACTTGTTCTCTCTTTCACGTATAGGGGCCCAGCAAAGTCTATACCGATGTGTGAAAACGGTGGTGAGGGTGTAACTCACTCTTTGGGTAGAGGTCCCATCTTCTGGCCACAAGGGCCAACACGTTGTCTTTGGCAAATGACACATTTTCTGATGATGCGCTTCACTTCACGTCTTCCTTGGGTTATCCAAATTCTCTGCCTCAAGGTTGAGAGCAAGGTTTCTGGAGGTATTGTCACATCTTTCAGCTGCAACAACTCTGATTTCCACGATGACCACTCCCGTTTGATGGCACTGTCTAATGGGTCATCCCATTCTAATCCTCTCCTCCACAGTTCTTGGAAAAGGATCCTTGCTCTCACAGTGAAAGGAGATATCAATCCCATTGGGTCGAACATTCTTGATGCTAAACTTAGAAGGCTCCTCTTCGTCATTGGATCATGGGATGAAACACTTTCATTTGGTGCAATGAATCTGAAGCAGTCAGAATTCAAGTTCCATGATACACCAAGGGCTTTTAGTGGTTCATGTGAATCACACTCCACTAGTAGTGACATTGCTCTTTTGTCTGGGTCTATGCCATCCATTACGAGCTTTGAATTGCTAGCCCATTTTGTCAAGTTGAACGCTGCTGCCATCATGATGTCTGACATCTCTTGTTGAAGTTTCAGTGCTGAGTTGTCTGTGTCAGCTCCTGTTAAGAAATCGTCTACATACTTACTGACATGAGCATTCACTGTTGCAATGGCAAGAAATGGACTAAAGTTCACTCAAAATGTCAGTCTTAGCATTCTGTAAACTTTTGGTGCTTCCTCTGTCTTTAGATCTCTCCACAGGTAACAGTGTACATCTTGATCCTTTGGTGCAAGCTTAATCTGAAGGTACATCTCCTCTACATCTGCTATCATTCCAACTCTGTGGGTACGAAAACGGATGAGGACAGAAGCAAGGTTGGGTTGCATCGCAGGACCAGGAAGGACACAGTCATTGAGAGAAACGCTGTCTTACTCTCGGACAGAAGCATCAAATATGATTCTACATTTTGTTGTCTGTCTGTCAGCTCAGAAAACAGCATGGTGCAGTAAGTACCGGACACCTCCATCTCCACTGGTCAGATCTACTACTTCCTCTGCAAACCCTTTCTCTACATACTGGTTGATCACAGTGGTGTAAGCTTCAGCTTTCTCAGGGTCTCGTTTCAACTTCCTTTCAATACTTTTGAGTCGTTTCACAGCTTGTGCATAGTTGTTCTCTAGCTTTGGATGGTCTCTCTCCTATGGTAATCAAACTTTGTAGTTCTTGCCATCAAAGTTCAGTCCGTCATTGAAGTCATTGACTGCAAGCTCTTCTTCTTGTGACATAGTTGGATTTACAGTTTCAGTAATGTTAATTGATTCTAGATCCCAAAACCGTCTCAGACTTGCAGTGACCTCATTATTCTCTACCATCATTAGCATGGATGATGTATGCTTTGAGTAACTGTCTACAGGCCCTGTAAGTATCCATCCGAAGTGAGATTCCACAGCTACCAGTGATTCAGGGTTCTCTCCTTTCTTGCAAATCCCAGTTACAAATGAGTAATAGTGATCAGCACCGATAAGAATGTCTACTTGGACTGAGTTACAAGGGTAGGAGTCTGCGAGAGTTAAACCTTGCAGGTGAGGGTTGTCCACAAGATTCAACATGACAGGTCTCAAGGGATTGCAAATCTTGGTTAGGGTAAGTGCTTCCATTTCCACAGCTTCTGTTGGATGTCCCCGGATCGGTGAGAGGGAGAATTGCACCCTTTGAAATCTCTTGGACTCACTAGTTTCTCTTCCTAGTGTTGCAACGCTTAATACTTCTGAGGAACCTTGCAGACCAATGGATTCTACAATGTTTTTATGGATATAGGACCGCTGACTTCCAGAATTGAGCAAAATGCGAGCTGTAACTTCTAGGCCATTCACTGATCGCTTGGCTAACGCTGTTTGAAGAAGTGTCTCCTTCATAGAGGTAGAGGATTTCGATGCAGCCAGTCCAGTCAATGTAGTATTGGTCGGATTCTCATTTGCTGCAATTAGAGGCTGACTATGCAGTAACCTGTGAGGACATTTCCACAGTTCACAACTGGACACTTGGGTTGACGACAGATTTTAGAGAAGTGCTTGCTGTTGGTTGGTTTTAGGCAATTAACACACAACTTGCTCTCAATATTTCAATGTTTCATCGTAATATAAGAAGCTCACAAAAAAATTTCGCTTTGCTTGAGGATTTCATTTGTTCCCTTGATAAAAGACCAGAAATTCTTGCTATTACAGAAACCAGATTAAATGCAAACTCTGTTTGTAATGTGGATCTTTTAAACTATGAACTTTATCATACTGACTCACCTACATCGGCTGGTGGGGCAGCTATCTACATCACTAAGACTCTTAAATCTATAGCCAGACCTGATATAAAATTTAATATGCAGCTAGTGGAATCATGGTGGGTTGAAATCGATCCATGTAATGGCAAGGCACCTATATTAATTGGATCCATTTATAGACAACCTGGTGTAAATATAGAAGAATTTGCTAAACAGCTCGATGATCTAATTAAAAAAAGTGCAGAATAGATACCAACTATGCATTCTGGGACAGTTTATTGACCCATGGCTTCCCTTGCAGAATCTACAACTTGGGACTGCTGGTGGTTTTGCCTCACTGAACAAAGCTGACGCAGTTGACACTTGTTCTTGGTCACTTACCAGTATTTCAATGAACTGTGGATTCCTTTGCCCATCTCTACTCTTATTTGTACTATGACTTTTCAGACTAAGATTTCCTTGAAGATTTCTTTTGCCTGCCTCTTTGGATACAACTTGTCAATTGAGGAACGTAAAGAACAATTCAAGATCAATCTCATGGTCTTGGGTGTCAGCCAGTTCTAATTCCCACTTCTCTAATATTGCAGAGGGTAACTTGAGCTCAAGTATTGGTAACAAAATACACTCATGACTCTTCGGGATTTCTCCAAGAGCTTCCAAAGCTCTAGTTCTGTTCTTTGGAGTATCATGGAGATCACGAAGGGATGGTGTTGTTACAACAGATTTTGCATCTATCTGAACAACCGATTTGACAAGGGATGAGATAACCTCTACTAACCTCTGAATCAAGACTTTTTTCTTTCCAGTTGTCAGCAATCCCTTTCCTTTAAGCAATCCATGTACTGTAGTTGCTCCACTGATTTTTGAGATAGCTTGTCTTCTATTTCAAAGTCACTTGAATATTTGGCAGCCATCTTGTCACGCATGTGGTTAGGAGTGTTGACTATAATCCACAGCAAATTGTACTTGTGATCGTTCAAATCCACAGCTCGAAGGACCATTAATGTTCTGGTTACACAACATATTTATTTACAGCTTCACAGCTTTACACAGCTCTTCTTTTTCACAACTTTCGTCATGCATCATTTTACAACTCTTGCAAAGAAACATGAAGGAAGAACGCGAGAGTCACGTGATGCTACAAATACTGTCACAGGGTACCCACGAGGTACCATTACAAGTCAAGTCTGTTCGGTTTCTTACTTAGTCTACCCATGCAGGTGTAACAGTCTGTAACAATCCTATACATAGAGGTTGGAAACTTTTTGGAAATTTTGACAGCACTGACCTTTAACTCGGGCGAGTAACTCTCAAAATGCACTCAGCTGGTGTAATTTTCACTTGCCCAGAAAGATGCCTGAAGTCCCATTTCTTAAAAAAAACTCTGCAATGATTCACAAACCATATGTTTTTTCTGGTATCTTGTAATCACAGATGCCCAACTTGCCATTTGGTGTTGCACTTTCTTGTTCTGGTCCATTTACCAGATGCCTCCGTAGGATTGTGGACCTAGTTAATTCTAGTGTTTTATCCTCAATATTTCCACGTTTCTGATTTCACATGTGTCCCTAGAATCAAGACATTAGAGTAAACAACTTGTTGGCACATGGTAGACTGACATTCTTTCTTTCAATGAAAAATTATACTAAATGACCTTAAACCCAAAGATACATGTAACTACAACAGAGGCACTTTGATTTTCAAAACAGTTCCTATTGACGAATCTTTGTGAGATTCATTCATTCTTTCCTCCATTGCTGCCTGCATTCCCCAAGCCCTCAAGTGGGGATATGTAGAAAGCTATGCAGTACATTTTCTGCTCTGAAGGTTTTGTGTGGATGCAGCAATTTTTCTTAATTTCCTTCATGATCCTAATTCCATTTCAATTAAAATATTTTATAATGGAAGATCAAGGTCTATCTTTTTCAGAAGGCTTCCAATATTAAATGCAACAGAAGACTTTTTCTCAAATCAAAGTTTACCCTGTCTAATACACGTAAGTAGGTTTACTAAGGAAAACCTTTGCAGATACAGTCAAACCTGTCCACAATGGCCACCTTGGGGACAAAGGAAAATGGCCCTTGTGGTGAGGTGATCATTAGTGAGGGTTCAACTATGGTTACCAAAACGGCCATCCATATTGTGCAAAAATAGGATAGTGACCCCCATTTTTTATTGCCTTTTTGGTTACATTCATAAATAATGAACAGTCAAGTCTTTAAATTTTCCTTGGTTTTGGATGGAATCACCTTGATTAAGTTCCTGCATGAGACTGCATTTAATTGTTTGTGTCAGACTTTCTCAAGGACATGATCTTTTTAATATATAGACCAAGACACCTGCTGAGACCAAGCCATGCATTTTTTTTGTTATCATTTCCATCCTGTAGAATATGCATTTGGTGGTCATCCAAACAACTGGTCAGGAATATTTGAAATGAGCCCAAAATCTGTGGAGGTGTTAGGAGATGATTTCAAATTCAGGTTGGTACTGTAAAGAACTTGCAAACAATTTTGTCATAAAAATTGAACAGTGTCGGGGTATCAATGGTTTACATGGGTACACTATCTAGGCAAGTGTAATTGTTCAGGTTATTCTAGCAGATTTTAATATCTAAGAAACAGAACATTTTCAGTGTTTCTATCAAGTTTAAGTGGAATTCTGCTTACAAGCATGCTTTTGTCAATGCATGAGACCGCATGTACCTTGAAAGACCTAAAAATTCCTTGAATTTGAAAACCTTCAGAAAAGAAACAACATTTTCACTTGAAAAAAAAAATGTTTCAACACAGTGGCATGTGCATCCGTGTAAGATGGGGGATTTGCATTTGTAATACAGCTATAATCTTTTCCTTCATTTTCAAGTTTTTTTTGAATGTGTAATATAATTCTTAAAAATACAGTAAATGCAGTGTTTACCAGGACATGGAACTTGATCAGTGCATACACTGTAACTTGCAATGACCTTGACAAATTTCTATCCCCTCTGTGATAATATTCTTGAGTTTTCTCCCTTCCGGCCAGTGCATGTTGTCTGCCTCTGCGTGTACTTTGTTTCATTTTGCCATATTGTTTACTACCATTTTCAGCCTAAAAACTACTTTTTCATGCAATGTCTAAATGAAATCCATATGATGAATTCCTTGTATCTTCACCTAAAAGAATTGTAGGACAAAGGTGGGTTTCATGAGCTACTCTGCTGAGCGGGCACTATAATCTATCATCTGTTACATGTAGTCACCTGATAGTGCCTGCACATGATCATTCTATGGGATCAGTTTTGGCCATTGACAACAAATTAAAGGAAAATGATAGTGGTCAATAATAAAAGTAGATAGAAAGGAATGGCTTAAATGCTAAATATACCTTGTTTAGAAATTACTGTGGGAAAAAGAAGCTTATTAGGAAAATCACTCAGTACCACACTTACTTTTTAATATCAAAATAAACATTTACTTCACTTGTGGATCTATATATCTCAACAGTTACAATGTAGTGCTTGTCAACAGCCTGTGTTTCTTTTGAGTTTTAGAAGTATGGCTCCTGACACACACACTCTAACAGGGTGTTTTCTTAAAACTGAATTAAGAAAGACTGTGGCAGTCTAATCTTAGTTATGGGGATGGAATACAGAACAGCACATGGCAGTAAGAGGGTGCTTTCCATTCAATGAAAAATTCTGGTTTGAATTTCTGGAAATTTCCTGTGCTAAATGGAGCAGTATTTTCCGGAATTTCCAGAAAAGAGACATTTACCTTGTGAGGTATACCAAAGTTTTGAGAAATTTCTTACCGGGGATTTCCATTCCATTTGACTTTCCTTCCGGAATTTCTGGAATTTTTGTTTGAATGGTTCACCTTTTGGAAATTGAACAATTTTTGGATTTTCCAGAACCTTTCTCTGGAAATTTGCACACCATTTGTCCCTGTTTCAAAGTTTTTGGAATTTTTGTTTGAACAGAAAGCACCCAGAATTTCTTAAGTCTCTTGCTTGATCTGGCTTGCTTACTTACTGTTATGCTTGGAACTCACTCACTAATTCTTTTATTTACATGCGTATTGTCTTGGAATGAAGGGAAACTCTAACAATTGGAACAACAAAACTTTTGCCTAGCGAAGTGGAGGATCTTTTGAGAAGAATGGGAAAAAACTACCAAGGACGCTTTTATCATTTAATAGACAAGTATGAATGACTCAACTTGTTTTCAGGATTTTCAATTTAGTTAATATTTGCAACTTACAGTTGTTTGAAGCAAGTTTAAACTTTTGCTTTTAAAGGAGGTAGTCAGATTGTGGTAGATGTGGGGACCACTCTTTGACTGGTTGAACTTGTACCATGACAAGTGGTATGATCGGTCTTCTAAATGGTCTTCTTTAGGTCCAAAGGGATATTTCAATTCATTCAATTATTGCTTTATTAAAACCATTCCATTTTGTAATGGGAGTCAAGAAATCTCACTTGCATTGACTTGTGTAGAAGAAGTGAGATTTAAGAAATAATCAAAGAAAATCAAGCTGTTATCTTTGTGGATATCGGAAATAGTGGACCAGTGATTTAGTTGATTTGCACAACTGGATTCCATGCTATTGCACGTTTAATTAATAACAGTGCAAGCCTGCAAATAATTTTTGTCTATAAGCAGTTTATTTGTCGCCCACGGACAAGTTTTGACCTGACAAAAAGCCAGTCTGGTGGGACAAATTTTTTTTGTCATTAGAAACTAAAATAAGAGACATTTGCGACATTTTGGTATTAATTTTCAGTGTAGACCCTTTGCCAAAATGTTGGTTGCAAATTCAAATGGCTTAAAAGTAAAGTCAACTGAGTGTAAAATCAATACTGGCTTACCCGTTGAAAATTGACAAATTTACAAATGTTTGTACCCCTAGTTTGCCTTCACTTACTTGATCACACTTGTATTCCATATTTTCCTGTGTATAAAGTTTCCCATGTGGACAGCTTGTCAGAATAAAAACTCACTTGCAATAACATTCAGAGACTTGAAAATTGGCTGAAACGAATTCTTCGACTTTTTTCTGAAGGCAAATTTCCCTTGAAAATTTTTGGGGTGGATTGAATAAAAATATATGCGTAGTTAGATGACATTCCATTGGAAGTGGTCGTGACTACAAAGCATGACTAATTTGAACATTCACGCCTTGACAAAAAAACGTGTCTGTGGCACGGAAACTAATTCAAAATATATTGAACCACAGACGTAAAAAAAACTATAAAGAGCTATAAAACTAATTTTTGATCATATTGACTGGAAATACATTTGGTTTCGTTTTAGAGGTTTTAAAGTTTTTGAAAGCGATTGCATTCAGATAAACGAAACATGAGAATTTGGGCCGTGTATCCAAGTTGCATAATATTTTAGTCGCGTCAAATTACGACTGAGAATTAATTCCACAACATGTGCAGATAACAAACAACGAGTAACAACATATAAGACCTCAGGTTTAAGTAGTTTTTTAGACGAACATAATTCAGACTAAATGGGGCTTCACAATCTTTCAAGACACCATCCCAAAATGCAAAAATTAACACGTAGCCTGAATAGTGGCACTGATGTGTCATATTTACAATTCGATGTGATGTGTGAGACAATGCATTGGGCGTGATAAAATTATTTCTCAGAAATGGATTAAAAACAAAACAGATAATAAAGATTTTTTGCTTAGTAATGTGTGGCAGTACAATAAAATAACTTGTTCCATATTCTGCCACAAATTTCCAATTAAGTTATTTTTCATTTAGCAGAAATGCCAGGTCAGAGTGTCCAACCAGGCTAAGCTTGTACCTGTCAAAACCTCAAATTTACCAGACAATTGTCCGATGACCGACTGTTATTTGCAGGCTTGCAGTTAGACTGCTGTGGCATGTGGTGATACATATCTGTACTGTACCTGTAATGGGCTTTTCCCAATAGTGATTATGATGGTACTATGATCCTTGTGATCATATGGCTTACTGCCCTGGGATAAGTGCTCTTCATTGAATGTCAGCATCTCTGACTGACAAGTTTTTCAGTGATCAAAATGACCAGAAAGGCCATGTAATGAGGCAAAACGAAAAAAGAAAGAAAGAATTTAAAGGAACAAGCCATAAAAGGAAATGAGTGACTGCAATCATGACTGATGTAACTCATTTGAAACTGATTGATTAAAACAAACAAACAATCTTGTCGAGTTGGTGTAAAGAAGTACTGACAGTTATTGAACGTAATAGTCAGCGTCAGGTTTGCCATGAGGGAATCTGGATCTTGACTGAGTAGGATATTTTCCCTCAAGGGAAGGGACATAGGAAAATATGACTGGGATCAAGATTAGCCAAAGAAAGCCTTTGTGATTACGGGAACATTCTGGTCTGAATGGCGGGATCAAAGAACCATTTGGTGAACATTGTTTTGTGGATACAAAATTATGGCCTTTTACATGTGCCCATCACTTTTAACCTGAGGACACCTTACTCCTGAGAAAAAAAAAACAGTTATGCCAAAGATGAAAATCTGCCAAAGTAACTCAAAAGTTTTAATAATATTGACTGGTGTTGAAGTTCAGTCAACAGAAAATTGAACTTTGGTAGGATTGTAGAGTGCAGTTAGTCCAAAATGAGTTAACTACGGAGAAAGTAATATTTAATAGGCTATATATCTTATCCCGTGTTCTCATGTCAGTGCAATTCCTAGTACTTAGATTGGGCTTGGGCAAATTTATTAGTTCATACTCTGGGGAGATTGTATTAATAAATTTAATGTATATTATATAATAGCAGGATGAAATCTTTAATATTTCATGCTTTGACATTTCTGTTCTAGGAATTGTAATCACTTCACTTCAGAATTTTGTCAGGTAAATTGTTGTTTGTTGTTTTCTTTACCTAACTGTACGTGAACTGTGTAATGCATATACCCATGCTACATGTGCTGCTATATTTATTGACAAATATATTACTAAATAAATATTCACTGGATTATCATGTGAAATCAAAACTCAAATTTTGCTGCCAAAGATGAGGATGCCTGGGGCTAAGCCAAGGCAGCAGTTGTAATCTGTATGATATGTAAGGTCAAACTTTCAAACTTATTTTACCACAATGTAACACTTCTATTGTGTTTCGTTTTATCCCAATGCATCACTTGCATTAATCTTCAAACAAGAAATAAACTGTTAAGTCAAACTACAAAATCAGATTCCTTTGTACATGTATATTTCAAATTCTTGCATAATATTTTCTTCGAGTTTTCCTCAATTGTGGTTCATTCACATAACAGACATCTACCGGTAATCCCCTATTTTGGGGGATGCCATTAAAACAAGGTTAGGTAAATTGTGTGCATTCATTTTCACCATGATATGTGTTGAAAGGCAACAATCTTTACCTGTTAGCTACTCTTACTAAATACCAAATGGAGCTTGCTCTTCCATGTTCTCACTATATTAGGGACTGATGTCCACAGTTTTTATTAAGCTATTCAGAGCAACTCTTTTCAAGTTCAATGTGTTTTTATTATTCATTTTAGTGTATTTGCTTTGCCATCAGAGTTGTTAGATGCTGTTGCATTATTTAGGGAATCTTTCATGTAACTTATCTCGACTAGTTTTCGTTGCACCATTGTGAGACAAGTTTCATAAAAGTTTGTCAAGTAGGGCTGGAAACAATAACCAGTTATTGTTGATGGACAATGGCTGTCTTGATTGAGGATTTCACTGATCAAACTTTTGTCTTGCCGGTCATGTTGAGTGGTCTGCACATTCAATCATATTGAAATAAACCCAAGTTGGCATGCCATTGTTTACTAGCTATCGGCATACACCTTGCTGTATTGCAGAACTTTGATCTGAAATGATATCAACTAGAACTGTTTGTTGACAATCCGTGTATTGAATCTCAAATTGAAAATATTTTTCCTGTACTAATTTTCAAGTTGTCCATTTCCTCCTGGATTCAAACTAGTTCCAAAGCCCAGAATATACAGGTGTACATTAAAGTGAAATTGAAAGAAACTAAAAAAACCCTCTGTCACTTCTCCAGAAGTTTATCTGCCTTTTATGCTGTGGTATTTGCACAGTTTTATGACCCTGTACAGTACATGTGGCTAGCGTGATTCATACACCTGTAGTTGTTATACAAGGTGCAACCATTCTCCTGTTTTCCAGCTATAGAGAAAAACACACTGTCACTTAATTAAATACATTCAAATTTAAAAAGGTATGAAATGCAATACAGAAAAAAAGAGTAATTACATAGCTCCACCCGACAACCTGGCAACCACAAGTTGGCTGAATTGACAGGGAGGGAGAGGGAAAACATGATTTATATGGTATTGATTGGTGAAACAAAACAAAAAAAATATCTGGCTTGAGTAATAGACCTTTCCCACATTCCACTTCAGTGCGTATGAACAATAGCACCAGAGCGAGGTTGGGGTGGGCATTTTCATACATTTACTGTATTTTTGTCCTCCCTGACCTTGACTTGACGCTATTGTTTGTTGGAATACGGGAAAGGTCTATTAACCTTGCTTATTTGCCTAATTAACCTCACCTGTTTATACAAGTGTACTAAAACAAAATCAGAAACAAATCAAATTATTTTTGTAGCTTTTATTGTTGTGGATTTTTATCCAAAGAGTGGTAGTCCAAAGAACACTCTCACTCTAACATTGAACTTCCAATATTTAACACTCTCACTCTTCACTCTTGAATATTTCTCATAATGATAGCTGATTAATTGCCAATATAATTGACCTTTCTCATAAATGGTTGCCAATTGAAAATTCTTTTGTCTGCATGTAGATTAGCCTCACTTAACTCATTTGAGAGTAAAATTTCTTTTGAATTATCAATTCAAAAATGGGGTTAGTCAGGCTAATTTTGATACTTACAAACAAATTTTTAAATAGCAGTCATGTATGAAAAGGGTCTATAGATAGGGGTGGTGGTAGATTTACCCTTGGCTAATAGTACTTGTTTATTTAATACATTGAGTGATGGTTACATAATTTCAATTGGGTATTTTAGGCTCTGTGTAACAAATCAATACCTGCTTGGGTGAATAGATTAGCATCTGTTGGTTCATATTTGCCATTCCTGCTGAAGTGTATTCCTAGAGAATGGATAAGTCCAGAGCCCTGTTCCCCA
>Ga0100406_1118798_pt1 | contig 13393 bp, 19 predicted proteins | sample Orb8nscriptome_3_FD_81148 | JGI IMG/M metagenome (GOLD analysis project Ga0100406, IMG submission 81148) | Coral microbial communities from Puerto Morelos, Mexico - Orbicella 8 C C metatranscriptome (Eukaryote Community Metatranscriptome) | ecosystem: Host-associated > Invertebrates > Cnidaria >...
TTCATTCAACCTGGAATTTTACTAGCTGTGGGAACCAACGATTCTGATTGGCCAGCCTGTAATTGTATTTTATCAAAAGTTAACAAAAAGAGTCAACACAATCGTTTCATCTGGGATCCATTTAGGTTTTTTTACAAAGGCACAGAAGGTTTTGTTTGTAGTTTAAAACAAGTTGTCATGTTAAACATGCCTTGATGTAACAGAAATTGACATGACGAGTAATTTAATGCTGCCACTGAAAGCCACAAAACTTTCAGCTGATCCCAAGTTCACTGAGTTCAAACCTCTCATAGCACTGGATCGTCACGCAATAAGTTTAGGAAGAGGAGCGTGGTTCTGGTCCAGTTTAGGAACAAAAATGATACTTCAACAGTCTTCCAAGTACCATTTACAAGCAATTTACTTCAAACATTTTGCACGTTTTTTAGATGCATTGGGAAAGCAGGTTCGCTAATGCTTTCAGTGAAATAACTCTAAAGCCATCCTTCAACAATGTTGATGAACATTTTAAATGATCTGCACGTTGGAAGATTTATAAACTATGTAAAATTTGCATTTGTTGTACCTAACCTGTGCCTGCCTGTGCCTGAACAGTGCATCAATTGAAGCTGAAGTCAACATTCATGTGCCAGCGGCAAGTCACCAAGTAACAGACGCAAGAACAACGACGCCAAAGATAGTTCAAAACCCGGGTTCTAAACGATACTTAAAATAGAAATCAAACGAATGATAGAAACGATACGAACGTATGATAAAAGCAAAACGCACGATAGAAACATTGCAAACGATAGAAACGATCCAAATGATGGAAACAAAATGAACCAAATGAACGATGCAAATGTTTTCACTAGCTGGACAAAATGGTTATGTTTAACATTGAAATTCGAACCAAAACTTCGGTTCAAAAATATGAATGGAACGTTAGAAAATCACTTTTATCTTTGATTGTGTCGACTTTCTGTGAAAAATACCTATTCGACTTGAATCTGCAACTCATGTACACCTCGATTTTCTAAACTTTTGTCTCAAAATTTTAACGACAATGGAAAGGAAGTCAAAAATTTCAAACTCGTTCACTCCTGTTGTTATTGTTAATTTCCTGTATGGTCTTCTCATTTTGTTTTCGAGTGAAAGTAAGTAGATATTCTGGGATTTTCTCATTAGGAGATAAATGCACATATAATTTACTTTCATTTGATCTCGTCAGATTGTTATAGCTGTCTTTCAATTTTATACTCCACTGTGCCTTTTAGCGTTACATATTTTGTAACGGCTCTGTACACCAACACAATGCGCTTGGCAAATGTTCTGTAAAATGTAGATTTTATCAACCCATTGCCTCCCAGGACTTTTTGCCAAAAACACACTTTTTGGACATTTTGGAGATTTTCAGGCTGGATATGAGCCAAATTAGCTCCAATCTGCTCAAAAAGGCATTTGTAATGTGACAGCATGCTTTTCTTTCCACTAGCATCGCATTTTATGACATGTTTGCTTGGGCATGCGCAGAAATCAAAATTTCTTTAGGTTTTTCGTTTTTTGTTGTTGTTTTTTTTTTCGCCTTTCCTTTTTTTCCTTTTCTTATCTTTTTGCTGCAGTGATTGACCTTCTACTGGGCTTGCTTCGAGTTCGAAAAAGTCTGAGAAAGCATCCTTGAGACAGGCAATTTTCACTCTGGAGTAGCCACCCATAGTTGCAAGAAATTTCGCTCTGAGTTTTTCACTCAAATTTCATAGCATTTTTGTGCATATTTCAGGGTCCATTGAGGCGATCACCCTGATCTGGGTATCATTGGAAAAATCTTTTACTCCTGCAGAAGTTGAGTATGGATGATGCCAATATTGGTCAAAGCTGATGACGTCAGAAGTGGAACAAAGGCCAAGGCTTGTCATGGGCGGTTATGGGTGGCACGGGAGTCAATGGGTTAAGAAATAAAATAATGAAAAAAATGATGAATCCACATCCATGACAAGCCGCACTTGAAAAATGACACGCAAATGGTGCAATTGAGAACGTTGTTATGCATATCACTGGCAATGCAGAGCGCACAATATCTGGTCTTGGCTCACAAGGAATCATGTACGTCACCGCATTGAAAACACTAAAGGAAAACTTTGGCCAGCCAAACATCATTGCTAGAACATTAATCAGAAAAATCAAAGAAGAAAAATTCAGCATGATGACAGACAGGACCTTCGTGAGTTTTCCCTTGACATGATCAATTGCTTAGCAACACTTTGCCAAAACAATTACTTCGCCGACGTCAATGCCAATGACAATCTCCCAAAGATTGTCAGACGTTTGCCATATCATCTAATTGAAAAGTGGAAAAATGTGGCCACAGACATTAGAGAAAAGAGCAAAATCCCTCAGTTGGGACACATTAGCAATTTTGTGAGGAAATGTGTCAAGGCGGAATTTGATCTCAATTTTGGTGAAGTTCATAAGATGGACACTTCATGAAACACTGGCTTTCGAAGAGAAAATAGAAGAGGAATTCATTCCAATTAAAAGGCCCCAAGAAAACTCCCCAAGTGCTACATTTGTCAGGCAGAGCACAGAGTCATGACTGCCCCACTATGGTTAATAGTATGCCAGAAGAGGGAATACAACATGCAAAGAACCACTGCCTTTGCTTTTCATGTTTAGTGAGAGGCCATCCGATGAGGGAATGCAGGTCCAGCAATAAATGCGGCAAGAATGGCTACACCCGAATTCATCAACCCTTGCTCCATACAGACCCTCCTACTAACAGCGGAGTGGCATCAATCCTTGATAAAGGAAGTATCATGCCAGTGGTTTGAGTCCAATTTAAAGCAGTGAATGGAAAAGTCCGGGAAGGGAATGTTGTCGTGGATAGTGAAGCAGTCACAACCGTGATATGAAAGGACTTTGCTAAAGCACATGGCCTTCAGAGAAGAAACGTGCAAATTGACCTGGCAGTTGCTGGCAGCGAGAGAGTTCAACAGATGACAAGTAGGCAATTGAAATTCTGGATCTCCCCCCTGGACAAAGAAGAAGAATTCACCATTGAAGCCCTTGAAATCGACAAGACCATCTTAAATATTCCTGTCCCCAATAGACCATGGCTGAAGTCTTTCTCACACCTACACGATGTCAAATTTCCTCATAAGGCTGGACCCATTGACTTGATATTAGGAGTCCAGTATACCATCTTCATGCTGAAGAAGAGGTGTGTCAAGGTCTGCCATTCCAGGCTGTGGGGAAGTGGACACGCCTAGGATGGCACGCGATTGGCTCAGACAGCTCCAAAGGAACCACCCAGTTTTGTTCCATCAGCTTTGTTCAGAAACTGAACATGGAAAGATTTTACGAATTTGAGAATCTGGGGGTTACCAGTACAGGCACATGACTGTTCATGTCCTAAGACAGTAATGTCCTCAGAAGACTGAATGGCTATGGATTTATTTGAAGGCTCCTGCACTAAAGAAGAGAATTATTATGTTATAGGCCTACTATGGAAGAAGGATCCTCACCTACTACCAAACAAGTATCCGCTAGCAGAGCAACGGCTCAAATTTTTGGAAAGAAGCTTGTCTAAGAATAAAGGAAAGGCAAAGATGCACAACTGCACGATAGAGGAGTATATAGAAAACAGCTGGGCTCACCCACTAACAGAAGAATCACAGCCTGATGTTACCTGCCACATCATGGTGTTTACTCACCAGACAAACCAAGTACTCCACTTAGTGTTGTCTTTGACCCCGCCTCCCAATATCAGGGAGCCTCTCTGAATTCCTTCCTCTGCAAAGGACCTTGCCTCATTGGAAATTTGCTGGGTGTCTGCTGCGTTTCCGTGAAGACCTTGTTGGTTTTGCTGGGGATATCTCCAAAATGTACCAACAAATCCTCCTACCGGAGAGAGACACTCATGTTCATGGATTTCCTGTGGTGAAATCTCCAAACCAAGAAACAGCCCACCAAGTAACTCCTGTTGCGAGTGACCTTTGGGGACAAACCATCACCCGACATGGACAGTGATGTTATGCTGAAGATTGCTAAAGAAAATGAGAGTGAGTACACTGATGCAGCCATAATTTTGCGCCGTGATCATTATATGGACGATCTGATTCACTTGTGTCCAACCCCTCAGTTAGCAGCAAGCCGAATGACAGCACTCGATAAGCCTCTTGCCCAAGGAAGTTTTAAGATAAAAGAATGGCATTGCTCTTCCCAGCCAGAAAGAAAGGAAAAGCGAGACAGCAATCCAGTCAAGCCAGCCATGCCAAAGGAAAGAGTCTCAGATTCTCTCAGATTCACAACCCACTCGGACTAGCTTCAGCAGTTACAATCAAGGCAAGAGTTGCCCTGCAGGATATCTGGAGGTCAAAGCAGTTTGACTGGGATGATCCTTTACCAGAGAAGATCAAAGACCTATGGCATAATTTGTTTGAAGATATAGAGAAGCTTAAGGGCGTGAAATTTCCAAGATGTCTTAAGCTAAGTATTACAAGTGGACCGTCTCAATTGCATGTCTTTGAAGATGCCAGCAGCAATGCTTATGGAGCTGTTGCATACCCCCTGTGGCCTACACCAGATGTTCCTGAAGTTTACTTGATTTCAGCCAAAGCAAGAGTAGCCCCCCTTCGTCAGAGTACAGTTCTGCATCTGGATATTGTAGCAGCTCTAATGGCATCAAGGCTAGTCTAAACAATTTATGAAGAATTCAATGAGAAGCCCGAGTCCATGGAATTATGGTCTGATTCAAAGGTAGTTCTCCATTGACTTCCCTCAGACTCCTCCCTTATGAAAGCACTTGTAGGTGTTCATGTCGCAGAGACCCAATCCACATGGAATGAAGAGCATTGGAGATAAGTTCCCATCGACTTTAACCCAGTAGATGATCTCTGGAGAGGACTTCCCATCGAGGAACTCAATGGCTGATGGATGAAAGGTCCCGCTTTCCTGAGGAAACCCAGGGAAGAATGGCCCGCAGAGAAACTAGACAGCCCCATGGCAAATAACCCCAAGATGAAGAATGCAAAACACAAACTGGTTGGAGCCATTGTCCAGAACCAAGATATTTTGAAGCCAAGCACCTTCTCCAGCTGGCAATGACTGCCTATTGCATGCATGTGTTTTCCATCTAATGCAAAGCAAAAAGCAAGAAACCAGGTATCCAGTAACAAAGTACACGAAGGACCTCTGGTCTCAGAAGAGATGGATCAAGCAGAACACCACTGGATAATGTAGGTACAGAGAGATCTGGAAGATTGGCAAAATTGCTTTAGTAATTTGGCACCATTTGCTAAAGGTGTGGTGAAAGTAGGAGGAAGGCTAAGACATGCACCTCTTACCTATGAAGAGATCTATCCCATACTTCTGCCAGCAAGCCATCCATATCCAAGCTGATCATGCGAGAAATACAAACTCGAGTTGTATATGGTGGACCTGAAAGAACCCTGTCAGAAAGTCGCTGCAAGTTCTGGATAACTCGTGGGTGAAACAGTGTTCCAGATAAGTAAGGGGTCTCAAGTCAAAAACCCGACAAGGTCAGCAACATGACCCGACAAATTAATAGAAAATTTATGATGATTTGGTGGAAGCATTGGAGATTGACCCGTTGATATTCCTCATTGACACCATACCTTGAAAATTATCTGGAACCCTGTGAAACCTTGCAAAGGAAGTGGTCAAAGATTGTACAATTTGCAGAAAGCTTCACCAGGCACCACATAGCACCCCAATGGCCAATTTGCCACCCGAGAGGTTGAAACCATTTTCCCCTCCCTTGTCTGTGACTGGTGTTGATCTTTTTGGCCCCATCAACTTGAAAACTAGACAAAACAGAACAAAGAAAGCCTGAGGAGCACTGTTCACCTGTGCAACTGTTTGCACCATTCACCTGCAGATTGAAGAAGATCTGTCTACTCAATCATTCATGCATGCCCTGCGGCATTTCGCAGCACACCATGGATGGCTACACACGATGATCTCAGGCAAAGGCAAGTCATTTGTTGGAACTGAGAAGGAGTTGAAGAAGCTAGTACAAGAAGGAAGAAATCAAATTGAAGAATCTTCTGCTCTCCACAGAATTCGCTGGATTTTCACCACACCCCTCAGTCCACGCCAAGGTGAAATTTATGAGAGTCTTATCAAGCAAACAAAGCACGCTTGAAAGCAATCATGGGTTCTCAGTCTCTTTCCTGGAATGAAATGTCTACAATTTTTGCACAATTTGAATGCCTCATCAACAGTAGGCCACTAAGATACCCTTCCAATGATCCCAATGACGCACAGCCTTTGTCTCCAAACCACATTATCCTTGGTCAAGCAACAGCTGCAACAGTACCCCAAAGCCCATACCAAGAAACAAGAAACCTCTGTAAATGTTTTGAATTTGTTCAAATGCTGCTTAACCATTTCTGGAAGCGCTTTGCATGCGAGTACTACCCAACGTTGATGAGAAGGGCGAAATGGCAGCTCAAGACAAGACAATTTTAGGTTTCGATTTCAGTTGCGATCAGCATCGGTATTGCGAACATTCAATTGTATTCAAGCTTCATCGTATTAGCTCTTCCAGGCCACAGAGATCAACTCTCCAGAATCTACTAATCAACTACAATAAAGATTAAAGAAATCTCTGGTGGTTTGATAATGTTTGTCGCCTTCTGCACCAACCACTGATAGTCTTCTCTTCATTTTCGATCTCTTTACATTTTCCACGGGATTTTGAACACATAGCATTTGACTTGGCCAACAAATCCAACAAAATTCCCTGACTTTTCACTGACTTTGACAAGAACTTAAATTTTCCCTGACATTTGCATAATTCCCTATTCCCTGCCCTTGAAAAATTTGTGTTTTTGCCTGACTTTTCACTGACCATGGCAACCCTATTGATTCACACACTCTTTAGATATTATCTCCTGAGAAGAACTTTTCAGGTCAAAATCATTTCTCAGAGTGTGGCTTTAAAAGGGACACCAAGACACTATGTCACCTTAAGTAAAAGAACTTACTTCCTATCAGGTTATTTCTTCTATCTCCGTATTCATCTGGTGAAGCTGACTGGTTATGGCTCTTTCCTTTGCGTTTTCCAGATTTAGAGGTCTTCCCTTTTGCCTGCTTGTCTGAAAGAGTAAAAACAAATTTTACCACTCCATGCATTTTTTATCAATGTGCTGTTCAGACATAGTATGCATGTGCCCATAAGTGTGTGGGCAGTTATCAACCAGTCCATTATAGCTGGGTTACAGACATAAGTTTGGCAAGTGATGCATAGCCAAAAAAATTTTTGATGGGATACATACATACATTACTTTATTTACCCTCAGATTTCAGAGTAGCTTATGCAGCTATCTCTGAGCATTTAACCATCAGATGAGAGATAGACCACCACACTGGGAACTACGTCCCCTACTCTTTTTGATCAGTGTGTGGGTTCTTTTACGTCCCACAGAATTAACTATGAAGAGTAGTGAGATGGCACCTTTGGTTTATCATCCTTATCCGAGAAGACTAGAAAGTCTAACCATTTGCAGATGTCATTACAAAGGCAGCACTTTCTCCTCCATTATTTAAAGACCTTGAGTGTTGGTCCAGCCAGGGTTTGAACCCACAACCTCCTGCACGCTAGTCTGGTGCTCTACCACTGAGCTAGCCGGTCGGCAGTTAAAATGTGACAGTCTGTCGGAAAATTGGCTAACAACAACAGATTTGGGGAACTACAGAAATACAACAAATACTTGACAAATTTCCACAAAACTCCCATTGGAAAGGCTTGTGAAAACAGATTTTTGCTATATATTGTTGAAGTCTCACTCTGCAATTCAGTGAAGTTTTTATGTAAATCTAGGTCTTGTCTTTTACTTACTCAGTAAAGCAATGCAGTTTCAGCAATGCAGTTATTTCTGTCACAGGGATCCATATTGGTTTTTTCTGCAAGTCGTCAGCCGGGCAAGTATGCCAGATGACATACTTGCCCTTCAAGAATGGCAGCAAAACAGCATGTAAATGGAAAGTTTACTTTTTAATTATATTCACATGACCAGTCTCCCAGTACTTCATGTCTGTAGTTGTGGCTGTCGGCGGACAACAAAATCCAGGTACAAAATAATGAAAACCAAGGTTTCTTTGATTGCCATGTCTGAAAGGAACACTTTTGCTTTTCCTACTCGTATTTGGCTTGTTTTTCCTTTACTAAATGCCTTGTCCTGATCAAAACAATTGATGCAATTACGCCACGTGTTTTTGCAGATGCAGTTGATGCAGATGTAGTAGAGTGTCACACAGAGCATCAGCGGTTGAGAAAATGAAATTTGAGCCTGCAATGATTTCACTCATGGAGAATACCACATCTACTATATCTACCACATCATCCAAGATGGACCAAACTGACGATTTTATCATGACGGAAAGCTACAAATCTTTCTCAGTCTGTTTTCTTAAAGTTCCAAATGGATGACAAGTGGTCAGAATGTAGGGAACTCACAGGAAAACTTAAGAAATGGTAGAGTCAAACTAAACTCATCCAGACAAGTTTTCATATTGGTTTGGATGTCCCTACAATTTTTTAGTTGCCATGGATGACGGGACGACTGTGAATATGGATCCCTGTGAGTGTCATAACGTTCCTCCACAGTTTTCTTAAGAGGACACTGTCTGCGGAATATTTGAGAAGAATCCTTCTCACCATGAATTGCCAATCACTGCCCAGACAAAAGATATGAGGGAGAAGATTCAGCCTAGGCAGTCCTGATGACAGGGATGTGTAAAACACTATAAGTACAAGTTCCTGAAAGAGAGGGGGTGGCTAAATAATTGGATACAACTTACAATACAATCATTTAACTTGGTTAAAGAGAGAGAAAACCCGTAGTGAATTAATGTGCACATATAGGTAAGCAAGGCACTGGGAATCTGATAGGTATTTAAAGGAATCCATTCACTAGATGATAGGAGCATGTAAATACTGCTTGCCACTTAGTTATACAGAAATTTTTGCTGTTATACTGTCTTGTTCCCAATCCTTACCTGTTTCATTCAACACAAACAATGAAAAACACACCACAAATTTTGCTACACAACCTTTTTATATTATCACCGTGTTAAGACTATTTACATTTCATAATTTGAAACTTTAAAAATTAAAAACAATAATATTATTCCATTTGGCACTACATCACTTGTTTAATTTTTATCTTTGCTACGATTATCAGTTGAGTAAGACATGACAGAAGTTTGGTGAAAAAGTTTTAGCCTTAAAATTATGGTATTGTCATAGGCAACTTACCTCATCTCCATAGGTAACAATATCAACAGCCGTGCGTCGCCTGTTGCATTGCCTACAATAATTATAGTTATTTTGTGTGCTTTGTTGCCATTGATGTCAAAGGCTCACAAGATGCCACCGGAAACAGAGCCAGTTGCCCGTGACAACATAATTTTCACATTAAAACCTGCTGACCAAACCTCCATCATGCCTCACTCAGCTGATAATTGTAGTATCATCCTGTATTCAAAACAGGTTCACAGAATTTTTGAGATTGTGCAATGTTACGCATTATCTCATATAGTCACCATCTGTGAAGGTTTGAGGATTTTTTGAAACCTGAGAATCTCTCTCCCGATGAGAGTTAATAGTTCATGAAGATGGTAAAAACTTACCCGATGAGAGTTAATAGTTAATGAAGATAGTGAAAACTCGAGACAAGATCAGACTGCGCATTTACAAAGCAACAGACAAGTTGATATTTGAAATGTAAACCGCCTTTGCTTCTAGTCAAATCCCTTCTAAACGGCTCAAACAGAGCCAGGAACACACGTAAGTAACATTGCATTTATTTTGTAAATGATTAATATGTTATTGCTGATAAAGTGTTCGGGTCTCCTGTGCTTTGGGCGAGCGAGAAGATTTTCATGAATGCAAATCGAATCGGAGCTTTAAAGCTACCTACAAGCCAAAATTTAAGCTTGTTCTTTTGTTTTTTAAGCAATGATGCAGTGAATAAATCCCAACTTGCAGTGTTGCAGTGATCTCAAACCCTTCGGTGTGCGATGTTTGTTTTTTACGCTACGGTGTTCAGTAAAATAAAGTTATTTGTGGTGCTGTTGTTTATGACAAGCGCTTACCTTGGCGTTTTTAAAATTTTTACTAAAAAACAGACCAACACTGTCTAGTTTATCTTCAATATATTTCAGCTGCAAATCCAAAGCTGTCTTCATTAATGCATAACTTAACAAATAACTTTACCTCTGCCACAATGCACCTGGAACTCAGCCTTCGAGAGACACATGGAAATCATGAACAAGGACAGATTTTATGGGTTGATCCACACCTGGGGGAGGGGGGTACTTGACCCATGTTTGGGTATAGGGGAGCTACCGGGGGTTTGAAACAAGACCCTGTTTAGGACAAAAATACTGTAAAAACCCCACCCTGTGTAGGACAGAAAGACAAAGAAACTAGACCTACAGGTATGATCTATTCTGTCAATACACATTAGTTACAATACTGATAAGTGTTAAAAAAATTTTTCACGACAACAATAGCATTCTTGTCCAGAAAATGATCTGATGTTGATTGACGACTTTGTAATGGTCGGTTAACATCTCTTGGCTCGTAATACCATACCCTGTTAAGGACAAGTTCTGACCCCGTTTAGGACAGAGGCGAGTAAAATATACCCTGTTCAGGACAGCGAGGTCAAGCAGCACCTCCTTGTATAGCCCAAATAAGGGAGTACCCCTACAACAAGATTCCCCGTACGTGACTGAGCATAAAGACAGTAATACGATTCCCCTGTAATGTGACGTCTCAGTGATTGCAACACTCTCACTGGTGGCGGCTTCCCACACAATGGCTCTTGAAGATTAAAGCACAATCAAGCAATTATTGTCCTGTCCATGACATCTTTACATGGTGGCAGCAGTGGGATAGCTGGAACAACAAGAAGCGAACCCACAATCACACAATCAACCATGGCCACTGGATATATGTTACCACCACCTCCTCCACTCAAGATTCATGATGGTAATGTAGTGGAGAAATGGAAAAAGTTTTATCTTGCCTGGAGCAACTATGCACTTGCAACAGAGCTAAACAAAAAATCCGAGCCAGTACACATGGTTACACTGCTGACAGTCATTGGAGAGGACGCAAGAGATTTTTACTCTACCTTCGACCGGGCAGATGAAGCAAACAAGAATAAAATTGAGCTGGCGTTGCAACATTTCGCTGATTATTGTCAACCCTGCAAAAACATCTCTTTCCAGTGTTATCACCTTAATAAGCAGGCTCAGGAAGCAGGTGAGAGCTACAACTAATATAAAACAGCACTTAGAAAACTCGGCGAAGGCTGCGAGTTCAACACTATCACACCCGAGGAGATAATGCGTGACTGTTTAATATTCGGCATCCGTGATGTTAAAGCTCGGGAAAGAATGCTACGAAAATCTCAGCTTACACTGAAGAAAACCAATGAAATTTGCTATGCTTTGGAAAGTACAGCTGCACAAATGAAAGAAGCCAGCAAGGGAGACACTGTAAATTCAGTAAGTTTCCACAACAAATTTGGTTGGCATCCATGTGGCAACAAAGGAGACAAAGGAGACACTGATGAGTCAACAAAGGCATATGGTAATTGTGGGCAGATACATGATCTGAATAACTGCTTTGCTCACAGGAAAACATGTGATAACTGTGGTAAACGTAATCATTTCACAGCCTTATGTTGCAGTGGAAAGTGTTGAGGTCCACACCTGACTCAAAGCATTAAGGCTGTTGATCAAGAAATCGGTCCTGACGACAATTCAGACGAAACATACGTGGTTAGCAACATTGCAGCTGTCACGCTCGATGATGAACAACTCATGACACTACAGCTTTCATCTGGGAATTACCTACGTTTTCAGGCCGACACTGCTGCACAGTGCAACATCATTCCAGTACAGCTGTACAGGAAAGCTGCTAATGATCCCGATCTAAAAGAGGTCAAGCCTTCAAAGTTAACTATCTCGGCCTATGGCGGTCCCCAACTTCCAGTTGTGGGACAAGTCACCATGAGAGTGTGGCATGACAGTTTTAAGTGCTTATTAGATTGCAAGTCGGTTGATCACAAGGACATTCACCCCATTCTAGGGCAGAAGATGTGTATTGGCATTAACATTGTCCAATACACCGATAATGACGCTATCAACAAACCAAGAACAGGGAATGCGGCAGTCTATTCAGTGGCGGATAATACAAACGGAGACATGTTGAAAGAAAGTCTTCTGAAACACTTCCCAGAAGTTTTTGCAGAAGAGGTTGGGCAACTAGACACCGAATACCATATCAAGATTCACCCTACAGTGAGTCCTGTCCAGCATCCACCCCGCCGAGTACCTGTTGCAGTACGTGAACAGCTTAAAGCTGAGCTAGGCCTACGGTGGAACAAGACATCATTACCCCTGTAACAACACCAATGCCATGGGTCAGTTCCCTCGTGGTTGTTCCCAACAAGGATGGGAAAATAAGGCTGTGTTTGGATTCCAACGACCTGAACCAAGCGATTCAGGGAGAACACTACCCTCTTCCAACCATAGAGGATGTAGCGACCCGTTTGCACAGAGCCAAGGTGATCACGAAACTTGATGTCAGAAATGGTTTCTGACACGTCAAACTAGATGACAGCTCGTCCTATCTAACCACATTCAACATGCCATTTGGTCACTACCGGTGGAAACGTATGCCCTTTGGAATCCGGTCAGCCCCAGAGATATTCCAGCACAAGATGTACAAGCTGATTGAGGGGATGTCCCACGTTGATGTGGTGGCCGACGACGTTGTCGTTGTTGGTTACGGAGAAACACAAGAGCAAGCGAAACAAGACCATGACAAGAACCTGATGGCATTCCTTCAGCTGTGCCAGGATTGCGGACTCAAGCTTAACATCGAAAAGTTCACACTTAAACAAATGTAAGTGTCTTTTATTGGACATGTGGTGACCGGTGATGGCCTGCGAGTGGACCCAGGCAAGGTTAAGGCTATCCGCAACATGCCCGCCCCTACAGATAAGGCAGGAGTGCAGAGGCTACTGGGCATGGTGCAATACCCAAGTAAATTTCTCCCCAACCTGTTGGGTATGACAAAACCTTTACGAAAGCTGACATAGCAGGATGCTGAAAGGTGCTGGGAAGATGCACAGATCACAGCGCTTTGCCAACTGAAGGAAGCAGTCACTCACACCCTAGTCCTGCATTACTACAACCTCAGCGATGAAGTTACGCTTCAATGGGATGCATCAAAGTCGGGTCTAGGATGGGCAGCTCGTAGCCTACGCCTCCAGAGCTCTCACACCACCGGAGACATGTTACGCGCAGATCAAGAAAGAGCTGTTAGCTATTGTTTTCACATGCGAAAGATTTGATACATCGATGGCAGGGATGT
>Ga0100406_1162446_pt1 | contig 13285 bp, 5 predicted proteins | sample Orb8nscriptome_3_FD_81148 | JGI IMG/M metagenome (GOLD analysis project Ga0100406, IMG submission 81148) | Coral microbial communities from Puerto Morelos, Mexico - Orbicella 8 C C metatranscriptome (Eukaryote Community Metatranscriptome) | ecosystem: Host-associated > Invertebrates > Cnidaria >...
TTGCATCGCTTGATACTAAGCAAAGTTGATTGGTATTATCTAAACTGAACAAAACCGGCGGGGAGCAGTTTGGCGATTGGATTTGCGAATCAGTTAGGTAAGACATGTATATCACATTTATCGTTAACACTAGCGTGGATGATGACTTAAATATCATTACTTACTGTCGGCTAAAGATACTACATATCAACAATAACAACTCTGGCGGTTAATACGTGGGAGTAACGAATAAGGAATTTACTTAATACGCAACTTGTCTACAAATGGGGCTTTCAAACAGGGAAATGGGAAAAGTGAGCTGTCAACCCAGGTACTGAAAAAAACTTAAACCACATTTATGCAAACTTTTTAAACAAATCTCTGCCGGTATAATCTTTTGATAATGTTCCGAATATAACAATGAAATTTTTGTGGTTGTACAAAAACAATGACCACGCGAAAATGGCTTCAACTACAATGCTGTCACTTGATTTAGCTTTATTTTCTTGCTCTAGATTTCTTTTTTAAATTTATTTAAGTCATGTGACCTGCTGTGGTTATGTCGCTTTCCAATGCACTTGAAAATGAAACTGCCAATGGAGCATTTTGGCTTCACAAACTTTATGCTCTCCCTATTAATGCCGACCATTTAAGAAAACAAGTTGGTTTGTCAAACGCCTGCGGATGTGCCTTCGAACACTTTTCCCAAACGCCGCTTCCTGTGCGAATTAAAGTGCTTTCAGAAGCTATCGACGTGAGTTGAAAAATATTTGAAGTGAATGGGTACGTTTGAAGGAGGGAATATGCACGTAAACCAATATTTCGTAAACTAAATAAAACCTTTCGTGAGCAGGGCATCTCTTCTACCGTGACGTAAACAAAGTCATTCAGACGTTTTTTACTGGTTTAATTATCCTTGTTGTCCAATTTGTAATTTGGAAATGATGACTTTGGACTTCCTTTATGTAAATTTTAGTTTTCCGACGTAAGGATTAAGTGGGCATTGTAAAACACATGGGCGTGTTGACCACAAATAATTTCTGACCCCATTGGGTCATCTCTCCATTGATGGAATAAAATACAAAAAGTCTCCCCATTGATGTAAGAAGAATCTTTGTTGGTAAACATAACTCTAAAAGAGCCGTTTATGAAGAAAAACTCGTCATTTAGAGCCTGAAAGTGAAACTGTTAGTCGGAAACAGCAATCCTCTGCTACCCAGAATGTAGACATGTCTATGTATTTGATACTCTCAGCGCCCGAGGTGAGTCGTTTGGGATAGATTTCGCCATCCCTCAACCCGTTGAAATTATTTTCACAATGCACAATTATCAATTGAATTAGCTTCACTCCTGGCTTCACTAAATCAATGAACCAAAATTTAACAGAATTTCTCAGCTCAGTTTATACTAGCAGGTGCAGAAATGTTATCTGGAGTGTTTCGCACATCTAGCTCCCAGTCACAGAGTATAGAGGGATCCCGTCAGTAATATTCTACTGACGCACAGTCTTGACAATTTAATTAAATCTAGACGAAAACAAGTTATCTCTGGCCACGGTTGTTTGTAATCAGATCGTCAGAGATGTAGTTCAACACACCCACAATGCTATCTTCATGACGATCAAGGCGGATCCCTTCAGTATGTTATGATACTGCTGATACACAGAGCGCTAGTAAATTTCCCGCGCATTTTTGCTTCCTTTAGCTCATGAACGTAAACCTTTTTACCTATCATCACCATGTTTTCCAAATGATTATTATGTAGACGTAGCTTCTTGTCTACTGCGTCTTTCAATGTGACCCGACCACCGAATTATTTCTTAATTAATTAACTGGAAGCAATTCAATATATTCCATTACTAAACACAAAATATCTCTGTCACCTCTTCAGTCGCACAGGGTCGATAGACGGTTTAAACTTAATTATCATTAGAAATCCAAATGGCCTTTTGCCTCACGTGACGTAAAGAGGACTAAGCAAATAAGGAACTCTTAGACCTCAAATTTCCCACACGACTAATCCGTTTTGGGTCACGTGCTGCGCTCATTAATTTCAGTGATATTCACGATCACAGGATTATATTAGGCAGACAAGTAATTCAATATTTTATCGACAGCTAAAGTTTTCACCGCTATTTTTTTATTAGCTGTGTTGGATCAATCTTACGTGATAATACCGAAAGGAAGTATGGGTACAACAAGATCGATGAGATATAGACACGTGGTTTCGTACGTTTTCGTTGTCTTCAGAAGTGTGAAAAGAAGGTACTTTTAGCCTCACTTGAGAAAAAACGAATATTCCAAGTGAATATCGTTATAACCTACACCAAGATTCGGTCTTAGCGTATAAGATTGAAGCTCTTATCCCACAAAATTTGGTTACATGCTATGGAAACGTGGTTGCAAGATAACGTGGTAACATAATATAATTACAAGGTTAACATGATAAAATGGTAACTTGGAAACACGGTGTGGCAAAATGGTAACAAGGTAACATAATGGCACAGTAACATGATAACATGTCAACATGGTGACAGGATCACAAGGTGACATGATAACATGGCAGGAATGGTAGCTGGCAGCACGGTGACAAGGTAACATGGTAATACGGTAAGACAATAAGACAATAACATGGTAACGTGGCAACATAATACCATGGTAACATAATAACAAGGTAGCATAATAATATGTTAGCATGGTAGCATGGTAACATGGTGACATGATAACATGACAGCATGGTGACATGGCAGCATGCTAACATGGTAAAACCATAACATGGTAGTATGGTAACATAGTAGGAAAATAGCATAATAACACGGCAATATGATAACATGGCAGCCATGGTAGCATGGTGACATGGTAACACGATAACATAGTAACATCGTAACTCAATTACATGGCAACATGATAACGTGGTAACATGATATCATAGTAACATAATAACATGGTAATATGGTAACATAGTATAACATGGTAACGTGATGACATGGTAAACCGATAACAAGGTAGAATGGTACCATGATAACATAGTAACGTAGTAGGACCATAATAGCACGGTAACATAGTAACATAGTCACATGGTAACACGCCAACATGGTAACATTGGAACATGGAACAGTCAAACAAGACGTAACGGGGAAACTTGAAGGCCGGAAGATTTCAGTGGAAAATACACGGACTGTTCACGCTCTGGGTGCAGAGTGATTTTTTTGTTCCGATAGACGGTACCCTAATCCACTGTTGTCCATCTTCCACGAAAGAAGACGTTAGGAGATGGACTCTGGGAGGCTACCTCATGCAAACATCAAGAGATACAAGTAAATAACCAGGCACTTACAATACAAACAAATCTGACACAATTAGTGCACGCGCGCTACGTAACAGAGGTACCCTAAGGGTGAAGCTTCACACAATAGAAAAGTGTACAACGCTGAAAAAGTGCTTAGCGGCTTAAAACGTTTGCACGTTGTTTTGTTCACTGTTGGGCTAAGCCAATTGCAAGTCGGCAGCTTGTTTCACTAGGTTCTAATTTACATCGTCTAATGCGTATTGATTTCAGATCCCTACCGAAGTGAGGCAAAACGTGTAAGGCGCAAGGCGGGGTCTTTTTAACGCCCCGTGACTACCGCTTTATTGTGTAACTGAGTCAGAAAAGAGGAGTACTCATATAACAGTAACATATGCATTCCGCTGTGGGAGGAAGTGGGTGAGAACTGCAATATATGGTATTTTGGTTGGCTGGAAGACTTTACAAAAGCATGCAGAAACGCGTTGTTAATTTGGAACGTGACAAAATAAACAATAATTTGGCTTCAAATTGTGTAAGATTCTTACGATCCAAAGCTCCATCAAAAACTTCTGATCATAATCCTTCTTTCCTTCATGTATATCACTCCCCAACCGAGAAGAAATTGCGGCAAAGGTTTACTCGAGAACTAATTTTACTGTACGGTTTCTTTTGTACTTTAGCGAACTTGTGTTCACACAGGAAACCGAGCGTTTGCTGCATGAACCGACATACATTTAAAAGGTGATGAAAGTTACGTACTGCCCGGCTTTTAATCACGCTAACGTGAGCCGCTTCTGTAATTAACAGATCACGAAAATATCAATTTACACTAGCGGGTAGGTAAACGAGCCAAGGAGTATATCTACTCCCCCACCCTGGATGGTAAGCTAGTCCATCGCAAGGTTACCCTCCAACATTAAATTCGCCGGTACCCATCTATACAGCTGAGTGAAGAGAGGCACTGTGAGAGTAAAGTGTCTTCCTCAAGAGCACAACACAATGTCCTCGGCCAGGACTCGAACCCGGGCCGCTCAATCCGGAGTCGAACGCACTAACCACGTGGCCACCGCGCCTCCCACACTAGTAGATAGTTTATTGAAAAATCTTCCAGTATTAAAGTGCGAAAAATCAGACAAGCAAAAAAACTACCAAAAACAAGTACCCAGAGCTGCAGGAAATAAAATATAAAAGCCAAAAATAGAAAAGGGAGCCTTGCCAAAACGCAAAGGCAGGAACTCTTTGAGTTCGGTGATTGGTCAAAAGGATTTTCTACACTACAGGTACTGAGATGTTAAACTACAACATCTCATAAAGGCAGTAGACTAAATATATTTTAATAAATAATTTGCCGGCAGAATGAGCTTCTTAGGATCCTGGAAAAACACGCACAGTTTCTAGATCACTTGCCATCGGCTTATGCTGTGGTTCGCCCAGCGCGTGATTATGACACCGATAAACCAAATGTTTTGTCTACTTCATAAGAAACGTAATTCGAGTATAACTCCGTTAAATGTTTCTTAAGCTGCAAACCCTTATCAACAGACTCCTAAATGGTACACATAAAGTCCCACAAGTGGTCTTCAAAAACTCAGTCATTCTGTCGCGGTACGGAAATTGCGTTTTATTTTGGAGTGCGGAAACACGACTCCAAGCCACAGTGTCTCCGTAACTTCCCGGTGATAAGATTAAATGTCTAGGTGGGTTAAAAGGGTTAAAGAGACAAAAGAAGAGCTTATCACATCGTGGTGGGCAAAGCAATGTTGCAAAACCACAAGTCGAGGACGAGAAGAATCATTTGTTCCAGATAGGTTCAAGACCAAGAGGAGAGTTACAATGCTGTCAAGTCCGTATAATTAAACTAGTGACTTGCAAGTACGGTACAAGCTAAAGAAAAGTGCTCTGGAAGAGAATCTTCAAACTGAGGTGTAATCGCGTGTCGGGTATAGTTCCATCGACCAGTATCAAGCAGAAGAGATCCTATTAGGTAATTCATTCTTCGACTTCTTGCGGTAATAGGATAGATAAAAAAATAAAACACGGAAGAAATTGGCCGTTTCAGGGTAAAAACCAATGCCAAATCGGAACACGTAACTCACAAAACGCTGCCTGTCATAGAAACCTCATCAGTGGGCGTGTTCGGCGAGAAAGGCATCGGCGCCATTACATGCGTGACATTATAGAAATACTGGACACATTGACTGAATGAACTATTGTTGTTGTAATGGTTAACAAGACGTTTCTAATAGTTTAGAGCCATAATTTTGCGTGCAAACTTTGCACACACTGGTCACGCGATAAATCGAGAGTAAACGTGGTATTTCCGTGAAGGATCCAAGGGTAGTGGGTGGTCCCCAAACCGTCCTTCTGGTTATCAAAACACGAAAGACGTTTTTTTTTCCTTTTTCTTCGATGGAACTCTGTGGTTCTGGTTAACGCAAGTTCATGCTAGCACGCTAATTTCTTAATTGTCATCCAATACTATGGCAATGTAAATTTTTACTTACGAAAGTCAAGTGTCCAAAAACTAATTAGCTCCTATTCGGGTCTGACCACAATCAAGCTCGTAAGATTGCTCAACTTGACAGGCCTCAAGCACTGGGTGCATGCAGTAATAATAATCGTTAGCATTTAAAAAGATTGATTATGAAGCTCACGGATGTGATGTTAAGGAAAACAGGCCGGGAACTTACTTAAAGCGGGTATTCGTATTAGTGTTAATTTGAAGTATACCTCCATCGGAGCAGGATAAGGGCATGTAGTTCATTTACCTTCTTGACATTCAAAAAAGAAGTCCAGGTCCTTCTCAGTTCAGAGAACAAGAGTGCGAGTTTCTATTTAGACTGGATGTATACAAAACTTGTTTTGAAGTTCTTTGTGCTTCCATGTTTTGACAATTTACTTTCCAGATTAAATCTTAGATAATAAACCTCTTTTGTTAGTGAGCAATTAGCTGAGCTATTGTGTCCTGCAGGTCAGTTTGTGTCGACTGCCACTACAATAGCTTCTTTGAAGAGCCTTTCGTTCAACCGTGAAGCTTAGACTGCTAAAAACTTCTATAAGCCATACGTAGTCGGACGCAACTGACATCCTTCTTACCCTTGGGACAAGGAATTTATGGCGTACGCCGTCTAAACGGGGCTCACGTTCCAATCCGTTTAAAGGAATCCTACATAACATATCTTCACCGCACTCGAGGTCAAATGCACGCGTAAAGTAAGCAGTCTTCATACATCTCGTTTGAATGTTGGTTTTTCGAAGGTAAGTTGTAATATCACGAGGCTCCAATCGGTACGCAATTTCAATATCGTTATCGACAAACAACGAAACTTCTTATACTCAGTATGACAAGCGTTAACCATCGTCGTTCTCTGCCTGACAGTACTGCTTGCATAATCGGTGAAAATGTCAGTGAACAGACATATTCTGCTTGCTCTGCGGACAAAAGCGCAGCAAAGATGCAGATACCGTATCCACAGAGAATTAGTAAACAAAGCTTTGCATGTAGCTATACATCGCCACTGGAGCGTGATTTCATTTTGTCCTTGGGTAAACAGATTTGACACTAAACTTCATTAATGCAAGTCATCTGTAAACAACCTTGTAATTTCCAAATTCATACGAAGTTAATGGTTGCTAAATATGGTTTATTTGCGACCAGAGCGATGGCTCCGAGCCAAATACTACAAAGTGTCTAATTATCAAAATTTGCCCTGGGGTTACTGTTGAACTTTGCAAGGGTAGTTTGTTTAGATTCAGTTGTATTCGCGGAAACGCCAGACAACACGTGCTTGTACCAATGAAGATTAACACGTGCCTAACTTTGTTTTTCAGCTTTCACGGTCAGCAGTTTCATCTTCAACAAGTTTCAATCAGCGGATAATAAAACAACTGAATGTAATCGCCGCACAAGATACAATGTTTTCCAGCGTTGTTTGGAGTTTGCTGTTTCTGTCGAGCACGTCATGGGTCGTTATGTCTCAAGGTGAAGGCCAAGAAATGAACACATGCCCAACAGAATGCCAGTGCACCACGATGAACAAAGTGTACATGTACTGTGGCTTCGCAGGAGGACTCAAACATTTGATGATATTTCCGTCCTTCATTCCCATTAAAGCGGAAATTCTGTCACTTCGAATGAATTTGCTTACGGAGATACCGGAGAGTGCCTTGAGGAATTTAACGTGTTTGATGACCTTGAATCTTAGATCCAACAAATTGCGTGATTTGCCAGCGACAGTGTTTCGTGACCTGACGAGCCTCAAATCTTTCAACGCGGGTTTCAACAAGCTGTCATCGCTACCAGGGCGCCTATTTCAGGGGTTAAATGCCCTCCACGAGCTTTATCTTGATAATAACGCAATTGAGCGAATCCCAGAGGAATTGTTTCAAGATCTGCCGTCCTTGAAGCGATTACATCTCCACCACAACAAACTCAAGACATTTTCCGGAAATGCTTTTCGAGGAACGTTTTCATTGCAAGGTCTATCACTCGCAAACAACCAATTGACAGCTATTCACGAAGGAACATTTGCTAATTTGACCTCGCTCAGAAGACTAACACTCACAGACAACAGGATCATGACCATATCGGAGAACTCGCTTAGAGAACTTGGTGCTCTAACGATCCTCCGACTAGAAAGCAATAATATATCATCAATTCCAGAACGGGCTTTCGCTGGATTAAAAACAGGAATAGTCGCTCATCTTAGACGTAATCCCTTTTACTGTGACTGCAAATTGCGGTGGTTAAAAGGCTGGCTTAAGTCCAAGACAAAATATATTCATTCCATCGCTTCTCGTACAACATGTTTCCAACCAGATCATCTGAAAGGGAAACCCATTCTTTACGTAGCCGATGAGCAGTTTACCTGCGTGGACGGTCAGTGGACCGAGTGGAGCCCGTGGAATGCTTGCAGCAGGACCTGTGGACGCGGCACGCAAGTCTCGACAAGGCGCTGTACAAATCCCCCACCAGGGAGAGGTGGGGAGAAATGCGAGGGAAACCACATCAAGACAAAGAGCTGCAATGGCCCAGACTGTGGAGCGAGCTGGACGGCTTGGTCAGAATGGAGTGAATGCAGCAAGACTTGCTCTTCAGGAATTGAAGTGAGGACTCGGTCATGCCAACATTCTCTCACTGGGTTGAGCAGTGATAGTTGTATAGGGTCTCCCCAAGAAAGACGTATTTGTACCAGAGAACCATGCAGTATTGATGGCGTATGGAGTTCATGGTCCAAATGGTCATCTTGCAGTGTAACATGTTCTTGGGGGACAAGATTAAGGACAAGAATTTGTGACAATCCACCACCTAGATATGGTGGAAAACCTTGCTTTGGAAGAGGCATTACAACAGAAATATGTTATTTAGGTTCCTGTCCAGTTCACGGTGGTTGGTCTACCTGGTCTTCCTGGTCAAGCTGTAGTGCATCATGTTCAGCTGGTACAACAACAAGATATAGAAACTGTAGTAAACCTGTTCCTCGGTATGGTGGGGATTTGTGTGATGGAGATTCAATCCAGCGGGAACATTGTCAGTCAGGGTCGTGTCCTATCCACGGAGGATGGGCATCTTGGTCAATTTGGTCCATGTGCTCTGTGACATGTTCTAGAGGATCTCAACTAAGGCTCCGAATTTGCAATAACCCATTACCTCAACATGGAGGTCAAAACTGTCCAGGAAATTTTTCTGATCTTAGACACTGTGACCTTGGTCCATGCCCTATTCATGGAAACTGGACAGCCTGGTCTCAATGGAGTGACTGTAGCAAGACATGTGCAAATGGGACAAGATCTCGCAACAGAACTTGCAGCAACCCTGTTCCACAGTTTGGTGGCAGAAATTGCCCAGGAGAAGTGACTGAAATTAAATCATGCATCAAAGCACCTTGTCCCATTCCTGGCAAATGGGCCACCTGGTCACAATGGTCAAAATGTAGCAAAAGTTGCTCTAGTGGTAGAAGGTCTCGAAGACGAACTTGCGATAATCCTTCCCCAAGCAATGGGGGTCCACCCTGCACTGGAAGGGCCACTGAAACTGAGATGTGCCAGTTAATACCGTGCCCTATCGATGGGGGGTGGGGAGAGTGGTCTAACTGGACAGATTGCAGCAAGACTTGTTCTGAAGGAATACAATCTCGATACCGGAATTGTAACAATCCACCTTCACAACATGGAGGAAAACAATGCTCTGGAAATTCTAACCAGAGTAAACATTGTAGCCAGCAACCTTGTTTTATACATGGAGAATGGACAAAGTGGTCAAACTGGACAGACTGCAGTAAAACATGTGATGTTGGACAGCAGAAAAGGACAAGATTGTGCCTCAATTCAAATCTTAAATCTGTTGCACAGGCAAGTGACATTCTTTCCTGTGCTGGAAATGAGACTGACATGCGGGTCTGCTTCCAAGGACCTTGTTCTAATCAAGGCAAATGGACTGAATGGTCAAGCTGGTCTCAATGTTCTGTCAGCTGTGGACTTGGAAAGCAGGAAAGGTTCAAGAACTGCAGTAGAAATGGAGACTTAAGTACAGAATTTTGCCTGGGTCCACTGATGCAGGTAAAAACTTGTTATCAAAACTGTACAGTGAGTGGTGGATGGAGTGAATGGTCTAATTGGACTGCATGTTCTTCATCATGTGGTAATGGAGTCCAGGCAAAATTTAGGCTTTGCACCAACCCCAAACCTCAAGCTGGTGGTGACAGCTGCTCTGGCAAAAATGTCATGTTTAAAAGTTGTGTTATTGCCAAGTGCAGAGATGAAAGCCATCAAAATGATTCCTTCTGGACTCCATGGACAAGCTGGTCTCATTGTTCTGCAACTTGTGCTAGAGGATACCAGACCCGTTCACGGTACTGCAGAAGACGACTGAGCCCATTTCATCTCGGAAACTGTACAGGCATTAAGGGACCAATTCAAGTGGAGAGTAACATCTGTGAGGTGCAGCCTTGTGCAGAATGGAGTAGTTGGTCAACATGGCAAACTTGCAGCCAGACATGTGGCGGTGGCATACAGAGAAGAGTAAGAAAATGCAAAGGCTCGATAATTGATATGGATTGTCAAGGAGAAAATTCACAAGCTGTCAGTTGCAACACAGAACCTTGTCCTACAATCCACCCAATAACTTATCCCCCTCGAATTACTCTAAGACCACCAGATCCATGTCCTGATCCTGAAAAACCACAAAATGGCTATTACAAGAAAATTGAACAGTACGGTTCTTACTATGTTACCCATTATTGCAGAAGACATTATTATGTTCATGGACCAAGACTGCGGCACTGTGAAAGTGATGGCACATGGTCTGATGAAGTGCCTTACTGCCTCCCTATATGCGGAGAGTCTAGTTCAAGTTTTGACAATGTACAATATCAGCGGTTAAGAATATTTGGTGGTGGTACATCTCTTCCTGGTCTGTGGCCATGGCAAGTGGCATTGACAGTTAATGACCTTTTTCACTGTGGTGGGTCCCTTATTGCAGAAAGTTGGGTGGTGACAGCTGCTCATTGTGTTTACAACAGACACACAAGGAAGCTTTTCTCTCATATTAGAGTCAATCTTGGAGTTCATGACGTTAAATCTGGACTAAGAGAACCTTATGTTCAAAGTATTGACAGTATTGAGATAGTGCCTCACCCAAACTTTAACTGGAACACTTTTGACTCAGACTTAGCATTGATAAAACTTAAATGGAAGGCCAACATAACTGACCATGTACGCCCAGTGTGTTTGCCAAGCAAACAGCAGAGACGTAAAGTAACTACTGGTGCTATGGGAGTTATGTTAGGGTGGGGACTCACTGAGGGAGAAAAGCCAAAAACAGAATTACAACAAGTTTATATGCCAGTTGTGGGACACTCAAACTGCCAAAAAGCTTACAAGAAAGAGACTTGGCCTGTAACATCAAACATGCTCTGTGCAGGATATGCTAGTAATATTAAGGACTCCTGTAAGCGGGATAGTGGGGGAGGGTTTCTATTCCATGATTCAAAGGGCAAAAGGAAGAAGTGGTTTCTTGGAGGGATTATTAGTTGGGGAAATCCTCAATGTGGGACACCTGGAAAATACAGTGTGTTTACTCATATAAATAGTAGATTTTCAAGGTGGATAAAAAATCATGTACATTACAGCTGAAATGACTTCTAATTTATGAAATCAAATGGATGTGTTACTATCATATGTGAACACAAAAAGCATGTTCGAAGCATTTCAATAGACATTGACATGTTAATTGTACCACAACCCATTAGGTTTTGTATAAAACCACACTTGTGGAAGAGTGACCATTTACAGGTTTGCAACTTAATCATCTAACATCAAGCTGGATTCCCTTGTGACAAACTAAGTTACATTTAATCATAATTCTACTGTTCACACTATCCTGAGAGATTCTCAAACTACTATAAGCCTTTTTAAAAGACACAACATTGAACCATTGACCCTTTGCATAAATGGCACCTACATTTGAATAACAATACTTTGTACATACTAAGCCTTGTGTTTATGTTTCCAGACAAAATATTTTTCACATGAATGTGATGCCTAGGAGGTACAAGTATTGTTATTCAAATATAGGCGTCGTTAATGCAAAGGGTCTATCCCATATTTTATTTTTAATTTATTTTTAGGCTTTCATATTATTTATATTTGAGACATTTTTACACTGCAAACAGACAACACTAGAGGAGATACATTTTTAAAAACCTTAAAATGAAATTAAAATTTTTAATTTATGAAATAATTAACTTGTAGAACATGAATCACTTTTGGACACAACCTAAGATTGCAGTTCCCAAATAAAGGGTACCAACGATCTTCCTTTTGGCACTTACTAATGCCGCTCAAGTTACTGAAATTTATATATGTAAACCTAAGATATTTGTCAAATTAATAGTAGTCAATGGTGATTTTCAGTTCATTGGAAACATATATGGAGTGGCTCAAGTTTGTCAATTATATTAACTACTTATTAACCAACTGTGAGGTCTTAATGAGAAAATCTCAGACTGAGACCTCGCTGTATTGACCAAGTGATAACAAGGTCAATACAACAAAGCCAAGGTTTGAGATTTTCTCATAAAGACCGAACGTGTGAGGTTAATAAGTTGTTTATTATAGACTTTTTGCTTTGTTTTAGCAGGCCCATAATCGGCCCATGAGCATTATGGGAGAATGCCCTAGAATTAGCCAATCAGAGTGTGTGTTATATCAATACAAACACAAGCCATGTAATATAAAATAATACAGTGGAACCTCGATTTAACGAACATAATCTGGAAGTCCAAATGTAAAATCTACCTCGATATAACGAATTACAATGTCAACATGCGACAGAAGATAAACGCTGAACAGATCAACAGTCAACAAATCCTTGTAATCCTTATGGTAAAGAGACAGCAACCTTTCAGTCAATGGCTTATTATGTGTCATAGACATTGGCACTATAGTATTTTGACATCAATTAACTTCTGCTCTATCTTCTTTGAAATCCGGAAATGTTGGGTAGTGCAACATCAACACTAAAGCCTGTTTCCTTGTTTACGTCGACAATTTTCTGTATAACCTCTATGTTGCAACATTTTTAAATCACTACTCTGAAAGTGTCGTTCTTTTGTACACAAAAGCTGCACGTCTCCTCAAAAGTGAAAATAATTGATATTGAAAAGGCACCATGCTTAATGAATTGCATCTCAAAACGTGGCACTTCTGGGTGACGAAAATTGCATTGAATTGCGTGACAGAAGTCATCTGTGTTACAAATCAATCATTTACTATTATGACCTCGATATAACGAACATTTTGGTCGTTTCCCCTCAAATTCGTTATATTGAGGTTTTCAATATAACGAACCCTCGATTTAACAAACAAATTTGGCCAGTTCCCAGTGACTTCGTTAAATCAAGGTTCCACTGTATTGTCGTACACATAACTCAGCTAAGTTGTTTATAACTTATATATAACTTGCATTCAAGTACTTTCAAGTATGAAATAAATACAATAAGTTTTCATTCATAGTTAC
>Ga0100406_1078527_pt1 | contig 13274 bp, 1 predicted proteins | sample Orb8nscriptome_3_FD_81148 | JGI IMG/M metagenome (GOLD analysis project Ga0100406, IMG submission 81148) | Coral microbial communities from Puerto Morelos, Mexico - Orbicella 8 C C metatranscriptome (Eukaryote Community Metatranscriptome) | ecosystem: Host-associated > Invertebrates > Cnidaria >...
GGAATTGAGAACGCCAGGAAGCATACAATAGTCACGTTCAGTTTTCGGTAAATTCATTCCTGTTTGATAACGTGGAAAGAATTTAAGACAGCGTCCATTCTACGCGGAAGAATTTGAAAACGCAACTTTATTTCACAGTTAGGCCTACCGTCCACACTAATCCGTCACGACAACGGAGCTTTTCGAGAACGCTCTTCAAACCGGAGGCTGTTTGAAAACGTTTTCGTGTGGACGGTAAACATTTTGAAAACGGGACTTTTCGAAAACGATGGCGTCACGATCACCATGTGATTTTCCTTGACCGAGTTTTTCTCAAACACAAATCCAAAATGACCAGTTGCGTTTTCAAATTCCTCCGCCATAGTGTGTCCGAAAAACATTTGATGCGTTTTCAGAGTGAAACCTTCGTTTTCAAATTCCGCCGGCGCATTGTGGACGAGGCCAAAACGTCTTAGTTTCCATCGCTCAACTACTTGAAGAGAAGACCAAACGCAAGACCAAACACAATGATGTTGATATCGTCAGTTGAAAACCACTAATGAAATGCGGAAAACAAGCAAACCTCTCTTATATATAAACCACTTGTTTCTCCTTATTTTTGACATTTCGTAAAATAAAAACTCTCCGCACTAGAAATCTTTAGTGTAAATAGCCTATCAATATGAATTCAAACCTTTGGAGATGTCATGTAAGATTTACCAATAGTACCATATCGTAGAACGGTTATTCAATTTTTCTCTAATTCGAGTTTCAGTGACGTAACATGACAGTGCAGTTATGACATGCAGTTGTCCTAAGGTCAAGGGGAAGTTGAAAGGTTTTGTCAACTTTGAACAATCCTTAAGTTAAAAAAAAGTGGAAAAGAAAAACAAAGAATTCTATAACAATGTAATATTTATTTCATTTAGGTGTTTACAATGACTGATGTTAATCATCAGTTACCCAAACAGATTACATAGCAATCGGACCTATTTACAAAATCTATCGTGCGAGGGCAGAGCTGACCATAAAAAAAAAGATGATAGCTACCTTAAAATTCCCGGGCTCTTTACAATTCTTGCATACTGAAAATTATACATGGAAAATAAATTATGTGTTACGAGTGGAATTAGCGTTAAAGAACGATATGCTTGTAAGTTAGTGTTCTGCTAATTTATTACGAAACATTTGTTTACCATAATTAAAAGCCCTAACTCTTGAGTAAGCCCTTTTCAAAGCCACAGCGAAGTTGTTTAATGCTAAGGGCTTACACACGGGATACCAGGGTAATCGGCAATTCAACAGGTCTTTCCAAAGTTGTTTGTGTAAGCTTGCTATTGAAAAATATCCATTTAAGAAACTATTTGTTCAGGCACTGTCTTATTAAAGATCAGGGACTTTGCATGATCTACAACTTCCATGGGAATTTGTAAGACCACACAATCGATTTGTAATTATAATTCATACATAGTTTATTTCGGTTGGAACTTGGTGTTCAGTGGAACCTATTGGTTATAGCTCAAGATCGGCCAAGGAACTTTTGGTATACAACGATGCCTCCTTAAAATTTCCCAGATTCATCATAACCCGAAATTTATAACATTCAAACGCCCTCTAAAACCATGTGTTAAAATGTCGCCTATATTTTAATCTCGATAATCCTCTGAAAAATAAAAAAAATCAAAATACAGTACCTACAATAACTGAAAACCGGTACGCCTTATAAACCCCTGGCCAACAACGATTTGATTATTACAATTAAGACTTGAACTCATAATGGTTATTCAGCTCGTCAGACAAATAAATCGTACAATGTAAGCCAGGCCACTATTGCGCTTTTAATGAAAAGTTTATTCATTGTTAAACTACACAGACGCGCCGTCTCTGGCTTTAGTGGCTTGAACACCACCAAAAATCTAACAAAAACATTTGCAAATAGATCTCTGTTAATTAAGCGAGTTTCAGACAGGATACTTTGAAAGAAGATTAATTCGTAATCCTTACCTAGGATTAGTAGTTCCTAGTCCATCTCCAGACAGATGGAATCCGAAACGCCAGTTCTTGACCAATCAAGTGCCTTACAAGCACTGAAATTCATTGTCCTTCGATCCAGCTTTGCGACTTCCGGTGCCACCGGAATACCGGAAGTCACAAAGAGGAGAAGGACTGGAGGTTGGTATAGAATTCACAAGGAGTACAATCCGATGAATAACTCGGCGCTGCATGATAGTTTAATCATATTATAATGACCAAATATATTTATTGAAATATATTTTTGTTGCGTATGCGAAAAAGCTCGCGGCTGGAATTCAACTAGTGGATGCTATGTATAACATTTGAATGTTCGCCTCGAGGATTTTATGCTACTTATGGTTTTGAGATATCTACACAGCTTTGTTGACATAATATATGTGACTCACTAAGTCCTATTTTGGAAATCAAAATTTACTTTAATGAATTTATCTTATTTGCAAAAAAACCGTGGTAAGGTCAACCCTTACGTTTCGACTGCGTGGAGATCTATCAGTAGAATAAAACAGCTATAGGAAAGATGATTTGATTAAATGAATAGTAGATTTTGGATAATTATTTGTACCGTCTACGACACGAACGTGACTTTGCGCGAGACACACGTGGCGAGCGCATGACCGCGCGCGCGTGTCTTGCCCTTTGCACTATGATTACGAAAATCTTCTAAATTAATGTGCCTGACCTGCAGGCTACTCTGCCCTTCAACGGATAATTTCCGTCACCAAACGACTACCCTAGAATAGAACTTTACCATAACGTAAATATGTTTACGACGCAAAATAATTGAGAAAAATCTAACCATGGCTGTTATTAAACTAAAACAAGCACCACTGGACAAAAAATTCATACACTGGGATGATAAAATGGCACTATAAAAGCTAGCAGAGTGTTTTAATGAAACAAAATCGTACACTGAACTTCCCTAAGAAATAAAATCGAAGACTCCCTTAAAGTAGTAGCGTTTCCATGTCTTACAAGAAAATAACACTGAAATCCTTAAATCATGTAAAAACACTCAAAATAATGACCCTTAAAGGTCGGTAAGCCCCAAAATGATAAAATTGAAGACAATTTAAAGCAATATTGTAAAGCACTCTTACTAAGTGTATAAAAAAACTAAAAAGTAAATCGTGTAAATTATGAGTTCATTGACCTTGACAATCAGGTGCTGCGCGGGCAATCTTGTCAGCAGTGACATCCTTGTCACGGTAGCTTCAAGTAAGCGACCTTTCTGATATACTTGAACTGTTGTGACACAATGAATGCTACGTATTAAACGACCTGCATGATGTTCCTTTGAGCGAGCACTTTCTGAAGAAGGGCTTTAAAATGCATTCTTTACTCACTGTCACACGAGGCAGTCAATTCTTGCAATTCAATTTTAATGCTCTCCTCATTTCTTTCCATAGTCACCAGCCTCAGGCATGATTTTACACATCACAATCTTCTTGCCCTGGTTGCCATAGACAGTAAGGGGCTCTTTGAAGCGGATATTCTGGTCGACGTAAAGGCAAAGTTTCTCATACACATCGGGATAGTCGTTTTTCAATCGGATTCCGTATTGTTTTAAATTCTTGGAAATGTTTCTGCAGTAATGTCTTCGCGCTTCGTTCTCGTTTACGAATTCATGCCGAGCGCACTTCGGCAAGTAAAACAGCTTCGTTTCAGTTTTTGGGTCGCTCGGAGAAGACGAGACATCCTCTTTGAGCTTGCTACTCAAGGGAATCTTGATCACTTGAAGAACGGTAGTCACTTTCCTCCGCGGAACAGGATTCGCTGGAAGGTTCTCCATCTTACCAGCAATGATGGCGAGATTGAGGACAAATTCTTCCTCCGGGTCGTAGTCTCTGATATTCTGCGTTAAAGCCACCCTGTGCTTGCTAACCACACCTTCCGCCTGTAAATCCTGCAAGGATGAGTACGTTGGAGGACTGGGGAAAAACAAGCAACCAGTGGTCATGAATTTGCGCGCCGACTGCGCAGACGCGAACGTTACCAGCACGCAGCCACGCCCTTTCTTTTTTAATCCTTCTATGGCCGCCTTAGAGAGCTGGAATTTCAGAGCTTCTTTCTTGTGGCAGAGATAAATGAAGGAGCGAATGTAGCTGTTGATGCGACCGAAGAAGCAAACCTTCTTGTGTTCCGACCAGTGAATCCGCCTGCAGTTCCTTGTGCAGTAATATGTGAAACAAGCGGGGCAAGATGTATAAGTGGTTTTCTCGCCCGGAAACAAAACCTCCTCTTGTTCGCATCGAGGATTGGAACACTTCACAGTAGTCGTTGAGCCTCGCCGCATTCCCCAGTAAGGGACCTCTCCAGCAAACGAGAATTCCGACATTGGGCTCTGAGGGCGCGTTGACAATGACGACACAGAGATATCATCAGGAAAGTCTCTCTCCCCCGCTAATGACATGAAACTGGCGTCGGTGTTGGATCCGGGTTGAAAGCGATTTGAAGGATACAGGAAAAGATCTGAAGTCATAAGATCTTCGTCGTCTTGCTGCTCGTTAGAATCTATCCAGGCGTTTTGACTGAGCCACTTGCGTGTATGAGCGCTCAATCCCCGTAAAAACGGAGAGTCATTTATCGGGTGCTGTCTCTTTCTCAAGTCCGGCATTGATTTTCGACTATCCGCGGCTTCCTTGAAACGCTGTTGGTCTATGTGGAGTCCTGGCATTGTCTGAACGTTCTGGACACTAGTTCCTAGTCCCCTCTCTTGTAAGCTAGATTCCAGTCCTTTACTTCGTGTACTAGGTTCCTCGTCGGACTTATGAGCGGACTTTTCCTCCGACCTCGCACGAGGGCGGCGGACTCCAGTCGTTCGCGAAAGAGAAATAAAGGCCGAAGTAAACTTGGTTAGCGTCTCCTTTGCCGCAGGAGGAGATCGTTCGGGTGTTTTATACGAGAACGATTCCTCCCGTGAAATTTCGCTCGCTCTGATTTCCGGCGTGCTTGAACCAGATGAAGTAGCGGCCTTTTCATTCTCTAGCTCGGCAACAGGTGTGGCAGTTTTAGAAGATCCACTTGACTCGGTGCGATTTCGGGCTCCGATGTTAGCGGCTTCGAGAGCTGCCCTTGTTTGCCGATGGCGAGGTTTCAGCGGCAGGCTGCTCACAGATGACGTTTCGGAGTCAGCATCGCTGCTGTGTTTCCGCACAGAGTTGCCGTGACTATTAGGGAAACCGTACGGTGGGTAATCCTCAAAGAAAACTTCATCCAGCTCGTCATCGTCATAACCATCGTTGACTAGGAAAGCTGAAATCACGTTCGATTCCTCGTTACTAGCTGCCTCCGTGACAATCACAGGTTCGATGACAATAGGTTCTTCTGATTTGACGTGATGTATAACCAGATTTTCATCGTCGTCTTGCTCGTTACTGTTGATACGGACGGCTTTTTGAGGAACAGGTTCCATCCGCGCCCACACATGAACTTTCTCTGTGACTTCATGGGTTTCAGGGCTTTGTGGTCGCGGCTTCTCCTCTGTGACTGCAGCAGTTTGTTGAGCTAGTAAAGCGTCTAAATCTGTAACCATAATTCGGCTCTCTCCCAGAATTTCTCCGTCAAATGCATCCTCGATGCTGCTTAAGCTGCTTACGCTACGCTCGTTAACACCTCCCAGAGTAGAAACAGGATCAGAACGAACGCTGCCAAGGGTGTTAAACGCACTCGGAGTTCCGGCGTCATTATCCTTTATCTCTAAGCTTCCGTATCCAGACTCCCGACCCTGCCTGTAACGGACTTCTCTTATGGGCGATATCTGCGATACACGAGCTTCAATTTCACGTTCATCTCTCAGCTTTGGCAGTGTTTCCACTGTTGGCGATAAACGAGGTCGAGAAAATCTGTCCTCAGTTTGTGGCGGGACTTCCTCTGCAGAAGTTACACGTGCAACTCGGACTTTGATGGTGTTTCCCTTGGTTGCAGAATCTGAAATTTCTGTAACAGTCTCTCGCTCTAGCCACGGGATAGCTTCAACAACGGGCGACACAATCGGCGCACTAATTATTCTCTCCTGTGCCCTGTTTTCCTCGCTGCCATCGACGTCCTCGCGTTCTACCCGAGGTTTGGACTCCCTTGAAGATATCTGTGTCACACGAGCTTTAAATTCTCGCCTTGAAGTCTCTTTGTCTCTGATTTCTGTTACGTTCTCGTCACTTTGTGCTTCTCGTTCTTCCAATACTGGCATCACTCTGGCTTTAATTATTCTGGTCGGTGCGTCTTTTTCTGTCACAGATTCAAGATCTTGCAGTGCTGTCACTTTGAGAATGGGTGATCTTCGAGGTGAAACAACTTGTTCCTCAGATATTGATTCTTCCATTTCAGGCAGTGACTTGCGGCGCGTTTTAACCTCCAATACAGGCAAAACCGTCGGACCCTTACGCCCTTCAACTTTTTTTTCTTCCTCGGCAAAACTCGCCAGTGCGTTTCCCAAATCGCTACGTCTTCGGGGCGGCGTCACCGCCATTTTGATCGAATCAAGATCACTCAGGGACTTCCATCTCGCCTTTCCATGAACCTTCTTCTTCACGTTCAAAATAAGAATCCTTTGCTTGTCGCCTACGACCTCTTGAACAGTGATTTTAGCGGTATGAATAGAATCTGGCTCGATTAACTCTTTCACATCGTCCTCGGGAACACTTTGGCCAGCCTGGACGTTGTGCGTAGCAGGCTCCTCTTCTTGGATAATATCCTGCATTTCTCCCGGCGCTCTTTCAACAAACCTGAGATCTTCATGGCTCTTGCTGAGTCGTATGTTGCGAGATGCGAGGTAGGTCTTTCGAGGTTTCTTCTCCCAAGGTGTCGGCGACATCCTCGTCGGAGAGCGGACTCTTCTGCCTTCTCTATCCTCTTGCGAATCTTTTCCCTGAATACTTATTGTAACAGGAGGTGACTCGGGTGACTGAACTTCAGTTTCTTCATTTAAAGCAGGTTCTTCGCTGGAGCTCGGAGACAACATGCCATTTTCACTTGCAGTTTTTGAATCTTCTTTGCGCCTCTTTCCCGATATAAACAATTTCAATCCAACATTTGATCTCTTGGGTTTTGCTTGAATGTCGTCTGTTGTAACAGTCTTAGATACTTTATCCGTACGGTCACTTTTTGTTTGATCGTTTTGTGCGGGTACTTTCACAAGATCTTTCACGATCTCACGTTCTGAGGAGACGGCTTCAACGGACGACGCTCTGGCCTTGATCTCTGGTGTTATTTTTGGTTCGAGTTTAGCTTCCAGTAAAATGTCATCCTTTTGCGCAGGTGTTTGCGCAACATCGTTCGTGATGCCACGTTTTGGGGCGACGGCCTCCACAGATGACGCTGTCGTCTTGATAGTAGCTGGCGTCGATGTCGTGTCGGGTTTAGCATCAATTTGCGTTTGATCGCTCTGTGCAGGGAGTCTCTCGACATATGCTGTGACGTCACGTTTTATGACGTCTTCTTTGACCGATGACACTGTCGTTTTGATAGTCGCCGACGTCGGTTTCGAGTCGGGTTTAGCGTCAATTTGTGTTTGATCGCTCTGTTCAGGGAGTCTCTCAACATACGCCGTGACGTCACGTTTTATGACGTCTTCTTGCACAGATGACGCTGTCGTCTTGATAGTCGCTGGCGTCGATTTCGAGTCGGGATTAGCGTCAATTTGCGTTTGATCGCTCTGTGCAGGGAGTCTCTCCACATATTCCTTAACGTTAGCTTTTATGATGTCTTCTTTCACAGGTAACGTTCTCGCCTGTATGGTGTCTGGCGTCGATTTCAGCTCGGGTTTAACGTCGTCATTAGTCGCATCACTCTCGGGAGGAAGGTTCTCGACGTACTCCTTGAGGACAAGTTTAGGGGTGTCTGCTTTCAAAGATGACTCATTTGCCTGGACAGTCTCAGGCGTAGATTTCGACTCGGGTTTAACGTCGGCATTCGTGAGATCACTCTCGGCAGGAAGATTCTCGACGCACTCCGTGAAGACGACTTTAGGGGTATCTTCTTTCAAAGACACCTCCTTCGGCTGTATAGTCTCAGGGGTGGATTTCGACTCGATTGTCATTCGATCGCTCTGTACAGGAATGTTTTCGAGCTGCTGCGTCACGTCACGTTTTGAGACGTCTTGTTCAACAGATGAAGATCTCGCCTCGATAGTCGTTGGTGTCGATTTGGACTGTGGTTTTGCGACGATTGTCGTTTGATCGCTCTCTACAGGAATTGTTTCCAAATTCTGCGTCACGTCAGGTGTTGGTACGTCTTCTTCCACAAATGACTTTCTCATCTGGATGGTCTCTGGCGTCGATTGCGAGTCAGGCTTGGCGTCACGATTTGTTTGACCGAGTTTCTTGACGTATTGCGTGACGCCAAGTTTGGAGATGTGTTCTTTCACAGGTGTCGTTTTCACCTGGTTGGCTTCCGGCGTGGATTTCGATTCAGGTTTAGCGTCGATTTCCGTTTGATCGCTCAGTACAGGAAGTTTCTCGATATCTTGCGTGACGTCACGTTTTGGAACGCTCGCTTCTAAAGACGAAACACTCGCCTTGACGTTCTCAGGCTTCATTTCCGACCCAGGTTTGTCGTCCACTTTCGTTTGAACGCTCTCTACGGGAAGTTTCTGAACATTTTGCCTGACGTCTCGTTTAGGAACGTTCGCTTCTATAGACGAAACACTCGCCTTGACGTTCTCAGGCTTTATTTCCGATCCAGGTTTGTCGTCCACTTTCGTTTGAACGCTCTGTACAGGAAGTTTCTGAGCATCTTGCATGACGTCTCGTTTTGGAACGTTCGCTTCTACAGGCGAAACACTCGCCTTGACGTTCTCAGGCTTCATTTCCGACCCAGGCTTGTCGTCCACTTTCGTTTGAACGTTCTGCACAGGAAGTTTCTGAGCATCTTGCCTGACGTCTCGTTTTAGAACGCTCGCTTCTACAGACAAAACATTCGCCTTCACGTTCTCAGACTTCATTTCCGACCCAGGTTTGTTGTCCACTTTCGTTTGACCGTTCCGTACAGGTAGCTTCTCCTCATCTTGCGTGACGTCACGTTTGGGGACCTTGGATTCCACAGACGACCTGCGCGCTTTGACAGTTTCAGCTTCGATTTTTGATTCAAACCTAGCGACCATTTTAGATAGATGCTTCTGTTTGGTTCGTTTAGGGGACATTTGAGTTATGTCACGTACTGGGGCTTCTTTTTGCGTGGGTGAAGTGCAGCTCTCGACGTTTTCGGCTCTAGATGTGTTGTTCATTTCTCTGTTATCATTCTTTGCCAGTGGTTTGCAAGAATCTTCTATTCCGACACTTTTCGGGGCGTCACCTTCTAAGGATAATGGGAGCACCTTGACAACATCGGTCACAATTTTTGATTCGGGCTTTGCGTCGGTTTTCGGGTTATCGCTTTGTGCGAGTGCTTGCGTGAGAAGTTGCGTGACGTCACGCTCTGGGGTGTTCTTAACGCTTACTTCGATAACCTCGTCCACGACTTTTTGTTCAGGTTTGGGAGGCGTGTAAGATTCCTTTTTGGGAATCATTTCCGTTTCCTTAGCAATAACCTCAGAAATGTCACACTGTTCTTCCTCAAAGTTCATTGGCTGCGTGAAGTTAGCATCCGAGTCAATCTCAGCTTTGATGACATCGTACGAAGGATGCATCTTTGGTTCACGGCATTTCGGAACGATTTCTGCCTCTTCAACTTCTTTCCTCGCACTAGTTTCGTTACGTGCATTTTCCGTATCGATTTTATCTTTTTTGTGATCGCCAAATTCTTCAATCAACTGTTTTGGACTCTGAAGCTCCTGCTCGTCTTTAGTAATCATGACTTCTTTTCTGACAAAAATCTTGATTTTCTTTACAATTTTTACAGATCGTGTACTGTCTCCAACGACACCAATATCGCCGTTCACGCCATTGTAAGCGAACATTTTGTCCGACAGTTCAGGCGGTTCGTTTGACCTTTTTTGTTCGTCGCTGGCCACATCTATCACGCCTCCGATTTCAGGTTTTTCAGTCACGCCATTGCAAGAAATAATTTTGTCTAAGAAAACAGGTTCTTTTAACTTCTTCTCCTTCTCATTGGCTAAATTCTTTGCCTCATTGATTCCACCATTTTTGGTAAGGCCATTGTAGGTTATAATTTCGTCTAAGTGACTAGGTTCCTCTGGCAACTTTGGTTGATATCTCTTCTCAGAGTGTTCGTCAATTTCGGGGCCGGATTTCTCTGCTTCAGAACTGCTATGATCATCCAGGTCAAACTCAGAGTCACTGGCGTCCATGGTAGCAATAGGGGCCTGTAAACTGGGGTCTTTATGAACACTAAACTCATTACCATTGCTGTAATTAGACCCCGCTTGATCCCACAGATTGCTTTCGAACTCCTCTCCCTTATCATCTTCTGCTGAGCTAATTTCTTCGTCTTCCGGGATTGTGTATAGACGTGGCTTTCGCTCACGCCTGTAGTCTTCGATGAATTCAGACCAGTCCTCGCCGTAATAATCAAAACTAACATCATCAGGGTGATCTGTCTGATGGTCGTTAAGTTTCGACAGGACTAGTTCGCCATAAACACCATCCTTTTGAAATGAAACGTCATCCATTAACGTTTCCACCTCGTAACTCTTTATCGAAGGCTCGAACTCTTGCAGCTCTTCACTTGGTTGTTTATCTAAACAATCGCTCAACTTTGAAGTGACAATAATTGACTTTTGAATATTTATGTCTGATCCATCGTCAACGTGCGTTGTCTCGGGTGCTGTAATAGAATAATTTGTTTCTTCATCTGATGATATTACAGTACGCGTAGATGAAATATCAACATCTCTCTGCTCGACTTTGTCCACGGATAGATCGGTTTCCACTACGTCTTTGCTAGAATCGTCATTCACTTCGGCTTGGCCTTCTTCCGAGAGAATCTTGTCTAGATCTGTCACAGAAACGTGCCTTTTGAAATAAATGCTAAACTCTCCTTCGTCTTGTAGTTCGTCGCTGTCGATCAAATCAACATCGTCAATATCAATGTCAGTTTCAAACGTGTCGGTTTCAAACGAGTTGGCGTATCGTGTTGAACCATTCATATCCATAGAATCATCGTTAGGGATTTTAATGTCACTTTTCAAACCATCGTCATAAGAATCGATAATTATTTTAGGAACTGCCACTTGATCGAGTTGTTGTTTCGGGCTCGAAATTCCCTTCTGTGGCTTGGTTGTTTCGTCGCTTCCCGACATGGAGAAAAACGTCCAGGCGTGTCTCGTGTGGTCATTTGTACCCGCTATTTCATCGACGAAACCCTTCAATTGAAAGTCAGCGAGATCGCTTTTGTTTATGTCCATTTTAATACCTTTTAATCCACTGGTGTCCTCCTCCGCTGAAGCATCGCTAAGCTCCGTGTCGCGTTCATTTTCAATGTTACCATGGGCATTTTCTTCGTTCTTTGAATTTTCGAAGTGGATATCACGTGTGAAATAACGATCCAGACCGTTCGGAGGACAGGAAATTTTCTGCTCATTTGATGCATGTAATTTGGGCTCCTCATTTGCATCTTGTTTGAGAGCTGGCGCAAGATCACAGCTCGATATTGTAAACAATGATGTGCTCTCGATCGCACTGTTGTTCACGTCAGAAACACTGTCCAGTATTGTTTCCTTCTCGTCTTTCGGTGCAGAAAAATCCAAACTACCGGAAGTGACTTCTGCAACAGTTCGGCATTTCGTTGGTATCACGCTTTGTTGCGTGGAGATGTGACTTGCTGGCTCAGGTGATAGGATATTTTTAGAGTTTTCCACATCTAACACTTGACAACGATTGTCAATTTCGGTAGATAACAAAGAAGAGCCGTTTTGTTCTATATTTACAGGCTCGGAGATTGATTTGACGGTCGCGGGGTGGTTAACATTCTCAAAAGCGAAAAGCGATTGCGACTCAGCGGGCTCACCAATAACAACACGATCTTCTTTCGGCTGCAGTTCCTTTGTCATGGTCTCGCGGCTTTCAATAAACGGGGCAAATTTTGTTCCACTCCCAGAAAGATCGAGCTTATGTTCTATATTCACTGAACTTTCTAACACCCCATCATTGTTATTAACTAGCTGCTTGTAGGCTGTAGGTAAATATGAAAGGTCGGCGCTAAACTTATCATCGACATCCGTGTCTTGAGATTTCTCGCTGCTTTCACTGTCACTATCCTCTTCAATTTCTTCCTCTTCAACAATACTAGGTAAGAATCCAGGGAAGATAAGATCCATGTTTTCCATAGAGGGTCTTCGAGCGGCTGCCAGACCACTTGAACCATCAGACGATTCGAAACTTTCGTCATCCCACCCGTACTTTGAATAGTGAATGTGAATTTCATCGTCAATGTATTCGTAAACGCTAGACTCCTCTCTCTCCCCACTCGGCTCCGAAGCAGCATTATCCAACGTGTCTTCTTTCGAAATATCACTCTTAAACCGAAGATCGTCGGTCAACTGTTCTAGAATTTTCCTCGCGACCTCCTCCTCTCGATCGATTTCCTTATCAGAAATTTGCCGACCGGCGGACCTTCGGATCGTAGCAATCTGTGTGATGTAAAACCACACGGTCACAACGAGCAGAAAAACAAACGCAAACGACCAGAATAAGATGGATATTTCTCCTTCTTCGGTTTCATCCTGACTCGGAATGTAGTCTTCCGCAGCCGAAGAAATCACCGCCATCCTCATGTCGCCGGGAGTCGCTCGATAGATTTAAAACGGCAGAATGCGCGCTATGGTACTTAATTCTTCTGCTTTCTACGGCGACGGCACGAAACCTTTCCCGTCGGGCCAAGAATATAAACAATTTGTAGTGACCAAGCTCAGGAGTTACATCTCTACGGGCAACGCTGGAAATCTGATCGCCTTGCTGTTGTCCCGTATCGCGGACAATCGCTTCTGTTCTGAGAAAGCGAAGCGTGCAACTTCTAGTAGCTCGTCAGATTTGCATATCAATTGGTGGCACTAAAGGCTAATTTGAATCCTAAAATTTGTGCATTATGTCTTAACTTTGGCGGCCACCAGCTACGAGTTTGTGCGACGATCGGATTCCAGCCAGGTGATAAAAAATGTATAACTCCACCTTCACTTTTTCTCGAAATGACGCGTCGCTTGAACGAAGAGGCTACAAAGCGTTCCTTCGGTCGTGTTTATCTTGGAGTAAAATAATCTTTTGATAGGTTCGGAACCACGTGAACAAAACAATGGCAGAGCTTGCGTGAGTGAGCAATTCCAAAAAAAAATATTTATAACAACAATGATAGCTACAACAGGCAGACGGTGT
>Ga0100406_1331289_pt1 | contig 13233 bp, 6 predicted proteins | sample Orb8nscriptome_3_FD_81148 | JGI IMG/M metagenome (GOLD analysis project Ga0100406, IMG submission 81148) | Coral microbial communities from Puerto Morelos, Mexico - Orbicella 8 C C metatranscriptome (Eukaryote Community Metatranscriptome) | ecosystem: Host-associated > Invertebrates > Cnidaria >...
GAAAGGTTTAGTACTGACCTGGATATACAAAATCTGGACCAGTTTACAGTTTAATTTATTGCAGTTACATTACGACATTTCATACAATTATTTTTTTTTTTAGTTTTCAAACAAAATATATGTACCCGTCCATAACAAGCAGTCATTAATTTAGAAGAATATACAATATAAAAGAAGAGCAGATGTTATAAACAACCTTAATATAGTACTTTTAAAGAATATCAATGATAAAAATATTGTTGTTCTAAGTGCTTGTTATAAAAGGTGATTCCTGATAATGTCTACCATCGAATTAGTAAATTTGTTAATAACTGAGTCACAATTATCGAATTCAATTGACAAGTGTAGCATAATTATGATTTTGTTCCCCCAAGACATACAGTGAAGTTGAGCCTATAATCGTAAGTCCATTTCTCAAGAAAATTCCCTTTACAAGGGTTATTTACTAAATTAGTGCAGTACTTCGATAGATGGACTCTGTCCTCTTGTAAATGTTCACGAAAATTACTTTGAAAAAGCTATTTACTAAGTCAGTGCAGTATTTCGATAAATGAACCTTGTTGAGATGTATTCAACTTTATAGTGTTCAAATTATGATTCACTTGTCTTTTAAATGAAGCTGACTATGGATGGCACATATCTCTAGACTTGCATAGCTGAAGAAGTTGGGTCAGGGGTGTGATTTCCAGTGGGGGCTCTCTTTAGGAAGCATGACCAGCAAAGGGGGAATACCTGCCTCACAGTTGAAGGTGGATCTGTGCATTGAACTGGTTCAGTGAACCTCTGAAACAGTGGAAGTCTGGAGTGCTCAATTGGGCCTCTTTCTGACACTAGGGAAAACACTGGTAGTATAGTACTTTCTTCTCTGCTTTCTGGTGACTCACTGCATAATGTTGATTGTTTATCTGAAAAGAAAATTGATAAGAAATTTAGACTTTTTTCTTCTTGGTATGAACCCAGGAACAGTTATTAAACCGTGCTATTTTTAGGTATAGAAACACCACGAGATTATAATGAGACCAAGGTTTGGTTGTGCAAATTCAGTCAAGGCATAGTTTATAACAGCACTAAAGACTTGTAACTTGGGGAATTTCATGTTCTGTTGTCTATTATTTAATGAATTGCTCTTCTTCGTTTTCTGCAAAGAGATAACAATATTAGTAAATTCAATGATGTGTACTCGTACCTTCGTCGTGCTCGACAGCAGCCTTTCGTGGACTGTAATTCTTTCTCATCTTGTCGTAGATTTTTTCTATCCAGTAGCTGAACACTCGTGTTAGACACTGAATAACGCTAAGTATTTTTCTCGCAGCGTTCTAAGTGAAGGTCATTTTTTTTGCAAAACCTAGTCTTCTAAAATGCTAGCCGCGAAGATTTTTCGGTCAAAACGTTGCCGACAGCAGTTGTTTTTAACGTCACGCACCCTTCCCAGTATTTCGGACTAAATAGATCCAAGGCCTGCTCGAAGTTTCAGAAGCCAGTAACGATTATTGACAGTCTAGGAAATAATCTCCCTGTTGTCGATATGTACATGTGTCTCAAACAACCGTGAGGAAAACAAACTCTTAGGGAAAACTATCGATCATTTTATTAAAAAAAGTTCCATTTTAACATGATATATTCAAACCCTTCGCTAGTGATCAGCCTTTCACTAGCAACGCTTACCAAACCGGGCAGCTGTGTTTTTAAACTGATTTAAACTGTTTTAAAGTATTTTGACGATTTAAACAATATTTTGAAGCCAACATAGGGTACTTTTGCTTCTTGTTTGTAACTGTGTATTTCAGATATAGCTTAAAGGTATTTCATAACATTGGAATGATTTTCCCTCTATGTTTAACACAGTTTGTACTCAAAACAGGGTTGAAATAGGGGATTTAAAATCTATTTTTAACACAACGGCCAAAACAATTTCGTTCAAACAGTTTAAAAATATACTAGTTAAACATTGTTTTGAATGGTATGTTGCAATGGTCGTAGATTTAAAAAGTGCTTTAATACTTAAAGGTTTTAAATATTTTTCTTTAAACTTCTCCATCGCCAAACGAAGGCCGGTTTATCCCCCAGATGAAACATAATTTATTCGACTTATCGGGTCAAACTAAAATCTGTCTGACAAATATCGATTCTTAAGCTTAGTAACATAAACTCACTATGATCATCTAGGCTACCATTATAACTTCAAGAGTAAGATGGTGCTTGACCCATAGAATTTAATTTGCTTCCTTGTCAAAGAAGTCGTAAGATTGTAAAGTCACTGATTAAAACGGCTGAATCGTGAAATTTTCAACGGTTGGTTGCCTTATGCTGAGGTAACTAAGATCGTATTTTATTTAATAAAATTAGAGTTCTGTAAGTTCAGCTATCCCATTTTCTACCCCATGATGAAGTAATTTATGCTAGACACTACATGTATGTTTTTAAGAAAACAAAGGCAACATAATACACACGCAAAAGCAATGGAAATTTTACAGTACTAATCAATCATATTTCTCGTATGCCTTGATTTATTAATTGCTTTTCGTTTAAATTGATATAGGACTCTGTAAAATAGACTCACAACGAGGACAAGTTAAGAACTGAATACGTATTTTTCAAATCTATTTGATTAAAATTATCCTCTTATATTAAATATACAGATAACTCTAATATTCCTCATTTCTGACCCCTGTAGGCTAGAAGATAAAAAGTCAACTTAGCATGACATTCTGCTATGAAATTAAGGGTTTGTGGCAGTGTTATGGAACATTTAAAGACGGAGAGTACCATCGTAAATATATTTAATTAAGTACAGTGACCCATCCAAACAAAACAGAGATTAGATACAACTACGACCAAAGATTGAAAGTTAAGCCCAAACAAAATAGTTCTCGCAAAATTTATAATTCTATAACCATAACAACCTACAAAGATTGAAAGGCAAACGTTTTGTAAAAAAAAAATTATGATGCCAAATGCTTTTTAGTTTTGTAGATGACATTTCATTCGTTATTGCCTGTTGTCTATTGACACTATTGTCCTAGCTGTTGTTTAATTTATTCAGAATTGGACTTAGTATTCATTGTATATGATCTACTTATACTACACGTAAATTATGATTAGACCATTGGTCTACAGTTTTTACACAGTAGGACACTAGAATAAACTACAGCTTGCAATAGACTAGCTGGGTATCGTCAAATCGTCTAACTTAAATTTTGGAAAAAAAAAAACATATCAATAAATAAACAAAAATAAGAAGATATGTTGTACACTATATCATGATTGCGATTTTTTTTTGTATCAAAACTAATTAGTTGCAGGACAATTTGATGGTAATGGCTACAATCGTCTGGCCAAACAAAATCTGGACTTTACAGTTTACTGCAGTGGCACTTATTAGCACTGATTTAATTTCTTCACACCAAACCTTGAAATAATACTTGCATGTATCTGTATCTAATAAACAGTCGTGTTTTAGTAGAAAATAAAATGTTGTTTTTTTTTATTAGTTTCCTAGCCATATTCACACAGGAGATTCCATTCAAGGCCCTCGCTATGTAACTCCTATAGTATATACTTAATCTATGACAGTGAAACTTCAGTGGAGGACTTAAAGCATGTCCAAAATTATTCCCTTTGTGGTCCATAACATTAACATGGGACGTTAATATCCCATGTCAGAGAAATGACTTTTGAATTTGATGATTTTTGTAAAAAGTTCAAAAGGCTCCAGATTAGTCAAAACTGCTATAAAGAAAGTTAAAAAAAAAGATAAGATTCCTGCAAACAGTTAACAAATGCAACATTTAAGGCAATACAATTGAAAATTTTAAACATGCCCGTCAAAACATGGTTGCCAGGTAAGAATAAACATATCACCATGACGCATCCAGATCCTAGACCAATAACATATCATACTAAATTGTTCCGAGAAAGAAAAATTAGGAAAAATAACCCCCGAGTCTGAACAGGGTTAGTAACATTATTTCAGTAAAATAAAAACAACAGCTGCAACATTCCTTACAGAAAAGCTACACTTGAAGCAAAGTGAATTCTACCAATAAATTGAATCCAACTCATATATGGACCAGTCTTCTGAAATTAGCAATATTTTCCAAACATAAATTTTAACTGGATGTATCTTTTTAATAAACGTTCAAGTCCTATTATCGAAGATAAGCAGTTACAAAAATATTGTTATTCTACCTAACTGTTATAAAATGTGATTCCTGATAATGTCTGCCATAGAAATACCTTAGTTGTTGCAAAATGAGTCACAGTAATCGAATTTAATTGATACAGTTAGCAATACATTTCCTAAGATATATAGTTCAGATTAAGCTTTTCTCAAGAAAATTCCTTCGAAAAGTGTTATCTGCTAAGTCAATTCAAATCCGCAACAAATGGCCTTGTTAAGATGCATTCAGCTTATTATAAATGTTCCAATCAATGCTCAACTTCTCACAGTGATTTCTGATGGCCGTCTCTCTAAACTGGCAGCAAATCTTGCATAGTCGATGGAACTGGATCATTGAATGCTGTAATTACGAGTCAGGGCTCTGTCTGGAAAGAATACACAGTAAGAGGGCAATGCCTGCTCCAGAGCAGAAGGAGGTTCTGTGCACTGAATTGGCTTACTAAACCTCTGCCATGGTGGGACTTTGGAGTGCTCAACTGGGCCATTCTCTGGCACGTCAAACACCTGAAGCATGATGCTTCCTTCCGTAGTTTCTGGGTGATCACTGGACTGAATAGGCTGTTTATCTACAAAGAATAATGTTAACTTGGCATATTGCAAAGACTACCGATTGATCTTTTTCCGCGTATGGAAATTCATCAGATAATAGCCACAAAAAGAGTTGACTTAGGAGGAATTATTTATAAAATTGCTAAAGGCTTTGTAGCTTTGGTGATTTCACTACAATAATTATCTGCTCTTCTTATGTCTTTGCAAAGAGATATCGACAATAATAAACCTGCACCTTCATCTTGCTCAATGGGTTCCTTTCTGGTACTGCGTAATTTTCCAATCCAGTAGCCACATACTCGTACTAGTCGTATTAAAACGATGCGAGCTTTTCTCGCTTGGTTGCAAATAAACGACATGTTATTTTTCCAAACTTGTTCCTCAATCAAACAACTGGAGGATTTTTTTCAATACCGCACCAAAGTTCTTTCGTCATCATTTTTACTTTCTTGAGGGAGGTAGAGGTGAGGGTGGGGTGGAGGGACTTAAAGTGGTTTTGTTGCAATACTGTAAATATATGTCTAAAAATTCTCTAATGGTATATTTGTACTTCAAGTCATAAATTCCCTGAGTGACGGTTACCATTACAACAAAACTTGCTTGAATATCTTTAGCAACTCCACATAATGTGTGTGAACCGTAGAATCGTGTGCGGTTGTTGCTAAATATATATTGAGGATCTGAAACACGAATCCATCTAAAACAAATTATTGCTTATGTTTTAATTAAGGTGGTTTAAATACAACTTTCTAAGTGGAAATATTTTGCATAATGAGCATTACAAACATTGTGGTATTGATGAATTTTTGTGGCAAGCCACCAAAATATATGACATTATTCATATAGTATTTTATGGTTATACATCTTGTAAACTGACGGGAATCAATCTCCTTATAATCAAAAAGAGAGCTCTATCGAGATATCCTTCGTGCTTAATTTATTGAGACAAGATCCTTAATTTAAGCGAAATCTGTCACATGGAGAAAGACTTTGCAGTGTTTTTTTCCGGGTCAACAGCAATACCGACGATAATCTATTGCTTAATTGATTTAGTGGCACACTATTCGCAAGAAATAAAGAAGTACAAGAGTTATATACCTTCAACCTGGACCTTAGGCTACAACAATCAAAATGTTTTGTTTTGATTTTCTTTATTATCTCAGGCATTTGCTACTCTGAATTTGCTAAAACTTAATAGTTGTTAATTCACATTACTATCCATATGTAAATACAGGACTTTCTACTTAACCATCGCGAAGTAAACAGAACTTATATATTTTTATGTTGATAAATGAAACTATTTGTTATTAAGCTGCTGTTATTGCTGTTTACTTTGCAATGGGGCAGTTCATCCATTACAACTACTCGAAGGAGTGGGCCAATGATATTATTTCTCACGACTGACTTATGGAAAAATCCCGGGGGGGTACTTTGGGAATTTCTAGGCGGGGATGTGCCGCTGGGACCCTGGAACCTTAAGCCTATACCAGAGCTAGTTCAGATGAATTTTTCTACCCTATACTAGAGTAAACTCTCCAAATTTCCCCGTCTATCGACACTGTTGAGGCTGATTCGCGTAAATTTAAACTTGCCGATTTTATTTTTTTTTTATATTTTTGAGTGGCAATTCCTGGTTTCCTTAGTCTAGATAAATTCTTCAACCAACTACTCAATTTTTTCAAAATTCTAGACCCAAACGCTCTGATTTATATACCCTATCCTGGAGTAAAATTCTTGAAAACCATACCCTTCACAGCGGCACATACCTATATAGCCCATATATGGCAGTACCCGCCCCGGGGAAAATAATCTCCAAATCTCCATCTTTGACAAGGTAACTCTCAGTTACTTTAGGATTTAATATAGAAATTTCTCTGATTTAATGGTTTTCTTTGCTCGAGGTATGGACTTTTTGAAACATTTCCAGAAGAGATCAAACTAGAAGTTGAATTTTCATCCGTAAGCTTTGAGCTCTTTGTTTGGTAATTTCCATCGAAAAAGTACACGTTTTCTTGAGCAATCATGCGGCTGGATTCCAGTTGATAACATATCTTTTTAGGTCCCGTACTTAAAATTAATCTTCAAAGCGAAAAAAGCGAACATTGAAGCGACTGTTCTCCTATCGAAAGCCACTCTAAACTGAAAGTAGCAAAATTTCTGTTTGTGATTGGCACCTGTTGTCTCGATAGTCGATTAAATTATTTGGACAGTTCTGAAAAAGATTGTGATTGGCTTATTTTAGCGTGCTTTATCAGAGTGTTTTTTTCTCCCTACACTTTTTTCGTGCTCCGCCGCTTCCTGGTGTTTTGCAACATAACAGAGGACAGTGGTGAGTCCTTCATTTATTAAATAAACAAATAGGTCTGTAGTAATAGTAAGCTCAACTACCCCATTTTATACTTATGATCTATTATGAAGTAATTCAACCCCATGTGTACTTGTCAACTGCTACTGCAGAACTAAGAGCCAATGATGTTCACGCCAAAGGCAATGGAAAACTTACAGTGATATGCAGTGATATTTCTTGATAGTTTTAAACGATTTATTGCGTATTCCGTTGTATAATATCCCACTGGAAATAGTCTAAAACTCTGTGAAACAAACTTACAAAAAGGACAAATAAAATAGAGTAATCTCATTTGTTTTTAACAAATATTCTTTTCTTATATCAAAATACAAATTCAATCTCGATATTCTACATTTCTTAAAGCCCTGTGAATCGTTTTAAAGTATTTTAGACATTTTTTTAATGTTAATTTAATTGTAGTTATAATTGATGACATATCTCTCATGCAATATTTCAAAATTATCAGGTATTACTGCCCTTGCTTTTCTCCAACGTATTCCAAATTGATCCTTACCTCACATAAATTAATTATAACTGGGCCATTGGCCTGGAATTATCACACAGAATGACTAACTAGACCACCGCTTGCTTACTAATGATGCGTAATGGCGATATACTAGCTGAGCACCAGTCAAATAAACTTAAATTTTACAAAAAAAAGAATGAAATTATGTCCCCTGCCTTGTATCATTGTATCAAAAACAAACAGTTAATGCAGAAAGATTTGGTACTGACTTATAAAACGCCCTGGACATACAAAATCTGGACCAGTGTCAGTTTAATTGATTGCAGTTGCACTATGACATTTTATACAACTATTTTTTTAGTTTTCAATCGAAATGTCCATAACAAGCAGTCATTTTAAGTTCAGCCGTCCTATTTTCTAACTCTGATGAAGTAATTTATGCTCAACGCTATCAGTATTTAAGCTTCTGATGAAGAAAGTAAACTTCGATTTGAAAACTAAGACGTACACGAAAACAATGGAAACATCACGGTAATGTTCAGTTGTATTTCTCGTATACCTTGATTTGTTAATATCTCTTTTTGCCTTTATTATAATAAACTAAATACTTAACTGATATAGGACTCTGTAAAATGAACTCACAGCCAGGAAAACCTTTAAAATTGAATACGTATTTCTCAAATCCATTTTCTAAAAAAAACCATCTTCTTGCATGAAAAATGCAGATTAACACTAATATTCTACATTTCTAACCCTGGAAACTAGAAGATAACAACAATCAACTTAGCATGATATTCTGCTAAGAAATGTAGAGTTTGTGGTAGTGTTATGGAACTTATAAAGACGGAAAGCACCATGGTAATTATATTGAACTAAGCAAAGTAACCCATCCAAAAAAGTTAAGCTCAAAGAGAGTAGTTCTCGTAACATTTATAATTCTAGGGACAGGAAAGCATACAAAGATTGATAGACGAACATTTAAAAAAATGCCTTATGATGTAGAATTTATTGCAGATCCACTATGACATTTCATACAACTATTTTTTCACTTTTTAATCGAAATGTCCAGAACAAGCAGTCATTTTAGAAGAACGTACAAAAGAGCAGATGTTATAAAGAACGTTAATATACACGTAATACTTTTAAAGAATACCAATAACAAAAATATTGTTCTTCTAAGTGCTTGTTAAGAAACGTGATTCCCGATAATGTCTACCATCGAATTACTGCCTTTGTTAAAAAGTGAGCCACAATTGTAGCATATGATTTTGTTTCCCCATGACATAGAATAAAGTTGTGCCTATTGTAAGTTCATTTCTCGAGAAAATTCCCTTTAAAAGGTTTAGTTACTAAGTTAATGCAGTACTTTGATAAATGGACCTGTTTTCTTACAAATATTCAGGAAAATTACTTTGGAGGAGCTATTTACTAAATCACTGCAGTATTTCGATAAATGAACCTTGTTGAGATGTATTCATCCTCTATAAAATGTTCAAATTATGCTTCACTTGTCTTCTAAATGATGCTGACTACGGATGGCACATATCTCTAGACTAACGGCAGATCTTGCATTGCTGAACAAGTTGGGTCAGGGGTGTGATTTCCAGTAAGGGCTCTCTTTAGAAAGCATGACCAGCAAAGGGGCAATACCTGCCTCACAGTTGAAGGTGGATCTGTGCACTGAATTGGTTCACTGAACGTCTGAAAAAGTGGAAGTTTGGAATGCTCAACTGGGCCTCTCTCTGACATTAATGAAAACAATGGCAGCATAGTACTTTCTTCTGTAGTTTCTGGTGGCTCGCTGCATAGTATTGATTGTTTATCTGGAAAGAACATTGACAATAAATTTAGACTTATTTCTTCTCGGCTTGTACCAAGGAACAGTTATCAAACTATATGTAAAGACACCAAGATAGTAGTTGTGTAAATTCAGTCATGGCATAATTTATAACAGCACTAAAGACTTTGTAACTCGGAGTGTTTCATGTTGTATTGTCTATTAGTTAATGAATCTCTCTTTTCAGTTTTCTGCAAAGAGATATCAAAATTAGTAAATTCAATGATTGTGCATTGTACTCGTACCTTCGTCTTGCTCGATAGCAGCCTTTCGCGAACTGCAATTCTTTCTCATCTTGTGGTACATTTTTCCCATCCAGTAACTGAGCACTTGTGTTAGACACTGAATAACGCTTAGTATTTTTCTCGCAGCGTTGTAAATTAAAGTCATTTCAGTTTTCAAAACCTGGGCTTTTAAGATGCTAGCGGCATCTACTTATGGTCAAAACACCCATGTACAGCAGTTGTTTTGAACGTCACGCAATCTACTCCGAATTGCGGGCTCAGTGGATCCGAGGTTTGCTGGAACCAGTAAGAATTATTGACCAGTTTAGGAAACGCTCTTACTGTTGTCGATGTGTTTCAAAGCACCGCGAGGGAAACAAACTCTTAGGGACAACTATCTATCATCTTTGTAAAATACTTCAATGTCAACATGATATATTCAAACCCGTTGCGAGTGAGCCTTTCGCTAGTAAAGGCTAAATTTACCTCTTTAAACTGCTCCATTGCCAGAAGAAGGGTGGTTTATTCCCCGGATAAAAAAAAATAATTATTTATTCGATGTCTCACAAATATTTCGAATTTTCAGGTTCAACCCAAATCTGTTTCATAATTATCGATTGTTAGAAAGATAAACTTACTATGATTATCTCGGCTATCTTTATACATCAAGACGAAGATGGTTAAACACAATCTGGGTTGTGCTTGAACTATCGAATTAAAAATGCTTCTCTATGAAAGAATTAAGAATGCCTGTAAAATCACCGATTCAGTTGGCTGGATCGTGAACTTTTCAACCGTTGGTTAGCTAATATTAAGATCATGACTATGAGTCATATTTTACTTAATAAAATCAGAGTTTTGTAAGTTCGACTGTCCTATTTTCTAACTCTGATGAAGTGATTTATGCTCAACGATATTTATTTAAGCTTCTGCTGAAGAAAATCAACTTCGATTTGAAAACTAAAACAAAAGCAAAAGCAATGGAAATTTTTACGGTAATGTTGAGTCGGTTGTATTTTACGTATCCCCTGATTTTGTAATGTCTTTTTTCACCTTTATTATAATAAACTGTATATTAAACTGATCTAGGACTCTGTAAAATGGACTCACAACTAGGAAAACCTTTAAAATTGAATACGTACTTCTCAAATCTATTTTCTAAAAAGCAGCTTCTTGCATGAAAAATGCAGATAAACTCTGATCTTCTACATTTCTAACCCCTGAAAAACAATCGACATGATATTCTGCTAAGAAATTTAGAGTTTGTGGCAGTGTTATGGAGCTTATAAAGACGGAAAGCGCCATGGTAATTATATTGAAGAAAAGTAACCCATCCAAAAACGTTAAGCTCAAAGAGAGTATTCCTCGTAACATTTATAATTCTAGGGACAGGAAAGCATACAAAGATTGATAGACAAACATTTCAAAAAATGCCTTATGATGTAGAATTTGTTGTAGTTTTGTAGATGACATTTCATTCATTATTGCAAGGTTATCAGATACTATTGCCCTAGCTGTTGTTGAATTTATTCAGAATTGGGCCTTAGTATTCAGTACGTTACTGTATATGCATGATCTACTTAGACTACATGTGAATTATGATTGGACCATTTGTCTGCAGTTTTTACACAGAAGGACTAACTACACTAAAGCTTGCAATATACTAGCTGGACATCTCCAAATTATCAAAGTTAAATTTTACATAAAAAATAAATAAAAAAATAAAGAAATGAAGAAATAAATTAAAAATGTATCTGCTACATTTTATCATGATTGCAGCGTTAATTCGTATCATAAAGGATCAGTTTAAGGCAATTGGGCACTGGTTGCTACAATGGTCTGGCTAAAAAAACCTGGACCTCACAGTTTACTGCAGTTGCACTTAATAGCACTGATTTCATTTCTTCAAACTAAACCTTGAATAGTATATTTTTGTTTTTATGATTGGCTTCCTAGCCATAGTCACACAGGAAATTCTTTCAAGGCCCTCGCTTTGTACTAAATCTATGACAGTGAAACTTTGAGGATTTAAAGCACGTCCAAAATTGTCCCCTTTGTGGTCCATAACATTAACATGGGACGATGATAGGCTATGTCACAGAAACGACTTTTGAATTTGATGATTTTTGCAAAAGAAGGGTTTAAATACGTAAATAAATAATTTAATAAATAAATAAATAAATAAGGTTCCTGCAAAACAGTTTACAAATGTCATTTATTGAAGGCAATGAAATTGAAAATTTGAAACATTCTTGTCAAAATAACAACAACAAATTTGATTACAGAAAAAAACTATATATATGTACTTGAAGCAAAAATGGGTACTGCCAATAGCCCTTTTTACGGTTAATTTTTTTCATTTACATTACAATGTAATCCAACGTTGATAAGAGGCAATTTCGGGTTAAAACTTACAAAATAGCCCGAAATTGCCTCACATTCATGCTGGATTTTATTGTAATGCAAATGAGCAAAGGTAACCGTGAAAAGAGCTATTCACTGAATCTAACTGGTCCATATATGAGTCATATATGGACCAGTTTTCTGCACTCGACAATTTTCCAAACATTTTATAATGACTGGATGTATCTTTATTATAAACGTTCCTGTCATATTATTCTATGTAACGGTTATAAAACGTGATATTTCCTGATAATATCTGTCATAGAAATACCTTACTTGTTGCAAACATGACTCACAATAATCGAAATTAATTGATACATTTAGCATTCATTTCCCGAGATACATAGTTAAGACTGAGTCTAATTCAAGTCCATTTCTCAAGCAAATTCCTTTGAAGAGTTTTACCTGCAAAATCAGTTCAACACCTCAATAACTAGGCCATGCTAATTTGCATTCAGCTTATTAGAAATGTTCCATATGCAATCAATGCTCAATTCCTCACAGTGATTTCTGATGGCACGTCTCTCTAAACTGGCATCTTTGAGTGCTGTGATTACACGCCAGGGTTCTCTCTGGAAAGAATACACTGCAAGAGGGCAAAGCCTGGTTCAGATCAGAAGGAGGTTCTGTGCATTGAATTGGCTTACTAAACCTCTGCCATAGTGGGACTTTAGAGTGCTCAACTGGGCCTCTCTCTGACATGTTAATCATCCGCAGCATGATGCTTTCCTCCGTAGCTTCCGGCCCATCGCTGCACAAAAGAGCCTGTTTATCTAGAAAAAAAATAATTTTTCTCTCGGTATATAACAAAAACTAACGATTGAACTTCTTCCACGTATGGAAATTCATGAGATAATAGCCACACAAAGAGTGTTGACTTAGGAGGAATAATTTATAACATCACTAAAGGCTTTGTAGCTTGGGCAGTTGCACTGCAATAATTTCACTCGTCCTATTTCTCTACAAAGAGATATGGGTTTGCAGTGTACCTTCATCTTGCTCAACGGCTTCCTTTCTGGGTCTGCATATTTTTCCAATCCAGTAAACACATACTCGTACTAGCCGTATTATAACGATGCGAGCTTTTCTCACTTGGTTGCAAACAAAGGACATGTTAGATTTGCGAACCTCGCTGGCCTTTCAAGCAACTGTATTCCTAGCGAGCATCTGTATTCTTTTTCTTTACGTCATCATTTTCCTGAGGGAGGTGGGGGTGAGGGTGCAGTA
>Ga0100406_1030805_pt1 | contig 13202 bp, 10 predicted proteins | sample Orb8nscriptome_3_FD_81148 | JGI IMG/M metagenome (GOLD analysis project Ga0100406, IMG submission 81148) | Coral microbial communities from Puerto Morelos, Mexico - Orbicella 8 C C metatranscriptome (Eukaryote Community Metatranscriptome) | ecosystem: Host-associated > Invertebrates > Cnidaria >...
CCATGCCATCAGCTTTCGAACTAAGACAACCCTGGCCCAGCGACTTCCTCAAGATTTGGAGAAGATGGTCCAGTTCCATCGGATCATGATTGCAGCTCGGCAGCGCCATGGCTATTCGCTATCCAGGATCTTCAATATGGATGAAACCCCTATGCGGTTTGAGCTTCCATCAAGCAGAACCCTTGAATTCAGTGGCAGCAGAACCATTTTAGTGAAGTCCTGTGGTGCTGAGAAGAGGAGCTTTACAGTGACACTCGCAGTCGCCGCCGATGGCAGCAAATTACCACCTGCAGTGATCTTCAAAGGTGTATGCACTCCACAAGACCTCGCTGTTCCAGACTCTGTTCGTGTATCATTCCACAAGGGCTGGATGGACGAGAAAGGTAAATTATTGCTGTGTTTCTTTCTTTATTCCAAAGTTTGTTATGTTCAGATAACTGATTTTCAGAATTGTCGATGTATTTTTAACCTGAATATATTTGTTATTTATTTCAGGTGTAAAGGAATGGATACGTACCTGTTTGCCAAGGAATCCTGACAATGAACGGTCACCACTTGCTTGGGATTTTTCTAGAGCCCATTTGACGCAGTCTGTGAAAGCAGACATGCAACGGCGTAAGTTTAACGTGGCAGTAATCCTGGGTGGCCTCACTCCAGTCCTGCAGCCATTGGACAAATGCCTCAACAAACCATTCAAAGACAAAATTAGGCGACAGTACCTTTCCTGGATGATGACTGGCCCCTTTGAATTCACTCCAGCAGAAAAGAAGAAAGCAGTGTCTAAAAACCTGGTCCTCAAATGGATAAAGCAGTTGTGGGCAGAAATTCCAGCAGAGATGGTAAGGAAATCATTCAAAACGTGCGGTATCTCGAACGCTCTTGACGGCACCAAAGATGATGAGGTCTACACTGATGATATGCCAGAACTAGCTGATGATGGTATGGCGATGGAAGACGAGTTTGAAACCGACAGCGAAGATGATGACTGAAAACTTCATTTGTGAAGTCACCAAAACAAAACAGCTCCTTTGGGAGCCACCACTTGAATAAAAGTTTATGACCAACAACGATTTTTGTATGCAAACTACCAGAAATTTGTGTTTGTAGATAATCGCTCGGCTCATAGCTGAATATAAACATTCAATTGAAGCTCTTGCAGCATTAGAAAATTTTTTTTTCAAAAATATTGGGCTACAAGCCGAACCCCCTATCTTGTAGAGATTTCACTAGTTTCCAGTTTAATTTGGTGCAAAAATTGATCAGCTTACAGGCAAATAAATATGGTACCTTAAAAAGCTTTAATTGAAGCCACTAGATGTTTGTCCACTGACATTGATAGGTTGTTGCTGTTCCTTAACATAGATTTTGATTTATCATAACAATTTTGGTTTCAGTGTTCATTAATGAGACAAGGCAACCATTAAACATGTTTTTTTGGTTTTTGGTTGGTAGTGATAGTTTTCATTATCCTGTATGAACAAAGATCATGCATAGATGTATATTCAATTCACTGGAGATCTCCAAACTGATCCTTGAACCCAGAGCTGCATTGTTACGGGAAACAGCCCATTTGCAAGTTGAGTACTTTATTGAATCTGCTCCGAGGTAGCTGCCACCTAAAGAATAAATGGCATAGTTTAGGTTTCCTTTTACACTTCTAGTAAATATTTTGTGGTTAACAAACAGTGAATAATTTTTTCCTTACTCAAAGCCAAGAAAATACTTTGTAGTTATTAAACTACAAAGTTTTTGGCCATGTGTAATATACATGTACACTATGGGATTTCAACCAATAGCAGTATAATACGTAGTTACCCACGTCTGGGGCCAGATTTGGATCATATCATTGCTCATTCTTAGCTTAGCAGCATTGATTTTCACTTTTCAGTATGTCTCCAAAAAAACCAATAAGAAGCATCAGATGCCGTCAACTCCTGAGGGAAGCTGGCTTTCCAAATTCTGTTGAACTGACATCCCTGACAAACTAATGAACTGCTGGTGCAGAACCAGATCACTTCTAAATCCTTCTTCCCTGCCATAACCAAGTAAGATTTGGCTGACTTGGGTTCCTTTGTAGGCCACAAGATCATTGTCAGATGTGTAATACCCTGCCTTCAGCACAGAAGTGAAGAACCCCTGGCCATCAACCAGTCAGAGGAATCACATCTTCTCCCAGGGCTCCACTTACAACAGGAGCTCTCAAACATTGAAGCAGCATTATCCAGCCCATCACTCTCCAAGGATATTGCTGTAGCCAAATCCCCAGTGACTGCTCCTTCAGGTGCTCCTTATACAATCTCAACTTCATACAGTGAGCCTATGTTACCTTCTGATTACATGTATGGTGCTGACAGTAAACAGCTAACCTTTGCAGCAGTCTTATGCCCATTTTCTGCTCGCAAACATTAAGATTCTGGAGTCGCTTTTCACAAAGAACTCACGCAAGGCAAAGGAATACCTCACAGAACCTACTTTTACTGGTTTTCAATGCCTTGTAAAAAACAATATCCTTTCAGGTATAATTGCTGATTACTACACTACTTATTTATTTTACATATAGATTGGAGCGAAACATAATTGTTAGTAGTAGTACTTCTTGTTTCTATATTTGCAATGTTTATTTTCCTCAAAGACATTAGCTTTTTAGCGATCTAGAAATCTGAGTCAAAATAAAGTTATGTATGTATTTACTTATTTAAAGTTTCTCAAAATCAAAGGGACGCATTTCCAGACAAGGGCCATTTTAGCCTTTGATCAGGCCTACTGTGCCACTGAGGCTCTGGAAAATTTTCGCTGGGGTTCAAAATCAGATGATTTGAGTGCCCAGTATTTTGATGCCACTGTTGCTAAGTGCCCCTCCAGCATAGGGAAAACTCACATGGATTGCCGTTCATCAACAGGGGAGAAGTTCTACTTTCATTGTAATTTCAACTCAGCTGGTTGCCCTAACCCAGTCTTGTCAATACAAGTACATTTGCATAGACTGTTCCTTGGACAAGCACAAGGGTAAGAGCTGTACTGGCACCTCCAGACCTGCTAGTGCTGCAGCTCACAATAACTGACCCAACTCGGCTTTGCCAGCTTTCTTGGGCCCTGGCTCAGGTCACACAACACCCATCAAACACTGTCTTTACCACCAAACTGCACAAGGTTTTAACACATGCTGGTTTTCCAGCAATTTTCCAGGCACAGTTTTTGCCATGGTCGTGCTTCATTTGCCTTCTGATATGGTGCCCCCATGGAACTGATTAGCCTCTTATGGGACTGGTCTGCAAACGCAGTTCTTCTGTACATTGAAGAGCGCCTGGAACGTTCCCTTTTAGTGGGAAAACTTATACTTGCTCAAAATATGCCTAATCATTAACCTTTTTACCCAGGCAGTGAGGCCTGGGTTTAAATTTCGGCTCCGTTTTTTTTTTCGTTCAGTCACAAATTGCCATCTGGTCTCTACAGCGCATGCATCACGTGTGCATGCGTACAGCACATGGAATTTACAGAAGTTGTCATCATGAAAAGTTAGCACAGATTCCTTGATTTCTGGGGTGATGAAATCATATACAAACAAACACACCGTTTGAGGTAGACCAACACTAAAGGACATTAAGCGTTTTCAGAACGAGTCGGTCTGCAAGCCTTACGAGAGATCAATCTACGAGCGCACATTTTGAGTGAATTTGTCAAGAATCATGTTACACCAAAGGAGCCATCAACCAGGGCTATCAACTCTTCAACTTGATAAAAAGCATCTTCACAAGCGTCATCATATGATCGTGAACCAAGTAGAATCTTAGCACGAACTCAAGAACGTCTGAGCAACAAGAGCAGAAAGGTTAGAAAATTTGTTTACGAATGTATCTGTTCGAGTACACCTAAGTAAAACGCTCCGAGAAACTTCATTAAGTATAATAAAGATAAAATCTCGAACTAAACGATATTTTCTCGTTATTTTCTTGTAACAGAGTTATGTGTCTTTACAAGAGTGAAACCCATGTAGCAAATTATTGTACATTTAAGCTGAAAGAAGCTAATGTACATGTATGTTGACCCCAGCAAAACAATTCTTGGTTTGCACTGTCACGCAATCCTGACGTAATAAAAAATTTATTTGACAACCATTTAGTGGATTAAATCAAGAAATTGTGATGTTATAGGAGATTAATAAAGATGACACTTCGCTAATTTTTAAGTCTGTGCATTTTCCCAAGCTCAGATATTCGTCGAAATATTTTGCACAAATTTACAGAGACCAGTACCTCCACAGTACACCAACATTGCGGCCAGAAAATAGTGTAAACATCTGGAGCTTACTTTGGCTATCTAGGCAACTGATTATCTGTACTGAACAAACAAGCATTTACATAAGCACTTTTCCTAGTACTTTAACTGCTGATTGGGCTAAAAATCACGACATAAGTATATGTTTTTTGACAAACACGTTTGTAGGTCTATGTCACGCATCGCCGTAACTATGAAATTCAAAATGTCTCACTTGCTAGAGAAATGCAAATAACAATGACAAAGGCTGAGGAAAATAGACTGAAACGTTTATAGGCTGATATAGAGACCTTGACTCTTTTCACACCCTAAAGACCTGCAAATGTGTAAGAAGCTATTAATTGATTCCAAGAAATGCAATCAAAAGCAGAAGAGCTTAAGCACATTGATTCGATTGAACTTCGTACAACTTCAAATGCAGAACATTTAGCTCAATTGCAATATAGCTAGTGCTTCTCAGTATAACGACTGCCTGGGTACACCCAGCAAAGCGTCTAGTTCTTTTTCTTTTCACCTCCCGCTTTACCTGCTACCCTAGGTTTCGGTTTTTATGATTTTACTTGTCCAGTGGTTTGGGCAAACCATATCATGGGTGCTTATGGTGGTTCCTTGCCTATACCCCTGCTGCTGCTTTCCTAGATCTGGTACACAAAGAAACTCAATGTATAAGTATATACTTGTCGTTGCGGTATTTCTTCAAGGAATATCATGAAGGATTACAGAAAATGTTTAGCCAATGATGACCAGCAAAGTTTTTTTCACTTATATGCAGAGTAATATTTCCCTGTTGTCAAAAACCAAAAACTTTCCCTCCCTACAATACACACAGGGAACATTTTGCAGTTATTACACACCAAAATTATTGGTCTCACCTTAGTAAATGCACAAAATATTTTGCAGTTTTTAGTTCTGTCTCACATATGCAAACAAAATATTTGACATTTATTTTACAGCAAAGTTTGTGATCATTTCTCATAAAGAGTAGACATTTCACAGTAATTAAAGGACAGTTTTTTGTCTTTTGTAATATATATAATATAATCTGCAGTTATTAAACGGCAAAGTGTTTCCCATAGTATTATACTGAATACTTGTTTCGCAGTAAGCTAACTTTTTTCTTATATATGTATGTTATAAACCAAGTCACAATTTAATTTAAATGCAGAATTTGCATTTGTCAATCTAATAATGTAAGAAATAATTTAAAAAGTTCTAACAAAAAACTGAATGTGTCATGTACACAGTACTTTATGGGTAGAGAATTATAATCAATTCAATTTTAATCAAATGAGACAAATCCACATTTTCTTTTACATCCCCTTGCATTTAGATCACCCGAGTGAGTCAAGAGAATTTCCAATATCAAAGTTTCTGCTCTTAGGAATTGAGTGTCTGACAGGTTCATTAGCATCCAGGGTGTATTCGTGGGATTTGAGTTTCTGCACAGTGTTCCGCATGGTGTAAATGCAGGTGATATCTTTGATTGGCCAAGGGATGATGCTGCTGATATTCACTTCACCTGTGTTTTTGAGGGACCAGTGCATTTGATTGGCATAAACTTATTGGCATAAGCTTCAGATTGGCTCAGTTCACCAACCTACAATGGATAAAGGCCTTTGAACACACCATTTTAGGAAGCTTCAAAATCCAAAGAAGAAAGCGACAATTCTTTTTTATGATAGCTTTCTTGCACTTCTGAACGAAAAAATTAATACACAGTGAGAAATTGCAATTGCAAACAAAATTACAATTATTAATAAAACATGTTAAAATGTTATGTAAAATTTCTTAATTCTGTTTTTCATTGTGTTTTTCATTCCTTTTCCTGTTGGTTTGCTTTACTTTGCTTTGTTAAGTTAGTGTGTATATTTTTAGTAATTTTTTGCATTCCCTTTTTCTTTCTTCTCTTTTTTCTGGTAGTTAAGTGTTGCAATAACATTTTATGAGTGCTCCTAAAGAAATAGTCAATAAGTTAATAAAATAATTTATCATATATGTGTACCTAAAGTTAATGTCAATAAGTCACTGTAAATTACAGAAAAACTAAGTAATTAATATGCTATTTAATTACTACATACTTTGAATTGTAAATGTCAATTAAGAGTTACTAACAAGATAATACTAAAATAGAAAGTTGAGAAAGCACCCAATAAAATGTGCCATGTGGGCTGCAGAACTGGCTGAATGCTGTGCAAGTGAATCAGAGAGTGATGGCAGTGATATCAAGAATGCGCAAGGTGAAGAAGGAAGTTTGAAAAGGAAAGAAATAAAGATCTAGGAGCACTGTTACTCAGTGATCCAACAGTGCAATAAACTAAATCAAGAGAAGCCAGTGAGGAAGAGCATCCAGAACAGTCAGATGCCAAAGAGATTCCTGCGTCAACATCAAATGACATCTTCAGACACTTGAGGGAAACCTTAAGGAGATCAGATGCCTCCAGTTTGCAGTACAGGTAGGTGGAGTACATGCTCTCAGGGCAATAGTGAAGTATTGCGATGTATTGCATTTTGAAAAGGCTTCACTGAAAAGTACCACCAGCTACGGAAACCATCACTCAGAGGGGGATGTGAACATCCAGACTGCTGATTTGCTTCCAGGGGACCTCGATGTAGATAGGCCCACAGTAATTGAACTAGAGCTGGAGAGCTATTGCTGATACAGTGTTTGGGTGCCCTGCAGATTTGGCTCAGTTTTTTAACAATAAAAACAAACATTGCCAAAAACATGACCAAATGAGATTGACGCAATCTGGACACCAGGGTGCAAGATATTACCGACCTAAACCATGCCTAGCTCCTGATCACAGGGTAAATCACACTTTTACCTTGATTTACTTTCTGCTGTCTTGGGCAGCATTCACAATTTTCCACAATATAAACACATCACAACGCTTTTTATTGCCTGCATGTTAATACTGCTGATACCCGTAAATTGGCTAAATAAGCTATGAAGTCAATAATACACTCAGTCCAGGATTGTCACTGAGGACAAAACTGTTTGTTTTACCTCACAAATCTGTCAACACATAACTTTTAGCAGTGCAGATGGTTTGCCCTACAAAGACAAAATATTTCAACTCAGACAAATTTATCAAAGGAGCCGCTGTCCTGCCTCAAACTTTTCATCCGTCTTACTCTCTTTTGTTTTTGTGACTTGTGTCACCAACAAGTTCCAGTTCTTTCTGACCTCTTGGCGATCGCGTTCAACTAAACTAACTACACGCATGGATCATCCTTTTTATTTAACTTTCAAAATCCCAACAACTAGAGTGCCTGTGGGCCCATGCCCAATTTGTCCAGTGTATGTGGTACACAGCAGAATGTGCTGATGCCATAATAATACATACATACACAAATGCATACATACATAAACTTTATTTAAGTGTCAATAAGTATTTAGCTCTACTTTAAGAGCTAATCAGGGACACTTAATTCAGAGCTAAAAATTGAACAAAACATATTTAGACATTTAAATAAAATTTACAATTCACCATAAAAGAATAAATTATTTACAATGCTAATTGTAACCTATTTGTTAATTGTAGCCTATTAACAGTATGAAATTAGTTAAATTATAGTTAAATTGTTAGTTTCATCAAATATGCATCCGTTCAATACTTTTTCTTTGGCAGGTGGCAAGAATTCCACTGACACCATGCCACTTCATTGAGCTGCTGAGCCCTACCAAGGCTATCTTTGGCCAAGTTTTAAGCATGTCTGTTTTATCAAGCTTTACGTATTGGAAACCATAAGTTCCCAATATGGCACTAGTTAGCAATCGTTCTAGCAATCTATCGTGAATGCTAAGGAAGATCGTGTGTAGTGAGTCCTATACTTAGTGGGAGTTCTGTGGACTGCAACTTGCCATTTTTCCCCCTCATTTTATTTTATAACATTATAGTCTTAATAATTGTTTCTAGGACATTGTTGAACACAACAAGTTTTACTTGACAACAAGAGATCAAACAGCACAGATACACTATCCTTGTATACAACAGACTCAAGGAGCTTTCAGGTTTTGTAAATCTATGCCTGGGAACTGAGAAAGACAAGACACAAAACCAAAGCTGCAGAATGCATGAAAGAACGCAACGATGCCATCGGAAACACAGGCCAACATTTGAATGGAAGAAATGGGCAAAGAAAGGAAGCCTCAGAATGTACGCCGACATCTGCATTTCAGGACCTTCCAATGCCACCAAAAATAATGAAATGTGGATGCCCAAAAGGAGCAGAACTGACGGTCATTGGCATCCCTAAAACTAAGAAGAGGAAGGTGGAGGGACCAATATTGTTACCTAACAAAAACCTGAAACCATATGACAAGGAAAGGATGATACTGGAATGTGTCACTAAGAAAAGGATAGTGGTTGCTGAAGCAATGAATGGCAAGAGACTTTTGGACAATGATGACATTCAGACGAACATTCACTTAATACCGGACACTGTACGTGAGAGGGACAACATTGACATTTTGCAAGTTGAAAAGTTCTTGAGCAAAGATTCATGGTTCCAGCTTCTAGAGATACTGCAGAAGAAAGAAGAAACTGCTTGGCACCGCAAGGCCTGTAGCAAGGCGATAAAGGACAACCAGGAGTCAATTGCTTGTGATTGCTGTTTGTTGTGGTATCACTTTTTATTTTCCTCTTTGAGTACCAAACCTAAAGCAAGAAACTGGTTTTGTAAAAGTGGCAAAAACAAATTCAATTAACTCTAGTCACACCAGTTCTTTAGGACAGGGAGGTGGACTTCAGCCTCGAGTCCATTTTTTCAGGTACTGAATGTATGACATCTGTCTAAAATATTGTCAAAGAAGTATTAGGAAAAACATTCTGTGATGTTTCACAGGGCATAACTCAGAAGATTGCATTAATAGCTGGTAATGCTTATAGTCCACAAAGCCAGCAAAATCTGCTCCCCTCCCACTCATTTCGGTCTGAAAAGGGTTAAAGAAGATCAACGTCCTTGCTTGCAACAGTGCATATCAAGATATTGATTACGTATTGAAGAAATAATTATCTCTTGTACACCTGTTTTCATACACAACAGCAATTTCAAATTCACTTGAATGTGGCTCAGCCTTTTGAATTTCTAAGAAGTATTGATGTCTCCACTACAATATATGCAAAGAAAAACTGTATAGCTACCACAGGACATTCATGCTGTTTGGTGGTTACAATGTTACATGTAACCTGTTTCGTTTGCATGGTAATTTTAAAAGTTTTTTTACCTCCTTTCCGTGAATGTTTCAATAATGTATTTGTCATCTTTGTAATAATTATGGTGCAGAGAGCTCAACTATTTTACACATGTCATCTATTTAGGAATAATAGTTGATTCACATCACTAGTTTAAACATTTATCTTTTCCTATACATCTAACCAGGAATGCTGTGTTGGGTGGTAATAAGATCCTTCAAAAGGCTCAATAATTTGCCAATAAATAAATTCCATTTCCAAGAAACTCAGACTTTTGTTTAGAGGTCCTCAGAAACAAAAAAAAAAAGAATCAGAGATTATAGGGGATAACTAATTTCTATCTCACAGTTGCAATAATGATTATTAATCACTTCTACTTCCCCTCATAGCGTTGTTGTTCTCTATTATCAATCAATGGCCAGAAACACCGTCTATGTCACATATGGTAATGCCAATAAATTTGTTGTTATGGTTATTGTTGACTGCCAAGCGTAGAAAAAAATTATCTACATTTATATATAGAAACTTTAAGACTAAAGTTGTCAGTTACTCAAGTTTCACACACAACGCGATCATTAGAGTAACTGTCAATTTACAGTTTCTCTTTAATTTCTATTTCGCTCTACATGTATTTGTATCGAGCATTCCTGGGATTTGGTGAAACCACACGCATTTCTCTTTGTTTATACATATGTACATATTTTCAGGGAAGTACGCAGCCTGTGTGGGTGATTTAAAAGCACCAGGGTCCAGGGGTATGCTGCCCCTCCCCCGCAAAAGTTTGAAGAATCATGTTGAAGTCTGGCGTTGTTGCATTCTGAGAACTCATTACATCGTCTGTTTTCTAATAATTCCTCTTTTTTTAACACTCACTCCCTCCTAACCCTAACCCTTTATGAGCCATGATGGAGTGGGGGAGGGGGGTGAAGGGGGGGGTTGCCAGCAGTCTTGTTTACATAAAATGGTGTAGCTTGAATCTATGGGGTAGAAGGACTAGAAGATGGTTTCCAGTCCATACTACGCAGTCTCAGCACCCTAATGTTTATAAACACAAGTCTCACTTGATGGAATGTGAATCGATGTTATTCCTTACGAACCACATACCTCATCTTTCAGGCCTTTCAAATTCTTTGTCCAACAGCATCATAAATTTTTACAGCTGCAAAGTTGTTTCATCAAGTGATCTGAGAATGATTCAAATCCATAATAGGAGGTTGATATGTAACTTTGAATTTACTTCATGTAAGCAGTTGCAAAATGCTTTACATTTTTTGATGTCTTACATGAAACAAAACAGAACTCTCCAGAGTATGCAGTACGGACTGGAAATCATCTTTATTCACGAAACTATTCGACTGCCTGACACGGAATATTTACGATTTCCTGTCCAGAAGCCCTTGGAAAACACTACAATTCACAGACGAAACAAAACACTAGTATTTCAGTGGTAATCGTACCCTTGAGCCATGTAAACAAGAACAGCATCGCCTAGGATGGTATAGTTCAAATATATTGAGTGGATTAACTTAATATTTAAGGAAATAGTTGACTGCCGGACACGGAGTATTTACGATTTCCTGTCCGGAAGCTCGTGGCGAGCTTCAAAGTTACAAATACCAGTTTACCAGGTGGTGAGCTCTCAAAACTTCACACCACAGTGGAAATAGTGAAAGTTTCTGCCATATAAACAAGGATTTGATATTATTAACTGAAAATTCAAAAAAAAAATTGACTGCCGGACATGGAGTATTTCAAAAAACCTGTCCGGCTGCCGGACATATAGACACAGCGGAGAAAAAAACTGATGATAAAAGTTATCCCAAGTAGAACAAACCTTCTTAAAGGGAGAATTGTTGTTCAAAATCAAGAGTAATTTTTCTTGAGTTCATCACGAAGGATACCATTCACAAATGAAGAACCATCTTCATTAAAATGAAAAAATTCTCATGAGAAGTGATTTTTATCTTCTCGAAAGACAAATTATTCTCGGGATGAGGACTATTTTTGGAACAACTTCAGAATACCCAGCCACACACGCCCTCCTTAAATCTACTGCTCGCGTGGTCCATGGTCCGCAGTCCGGCAGTTGATGAACAAGAAATGAACTAAGTGTTGAACTGAAGTGTTACCGCAGTCCGCAGTCCTGCAGTCAATGAACAAGAAATGAACCAAGTGTTAAACTGAAGTGCTACCGTGGTCCGTGGTCCCGCAGTGGATGAAAGAACGAGGTATATTCGTGGGTTTTATATACAGTTATTATGTTAATTATCACGACTGTGGGACTGCGGTAGTAGCATTTCAAAACACATATTAAGAGTACAGTATAAGCGTCACACTAAAAGTTGATCAATTAAGACCAAGATCTGGGTCTTTGAACTAAACAACCTCAAACTTAAGAATGTCAGGTCTTGAACTGAATATTGTTTTCAATGTCAGAGTATTGTTTTAAGATTTGCTGAAATCCCCAAGCATTTTAATTATGAATGCTTAAATCGATTCTTGTTTTAAGAGATTTAGTTATTAATTTAAAGATTACGAAGCCAATTTAAACTCAGACCGGCATTATTGCTTTCCTGGTCATGTAGTGAGGTTTATGACAAAAATTATTTGCTGAGGTCTCAAGGATCTTAAAAATACTACTCATCAAAATTTAATAGATCAGACATTCTAGCCAGAACACAATTTATTTTATTTTGGACCATCCATTAAACAGTTAAATACACTACAAACACAAAGGCAGTTCACACATTGCCACTCTACTATGAATATAAATAACACCAACACGTACAACTACACAGTTCGTGTCATCAAAATCCTGTTAAACTTCAAATTATATCATCAAATTTATATAAAAGTAATTAATATAGAGTAATTATAAAGCATTATCCATAGCTTACCTTTCAATAAGACAGGTTTGCCTCTGGTTTCGTTTGTGGAGCAGTGCAAAAACCTGCTATGTACAGACCTAACATGTTTTGTGAAGGAGTTCACTTTACAGTATTCTTTGGTACATCCCTTGATGTCGCAGCGAATAGTGAAGTGTCGATCCTCGTGAGAATGATTAGAGTTGTAGTGTGTCAGTAAAGACACTAGCCACAGGGCCAAAAAAACTTGAACAAAGGAGACAATGCCAAGTCATTTCTGTCCTTTCTGTGTTCCCAAAAAAGGGCGTAAATGGGCATGAACCGTCTGAAGATAGACAAGAAACAAAAGGAATTGGAACTGCCCCTTCCTTGCTAAAGACGTTGCAATGGCGAATCATGGCGATGGAAGTCCTAGTTCTGTTGGTATTGTCGGTTCAGGCTTTGAGTGGGTTTTTGCAGGAAAAGGGATTCCAGAAGGAAATTGTCAATTCCTTAAAAGGTATGGTGGATTTTTTCTTTTTATTCAAGATGTATTTCAACAAAAAAGGTCATTGGAATGTTTTGGTGGGAAGTCAATCGTGCCGTAAAATTTGCCCGCTGAAAAGGAACTTTGGTAGTCTGTCACAGAAAGTTCCAAAAAATATAGAATATTAAGTCTTGCCACGCTCCAAGGTTACAAATCTATCTGAAAAGCCGGTAACTGACATGCTTGTCACATTTAGAATCGCCCGATAATCTCGATGCAAGATCTGGTTTTGATTCATTTGAGTGGGAAACCGTGTCATGGATTTCAGTCAAATTTTGGCACAAAAAATGGTCATCAAATTCAGTGAAATATGAAGATAACCACTTAAAAACAGTGAAG
>Ga0100406_1302997_pt1 | contig 13132 bp, 8 predicted proteins | sample Orb8nscriptome_3_FD_81148 | JGI IMG/M metagenome (GOLD analysis project Ga0100406, IMG submission 81148) | Coral microbial communities from Puerto Morelos, Mexico - Orbicella 8 C C metatranscriptome (Eukaryote Community Metatranscriptome) | ecosystem: Host-associated > Invertebrates > Cnidaria >...
GGACAAGCTCTTTTTCATTGGGAACAGAATTGAAGAAGTTGACAAAGAATTCCTTTCCATTCAACCTATAAGTGAGGTAACCAGAACACCAAGAAGTATTGTGGATAAGAAAGATTGGAAAGCATCAGAAAAAAAGAATTTTTTGCTGTTCTATGCTGTGCCACTTCTTCTGAAGTACCTTCCAGATGTGTATGCTCTTCATCTAATGCTTTTAGTCGGAGGAATATACAGACTGCTAAAAGAAACCATCTCTCTTGATGAAAGAGAAAGCTCTGCTTCATGTCTGAAGTTGTTTTGTGCACAGGCTTCTACTCTCTGTGGTATGTAATGTCACAGTTAAGTTGCTCCATTCAATGTTATGATAATCTTTTGGTTCTCAAAATTTGAGAAATCTTGAGCAAATTTCCTTTTGGGTATTTTTTTTTCTGTGAAGGTTCCATTTTGCTTAGTGACTCCTTCATTTTTTATTCTCTCGCTGTCTAGCTACATAAAAATTGAGTTACGTCTGAGTGTCAGATTTGAGTGAGAACATCATCAAACAGATTTCTTGCTACTGAATTGAAAACAAAAACATTTGCATTGTATGGTGTAAGGTAATTATCTTAGTATTACACACGTGCACTTTCATGAGCATGTTTACTAAATGTTGAAAGCCCTTCATATGCTACTTGCAGGTCCACAGTTCATGACATACAACCCTTGCAAAACAAATTTCTAGCTTTCTGTCAAGGTCTGGAAGTTTCTAGAAATTTCTAGAATGTGACAGCTTTATTCCAGAATCAAATTCCAGCTTTTTTCCAGAATTTTTTTTTCTAGTTTTTGCAAGTTTTGGATTCTGTCAAAATCTGGAAATAGCTGGAATTTGACACATCTACCAGTTGTTGCAAGATTTTGACAGTTTTTTCCAGGGTTGATTTCTTGCAGGAAACTGGAATAAACCAGGAACAGTTTACAGCTTATTGAGATTTAACAAAAATGAAAGAAATTCCCAGTATATTCCAGTTTTTGTCAGTGTGAATTTAACTCTTTTCAGATAACAACTGAAAGAAATGAGTTAACTTGTCAGCTTGCTATGTATTTAAGAAGTTTTTATTACAAATAAGAAAACTTACAATTTATATGTGACTGTATGATTACAACTAATGACCAATTACTTCATTGTTAAACAAAGCATTTGATTATCTTTTCTGGTTCTTTTTTGGAGTTATTTATAGTGGTGTACACTGATTATTGAGTGTATAAATATGTTACATGTTATTAAATGTTAAAATATTATTGATGACATACTTTGTTAAAAAAACCCAAGCAACTTCATCGGCAATGGCCACAAAAATTTGGAGCCCTAGCCACACATATGTGGTTTGGGTTGCCAGAAAGATAAAGAATTTTCTCAAGGATACAGTCCACTCCAACAACAGTGTAACTCTCATCTTCACCGGCAATCCTGAGTAGATGCTTTGGCTTATCATTCACAAAGAAAGGGTTCTCAAAATCTAAAACAATACGTTTAACTACAGCAAACACAGTTTTTAAGTTTCTTTCAAACAAAAAGTATTCAACAAAGGCCATGTAGTTTCCTCCATTTTGCTCTATAAGGACTGCAAAACCACAATGTTTTTTCATTCTTTCATAGATCCGTGAATAAATGACATGCCCATTCACAATCACACGCTTAGCTTTTAGAAAAACTGGTCTATCAGTGTAATTTGAATCAAGGATGCCTGTTCATAGATCTCATTGTTTACTGTCCATTTTGTAAGGGCTCCAGCAACCTGACAGTTTGCTGCACTCTTCACATTCCGTAGGCTTCTCTCACCAGAAAGCATTTCCTCCACAAAAAATTGCATGTTCTTCTCAGAAATTAAATGACATTTGGTTCGAAGGGAATTTTGAGCATACAGCATCCAAATAAGTTGGCGACACTGATTTCCTGTCCCATGAACACTCTCTAGTAGGGCTCCATTTAAATCTTCAAAAGGAAAACACGACCATGCCCAAAGTGGTCCCCATGCTTGTACATAAGTCACTAAATGGGCTCCAACATTATGCACATTTAGACTGCAGTTGCTATCACCATAAAGAACTTGGTGATTCTTGTAAAATTTCAATAAGATATCTCTAGCCAAAGCTAGTAAATCTGGTGTTATATTGTCTCCAAGTAATATGTAAATGCCTTCTACTAGGCAAGCAAAATGTTCTAAGTACTTTTGAGGTAAAATGTCAATGAGGCAAGGGACAGAATAATAAAGCAGCCATGCTTGTAGTTCAGATGCCTTGAAATAAGCACGGCTTGTTTCTAGTTGCCTTGGAAGTCTTTGTATAAAATCAGGTGGTCTCATCTCTCTCAGTCTTTTATCAATAGCTTTTGTTTTGTGTCCAATGAACCAAGGTTTCTTGTGTTTTGTTGAAGACAACCAGAGATTAAGGAGTTGCTTTGTTACACCGAGTAACACGCCGTGCATATAGTCTGGAACAATTCCAAGTACCAAGTCAAACCAGGGAAGCTTTGCTAATGGTGTTACATCATGGAAACCTTTTACTCTATGACCACATTCCACGGCAGACAGGGCATTCTCTACTACACTTTCACTTGTTCTCAGTGGAGCAGGTGGATCTTTGAATGGATAGCTACGTACATAGCCTTTTCCTTACTTAGTGACAAAACCCTCTTCTTCACATGTAAGGCAACCATTGACACCATTATGGTGACTCATGTACATAAGATATGCCTTACCCTGTAAGTCAGTAGTACCCAGTGAAAGCATAAGTTTTGGATGGCATTTGTTTGTAATAGTAAAACCTTCATACTTAAGTCGGATAACGTCATCAGTGAATATTTCAAAAAAGGTGGAAAACCTTGGTTTTCCTTTCCCTTGCCATAATCCCCAAAGTATCATGTTCTTCTTTGCAAATCGTTCCTCTGGGGGAAGTTCATTTATGGCAAGAAAAACAGGCCAAATATTCACCTTTGAGGATTTGTATAAAGGTATGCCATCTGTATTAAAAAGTAAAGTTAAATTGTCTTCTTTGGTGAGAAATCCTCCACTTTCCTTGTACCTCTTGTATACTGTTCCATCGACAATGTCCCTAATACTTGAAGAATAGTTTGGTGTGTTTTTGTATTGCTGAATTTTTGCCCAAATGCCAGTGCATTCCAGAAGTTTGCTCAACTGCTGTTCAACTGAAACAGTCACAAAATATAAGTTTCTCTGCTTTTTAACCTGGTTATGTGAATTTCCATGATAACGCAATCCTGTACATTGGTTTCCATCACTATCTATTGTACTACACTGATAAATAGTCTCATCCTTTGGAAAAATTGAGAAGCACTTTCCACAGCAATCATAAAGATTAACGATGCAATCTCCTAGTGTTTCTTTTATGTCACTTAATGTCAGAGATTGCAGGATGTTATCTTCTGGGGCAATAAGCTTAAGGAGATCCAAAAGATCAACAGAAGCAGAGCCACTCAATTTATATTTAGCAATGTACGATAAAATGATTAGGCTCAGTCTTTCCTTTTCAGTAATTGCAGGGATGTTGGAGGCACCTGAGACCACCTTTGATTTGTCCTGTTCTTCTGCATCTGATTCATCACTGGACATTGGCAGATCTGTTTCAGATGAACTGTAATCAGTGTCACTACTCATTGAACAGTCTGAGTCTGATGTGTTTGACTCATCAATAAAACTAATAATATTTGAGTCAGAATCTGGGTGCTCAGAGTCTGAACAATAATTAGTAATGTTATTGACATTGTTCTTACTGTAGAAACATGTGCCTTGTCTTGAAGTTTCAATGTCCTCATGAGTGTCAGTAGTTAAAAAGATTTGCAATTCTTCTTCTGAGCTTGATTGAGATACATATAAGCTTGTAGCAGAGCTCGCCCCTTGAGGTACTGGTGATTCATCCAAAATAGATGAGCAATGTTCAAAGTCAATTTCTAAACCTTCCTCAAAAGAAACAGAGGGAGAGCTTTGTTCTGGGACAAAACAGCCATTTGCAGAACGTTTTCTTCTCCACAATGTCGTTCGAGAATTACCGGTAAGGGTCTGTTTCTGTTCTGGATCTAGAAAGTTTGTTTTACCATGAGTTCTAATTAAATGTGAGATCACTCGCTGCTTTGAAGAGAGAAAATTTCCACACAAACTGCACTTCCATTTAGGCAGGCCGTCAGGCTTTTCCTCGATAGTAGACACAAGTGACTTTCCACAAATGTCACACAACCATGATTCTTCGTCTCCGCTAGCCCCTCCTCGCAATCGCAGCACTGACAAGCCAACTGAAGGAATAAATTCAGTTGTTTGGTGTTCTTTACACGTTGTATTGAAGTCCTCTCCATCGCCATCACTGCTGCAAGGCTTTTCCTCGATAGTAAGCTTACTATGTTCAAGTATCAAAGCTTGAGTGGCGATTGTTTCGACCAAAACATTGTCACGAAAGCTCAGAGTCTTTAATGCAGTTTTAAATGCGGCCAAGTGTTGCATTACCGTGATATCCTTCAAATCGATCATTTTGAAATACTTTTTCGGCGATTTAAATACCGGAACAGCCATTCTTGATGTGTTGCAATTGTTGACTTCAAGTACAGCCATGTCGCGATGAAGGTATTGATGAAGCAAATATGAAATTTCCCAGCAGCTTGAAAGAGAACATGATGCTCGTAACTGCACAATAACATCTGGAAAAGTCTCAAAAAATAGTTTGTTGGAGACTTTGGATACCTCGTCGTCTAGGGAAACGTAACAATTGCTTGCTGTAGCTTCGAACGTTTTGCTCAAAACCGCCATTACTGAAACGTCGCATCCTACTAGATAACGTGATGCGAGTTGGCTTTTGTAAACAAATATGGCGCCGACAGCAGTGTCGCATGTGTGAGACGTGTATGAAATTGAAACGTTTTTCAATTTATTTTTTGGCTGATGACTTTGATGCCATGTTTTTCTTCTTAAAGAGACAGTGTGATGTTAAGCAAAAGTTACTTAGCGAACAAGAAAATCGATCCGTTCAACATTATCGGAACGAGAGGAATTTCGCACGTTTCATGCTAACCAATCCGAAGATGTGCTATTCGTCCGACACTTTTCCCCACACTTTGAAGTGAACCGCGTATATTCAAATGAAGAATACAATCAAAGAAAAAGTTCCACCAGATTTGCATTCGGAAGCGTCCTATTTGTGGTCTTCGTGGTTTGACATCCATATCTCCTCATGAGTTTGGCGCGATCATTGGCGTTTTAGTTGCTTCATCTTCATCTTTAGTGCGTACAATAGCTTCGATTCCGAATATGCCGAAACACAAGCACATTGTTGTTGACTGGGGTTCGTGGGGGATTGATGCACAGAGTTCTTCAAAGTTCATCGTTTCTGATCCCTTCAATGTGAGCGAAGGTGATGAATGTTCCATACAAGGGACTGATCCAGCAACAAAGAGAGCGATCTTGTTTCATGGACATGTTCTGGGGATATTCGGTGAGTAATAATGTAACTTGTAATGTAAACTTGCTTTCCAATTTCTTGTTTGCTTCAAATGTTGAGTTTAAGCGTAGAGAGCCTTGAGAATTTTGAACGCCGACTGAAGCCGGTCAAAATGACCGGCAGTCTGATATTTTTCTCAAGGAAACCCATCCAAATCTACCTAGCGATCCAGAACTTTATAGATCGCAAGTCTAACGCTTGGTTCACGCTCGGCTCAGAAAACGAGACCACAGTTTGTAGTAGATCTTTTTCAGTTTGACTGCAGGTCACGGTTTTTAAATCACTAAATGACCAGCAGTCCGATACTCGTGACAAATTTAAGGAATTGAACGAACCAATCCATGCGTTTGTGACAGCATGACAATTTTATTTTTGTTCAAGTAAGTTTCATATTTAAGCTATGTTAAGGGTAGAAGTTACAGCTTAAGGACGAAGCGATAATCGATCGTCACTGTAAACCAAAGATTAGACAGAGACCTCATTCACATCTGCTACAAATTTCCCGCCACAAGCAAACGTCATGCTTGACAGGAAATCAGAAATCAGCTTGGAAAATTTTTTTAGAAAAATGTCAGACTGCTGGTTATTTAGTGTGTTGAAAACTTTGACCGGCTGCCGGTTATTTAGCCACAGCAAATTTTTCAAACGGTTTGCTAAACGTGTATTAAGGCTACAGTTAAACTTTTGCTGATCAGTAGCTGAAATACATCTTTATTCTCATATCGTTTTCTCTGAATCTTTTCACCTTTCCTTACTAAAGGTATTTTTTTTAATGTAAGCATTCGACAAGTTTGAAAATTTACGATTCAAAAACAGTTTGTATACAGGTATTTTAACTTAGACACAACCTACACATGTCAGGTAAACCAATGTTAGGTAAACCATGTTAGGTAAACCAATTTTGCACCATGTAAAAAATTTAGTACATGGAAACTAACTGATGATGGAGTGTATATGGAAACTAACTGATGAGTGGGCTAACTTTATGTTAGCGTACGAAACAGAGCTGTATTAAACTCCAAATGTACTGAAGATCTGAGTAGTCTCTCAACATAATTGGTTAAAAAATTTAGTACGTTTTTTAGTAGAGAATTGCATGTAATGATGAAGAAATATTATCCAAATACACCAGTTGATCTAAGGGGGTGATTACATGGTGAATATCATCCCAGTTAAGGGTCCATTAACTGGTCTTTTCGAGCCATTGCTAAGGAAAATTAATTCTCAAATAACCTCGCCATTTTTAGTTACTTCAGAGTTATTTCATGTGTTTTAGCTTTCTCATCATCAGAAACACTAGTGATGATGTCATCAGGGCACATCCATGCATGGTCATGTCACTAATTCTGAAAAAACGTAAAGGCTCCTAAGTATATTACTTTATCAGGATTTTAATTCTCATGTTGCTTTGCATAGATTTTGTTTCAATTCTAAGAGGTCAGATTTTGAGAGAATTTCAAAATATTGAAAAATTTGTAACTTTCTGGGAAAAGCATAATTGCACAAAAGGAAAAGACCCTATTCATAAATGACTGCCAATTTAAAATTCTTTTGTACGCATTTAAATCAGCCTAAGGAGTGGAAGACCACCTGGCGAAGAATGTGTCACAAGGCACAAAGAAGCTAGGTAACAGGTAACAGGTAACTTATCTCGTTTGAGAGTACAAATTCTTTTGAATTATCAACTGCATGAATTTGTAAGTTATTTAGTTGTTTTTATTTTCTGCGGTCTGGTTTACACAAGTAACTGGAAGTGAAATTTCACCTCCTTGGCAACACATGCAAGCACGTAAATGAATTGGTTAATGGGCCTTTTCGGAGCATGCATGCCTGAGTTCTCTTTTCAGCCTGGGCTGCAGTACCTTTTTTATTACATGAGCTATTACGCGGGAAGAAACTTTCTCCATGTAATTGCCAATTTTATTTCAAGCAGATTTGTCCTGGAATCCTTATTAAAATCCCAGCCCCCTAACAGGGCTAAAATTTCAGCCTAGGCTGAAATTTGCTTTGTGTCACCCCCTATTAGTCTTTGAAAATCAGAGAGTAGGAGCAAATTGATAATATTAAGGACTTGTTTTCATGTTTTCAAATAGATACTAAAAAGGAAGCTGAGAACAAAGTCACTGAGCTAGTTAGCCCTGCAGAAATTGGGGAAGAGGAGTTGACCTTAGATCAACCTCGGCCTCGCCGAAACCCTAAGCCATCTAAAAAGAAGCTTGCAGCATTGAGGGATGCTGATGATGACATTACCGATGAAATGCAAAAGTCAGTGGTATCTTGGAGACAGAAAAATGTGAAGAGAAAAGCAGATGTAGAAAATGAGGATGAGACGAATGCTTCGGGAACAGAGGAAATGAGGTCTCAAAAACAGAAACGTAAAAAGGCAAATAAAACAGAGGTGAAAAGTAATATTTCAGGGGTTGCTTCAGGGAGAGAGCAAATGGTGCCCCAGAAACAGAAAAGTACCAGTAAGGAAAAGGCAGTGGTAGAAAATCATGAAAACAAAATTGTTGCAGTAGCAAATGCTAAAAGAGTACAAAATTTACTTTTGTGAAGGCAGCATTTTGCTGCAAGTGACAAGAATACTTCTGAGAGAACTGAAATAATCGAAGTTGAAGAAGAAGGAGCAGTAAGTGGATCAGAGGACACATCAGATTTTGCACCTCAAAACCAGCAGTCTTTGAGTGTGACAAACAGCTCACCTCCTCTCCACCAGTCTTCAGGTGACGACTTCAACTCACTCCAGCAACAACAGTCTCTTCAGTCTTCTGGTGGAAACTTCAACTCACCACAGCACTTACAGCCTCTTCACTCTTCTGGTGGTAACTTCAACTCACTGAAGCACCAACAGCCTCTTCAGTCTTCAGGTCATAACCTGAACTCACCTGAGCACCAACAGCCTCTTGAACAGTCTTCTTGTGGTAACTTCAACTCACCCCAGCACCAACAGCCTCTTCAGTCTTCTGGTGGTAACTTCAACTCACCGCAGCACCAACAGCCTCTTCAGTCGTCAGGTCGTAACCTCAACTCACCTGAGCATCAACAGCCTCTTCAGTCTTCTCGTGGTAACTTCAACTCACCCCAGCATCAACAGCCTCATCAGTCTTCAGGTGACGACTTCAACTCAATCCAGCACCAACAGCCTCTTCAGTCTTCAGGTCGTAACTTCAACTCATCCCAGCACCAACAGTCTCCCACCTTGGCCAACAAGTCACCCCCTCGCCATTGTGGGAATGTTGACTCCCCCCAGCAGTCTCACAATTATCAGTGTTCAGATAAAAGATACAGTGCACCACTCCAGACCTCAGATGGTAAATACATGTATAGCTTACCTCACCATCCACAGCATACAACATTAAGAGCATCTGCATCACCACATTATGATCAAGCCACATCACAGAAAGGACTCTCATTCTTTCAGAGCTTACAGCACTGCTCTGACTTTGACGTGTCAGATTTAGATCTGCCAATGAATCCCGCTCCTTACCTGGAAGCAGGAAGCCACACAATAAGAGATGATATCCAACAGAGGGAACCCTCATTCAGCAACCTGCAAACAGCATGCTCAAGTTGTCAGCCTCTGCTGATGTCACCTAACAAGAGACTTGGTAGCCTAGAAGCTGAATTTGAAAAACTAAAGAGAAAACAAAGAAAGGTAAGTGTATACTGTACCTAGAATACACTGATCAGTTTTGTTACAGATTGCTTTGATTATCTACAAACTTGTATAATATACAATATAGTTACATTATGTTTGATGGATATATGTGGTAGTGTGTTACATTGATTATATGGTAGTTTTAAGTTAATGATGCCGGAGAGCAGAGACTAAAAGACTGTCCAAAATGAGCAGTTGCGAGAAGTGAAGCTTCCAGGGCAGCTGTGAGATCATTAAGGGCCAAAAAAGGAGGGCAGTATCTTCTGAATACACCAGGATGGCAGAGGGTGTTTTATAGTTCCTTTACATTTAAATTGTATAATTATTCATGTATGACCCTCCACTTAATTCTAATGATTCACTTTATTGTAGTACGAAGAAAGGTTAAATACCCGGTAGGATAATTAGTTGTTTCTAATCAATAATTGAAACAACTAATGATTAATTCTTCCAAGTTCATAAAAATACGGACAGATATTGAGTATTTCACTCGGGCTTATAGTCAAGTCACTTTCTTTTAAGTGTCATATCCTTCTTAACTTTTTTCAACACATTTTCGTAACAGGGAAAAGCAGTATTGGATGAAAATGCAGAGAAAGAAAATCCAAATGAGGAGAGATTCAATGGTATTACAAAGGTATTACACTGAAGTAATCATCACTCTCTGTACAAATAAATGGACACTTTAAGAGATAAACTAAATTTTCAGGTAGTTAAGAGATTGATTCCACCTGTTCACTTTAAAATGAGTTTTCAGGTCAAACTGATTTCAGACTAGTTTCAATATTGTTTTTCATTTTTTATGGATTATGGTACAGCAGGTAATAATATGGTCCAAAAGAAAATGTAAATCAAACTAGCTCAAAATCACTTGACATGGAGTTCATAATTCTTTTAACTACAGCACACGGTGACACCCATGCATGTGCAGTGTACACACCTGAAATACAGTATATTTAATATTACAATCTAACAAATTGTGGCTGGGTATTGAACAAGTATATCTAGACATCAATTTGTACCCACTGAGTTCTATGAAGTAAACCATAGTCTATATAGTAAATGACCTATAGACTCCTTTCAGTTAATTCCTAATCTGGAGGAGCATTTGAAAGGTTTGTTTCTCTCAGGGGAAAGAACAACCATTGTTTTTCCTCCAGATTGGGATTTAAATGGGTCTACATGCATCTTGTCATGAGACTTATACTATTAACATTATTATATGACTTGCGGTTGTAGCCAATATAACCCCCATTCTGATTGGCTAATACTAGGGCATTGTTCTCCCGTAATGCCCACCAGCCGATTATGGTCGTGCAAAGCCCAGCAAAAAGCCACATAATAAACAAGTTACTAACCTTAAACATTTCACCTTTATGGGAAAATCTCAAACCTCAGCCTTACCGTATTAACCTCACTATTGCTCGGTCAATACAGCAAGGTCTTGGTCTGATATTTTCTCATTAAGACCTCACTCTTGGTTAACAAGTAGTTAATATCAACTTTCCTTCTCTGTATTAGGAGGCCTTAGTCAGGTCAATTGAGGATTCCTCAGACACAAAATCAGCAGTGGAGGTCCTAGCAAAGCAACTCTTTACAAATTATGAACTGCAAACTTCATCGGTCACTGGCTTTCAGTGCAATAAAGATTATCAGGCAAGACCAGGACTGAGTCCCTCAAGAAGGAGCCTTTTAGAAAGTGAGTTAATTGAAAAGCTTTTGTGTTATTTAAGGTGGCTCAAAACAGTAATATTTCCGAGAAGCCTGGGCTCTAATGCGCACTTCAGCACTAGGCATCATGCGATCACCGGAGGGGTCGCCAGAAAGCATGTGAGATTTCAAGTTTGCAAAACTCACAGCAAACATGGGGACACAAGGCCTACTTCGTAGAACTTTGTTTCCACCTAGTTTAGTGAGCTGTTTGCGATATCACTTATTTTTATCTTCGAAAACATCCATCCTTCAGGCAATTTCAAATGAAAATTTAAACATTCTTTTAAACTGCTGTGCTGGAATGTAAACAAAAATTGTGATTGATATTGCAATTGATCACGTCGGCTATCAAGCTAAAAACCAGCAGGTTTTCTTCTTCAGGTTTTCTTCATTCTTTTTATTACGCCAGTCTCACCTGCGGGTATTTATGGTACTCTTCTTCTACCGCTTATGCTGCTAACGACAACAGCAAAAAGAAAACACTATTCGCGGGTATTCATGTTTATTCATGTGGAATTGTGGGCTTTACTGAGCAGCGGACTGCCTTCACACATGTGCCAAGTGCAATGTTGCAATGCAATCTTGCAAAGTCAAGATTTGATTTTGTGTGTAAAATGCGTGCTAAAAATTACTTATCCACAAAGCTAATATCTCGAAAACTGATCCGGTTACCCTACTTTTTTAATGCAAAGAAAAAGTCAACAGCAAAAGCAGAATGCATGTGCGAAATTTAAAAAAAAAAACTGTGGAGTGGAATTTTTCCAATTCTGAAATTTCCTTTTTTTAAATTTAAGCAAAATCTACTCCACAGAATTTTTTCTAGTTTTTCCTGTTTCTTCTTCTGTGTGTAATAAAAAGATTTTTAGAAAAAAAATATGGGGTCTCTGGCTTAGTTTTTAAGATAGATGCAATCAATGGCAAAAAGTGGGTCAACTTTGTTGCTATGCAACAGAACAGTGCAACCTTAATTTATGACTTAAACACAATGAAAGGTACAGTAGAGAGTTACCTAGAAAAAATTTGCCAAACCATTCAAAACAACTTTCTACATATCCACATGTATCGACATGTCAACTCTCCCCAATGTCAAACATCTACTTGAACAATTACTTGTAATGTCATAATTCAATATCTCCTTCATTACAGCATTTGTTATGTAATCCTTAAAATTTATGATATTTGATTTTTTAAGGCTGATTTTCATTTGCTCGTTTTTCTTTTATAGGTATGGTGTTCAAGAAAGGCTTTCCAGCAGCAACAAGGTCATCTGTGAGAAAAGATCTTGGGCTGTTACTAAAAAAGGCCAGAGCAAATGGAGCGAAAAAAGATAGGAAAGAGACTGTAATTTGCCTCATGAAAGTTTTAAATTGTTTTAAAATAAAAAGTTACTGTTTTGGAACTGTTTTGACTCCTGTATTTGTTGGGTATGGGACTCCTTTATTGAATAAGGAGCTTGGTAAAGTTCATGGCAATTACCCTGTGTTGAATTGAATTAATTTCTAATAGCTGGCAGGAGCTGATATGCTATAAGGAACCAGCTAAAACCATCAGAATTATATGCTGGCTGGGAAAATGCGCAGAAAAATCCTGAAAACTGGAATATCCTAGCAAAAACTGGAAATGAATACATTATCTCTGCCTGCTTTTATTAAGGGAATGCAAGAATTTTCTAGAAAAATCTAGAAAGCAGCATCTGTAATAACCTGGAAAAAGCTGGAAAAATCTTACTTGATCCCGAATTATGATTTCTGGAATAAAGCTGGCATTTCCACCCTAATTAGCATGTTTCATTAACATTCTAGATTTTTCTAGAATTTTCCAGAAAAGAAAACTGGTAAATTCTAGAAATTTCTAGAAATTATTTCTGTAATATTCCTAGAAAAATTCTAGAAATTCCTAGAATATTCCAGATTTGTTTTACAAGGGAATGTCCATCAACTGTTACACTTGAGAGACTGTGTTGAAGATCTTGGGCCTCTTTGGAGTCATTCTTGTTTTTTCTTTGAAGACCTTAATGGAGATTTTCGTGATTTATTTCATGGTACACAGAATATTGATGGGCAGGTACATGTAATTATTATAATTGCTTGCATCTGTGTGGATATGAATGAGAAATTTTGAGGTAAATCAAGTATACTTTTTAACTGGAATGTTTTGTTTTATTTCAGATTTTACATGGTGTTTCTGTTATACAAAAGTTGCCAGAGCTGGCTTCAGATATCTCCAATCTCGAGGCTCAAAACCTGTATTCTCAACTCACCCAAAAAAGTCACTACAAAAGGT
>Ga0100406_1030506_pt1 | contig 12793 bp, 3 predicted proteins | sample Orb8nscriptome_3_FD_81148 | JGI IMG/M metagenome (GOLD analysis project Ga0100406, IMG submission 81148) | Coral microbial communities from Puerto Morelos, Mexico - Orbicella 8 C C metatranscriptome (Eukaryote Community Metatranscriptome) | ecosystem: Host-associated > Invertebrates > Cnidaria >...
GTCCGCCTTAGCTCGACCGAAGCTACCTTGAGCACTGATTCCCTAAAGGAGATCAATGCGGAAAGCCCGGGTCGCCTCTTGGAGGTCTCACCGTGGCTTTGGGGGTGGCCAGCAATCAGAGGGCCGTGCAGGTACTCTCCTTGCCGAGTTGGATCGCCGCCCCGTGGCGTCAGAGCCACTTGGTGACGTCGGCGAGGAAGCGGCAGCTCGCACCATATGTCTCGGAATCCTCCGCGGGGGAGGAGACTCAGTGTCCGTGCGAGGTGTTTGTGAATTTGGGGTCCTGGACGGTTCCCAGGAATCTCTCCGATCTTCTACCTTCACAACAGGAATACCAGGAAGATGGTGAAGACGCGGCTGAGATGGCTGAGATGGCTGAGATGACTCAGAGTGCGTTGCGTCACTTCTCCTTGTGACCCGGACACTCACCACGGGCGAACTACGAGGAGGTCGGCTTGGCGATGAGCTGGGAGAGGTGTCAGATGTCGGTGTGGACGGGGGTGGAAGATGGAATGGAACTTGGATGGGAACTTGGTGCGTTGCTCACCAAAGGCTTGGATGGTTTGGATGGTCTGGATGGCTTCGACGGTTCGGATGGTTCGGGTGCCAATGTGACGTTATCTTTGGGTGCTGCGGCTACTCGAAGTGTCGTCGCAGCATTGTCTTCTGGCCAATTCACCTTGCGCATCGGAGAGCGAGCTCCTCGAGGTGGAACAGGAATCGGAACCGGAATGCTCAGTGCACTCGGTGCGCTTGTTGCACTTGGTGCACGTGGCAAAGCAACCGTCTGAGACTGAACGACCTGAGCAACTGGTCTTGGCATGGCCTCACCAGGAGAGCGGTTTGAGGTACCACTTGATGGCCGAGTGCTATCACCATCTCCAATGGAGCCAGCAGTGTTTGTCATCTGCGCTGCTGCTGCAACAACTGTGCACGCTGTGCGGACCTGGGAGGCAGCAGCAGCGACAGCCTGCCCAGCTTCTGATCCATATGAAGCGGACAAGGATGGAGTCTCAGAAGGTGCTGGGTTCGGAGATTGAGCAACGGAAGATATTCGGCAATTTGTTGGACTAGGCGAGACATTAGGCTGAGTGTCCTCTTCCATCTCCGCATGAACCCTTTGGTTACTTGCCCAAATCATTCCGGCGATTTTGTCCGCTGCATAGTCCCATGGGTACAGGTGCACTTGTGTGAGCTCCTTGGATGCCCAGGCCCCTTTTGTTGTTGACACTTGCTCGTGAGCACTAATTTGCCTCTGACGGCCCCTCCAGGCAAGGCAGCCACCACAAACCACCAGCGCTGCCAGAGAGATGCCAAGAACAGGTGCCAGCGCAGAGTCCTGTGGTAGATTGGCATCCTCCTCATCAGCGCTGAGTGTCACCTGTTCCACCTGGAATGTTTGAGAGGTGCTGGCTGTGGATGTTGGAACCTTTACCACTCCAGGAACCTCACTCGTAGATGCCTCCTCAAGAGCCTCCAGACTTCCGGGCGACGAAAAGGTGCCCGTCGCAGCCGCGCTCGAGCTTGTTGCAACTGCAACTTCTGCAACTTCTGCAACTTCTGCAACTTCACTCGTTGTCGGTGCAGTCGGTGCAGTCGGTGCAGCCGTTGTCGTTTCGACCGTTTCGACCGTTTCGACTGAAGAGCTTGTCGCCGAGGTCGTGCTGGTGATGTCTGGGCGAGCACTAATCTGCACTGCAGCAGGAATGCCAGTGGAAGCCAGCTCCTGCGCCACATCTTGGGCCACAGCAGTCAGGCTGGACTCAGAAGCCAAGAACTCTGAGATTCCTTTCGTTACCTCCCGGACCTCCACAATGAATTCCAAAGTCTGCATAGCTGCCAACCTTCTGCCGTTGTTCACTAGCTCGACAGAAACGGCTTCTGCATCAACGTTCAGGGAGTCAGCGACAGCCTCTTGCACTGACCCTTTGACACTTTCCACACTCGTTTCATTGTTGACTTCGAGGACCAAATCAAAGCTAGCTGAGTCTGAAGTGACTTCCAGACAAACCTCTAGATCGCAGGTCGTGATGTTGGCTGGCTGAGCCTCTGCTTGACAGTCCTGCACCTGCCCACTTTGACAGTACACGGCCCGGACTCGCTGACCACACCCATTTCCATCGCATTGCGACCAATCTCCCACTTGCCACTGGCATCCAGTGTATGACGAGCAAGTGTCAAAAGTAGTGGGCTCTTGGCCGCAGTCCTCCCAATATTCTGATGGGCATGACACTGATCGGTTCTTGACTCCACTGCCGCAGCTGGTACTGCAGGTGCTCCATTCTGCAAGTTGCCAAGTACATCCGGAATTGCCAACGCAAGCTTGAACACTGGCAGGGCCCTCACCGTCACACGCACCAGCAGGGCAAAGGACTTCTCGTAGTTGGAAGCCAGGGCCACATGTGGCATTGCAGTCCGCCCACTCCATCACTGTCCAATTGCAGAAGGACTCAAAGCAAGCCTCTTCGGTAGCAGGTGATGGTTGAGCACAATCGGCCTGAGATCCACTTTCACAGGAGACGGTCCGGTTTATCCATCCCTGTCCACAGGAGCTGGAACAAACAGACCATGGCGAAATTATCCACTGACAGCCCGTCACCTCGCGGCAGTCCTCTGCCACTGCTGGTTTGGATGCATCGCAATCGCCTTCCACGCCTGAGGAGCATGAGATCTCCCTTGTCCGGAAGCCATTTCCACATGTTGCGCTGCACGATCCCCACACACCCAAGATCCAACTGCACGCAGCGATGTCGTGACATATTTCGGTTGAATCCGGGCGGGCTCGACCATCGCAGTCTGCCTGCGAAGGACCCGAGCAGGTCACGTTGCGCTCTCGAGTCCCATAACCACACCCGCTGCTACATTGGCCCCAATCTAGTGTCAGCCACGTGCAGCCCGATGTGGCATAGCAAGCCACTTCAGCAGTCGGCTCAGATCCGCAGTCTGCAGCATTGCCACTTGGGCAGCTCCAGGATTGAGTTTGGGTTCCAGCACCGCACGTCGCTGTGCATTCACTCAATGTCGAAGGCACCCAGCTGCAACTTTCAGTGGAAGAACATGCCAATTCAGTCTCGGGCATTGGCTTTGGACAATCCTCAATGAAGCCACTCTGGCACAGTACAGAGCGCGTCTGGGTACCAGATCCACAGCTACTGGAGCAGGAGCTCCAGTCACCGATGATCCAGGAGCAATCAGCACTGTCTTGGCAAGCCGATCTCGATTGTGCGCCCACGGATTGCTCCTCAGTCGAAGGGACATTTGCAGCCATGCTGCTGTTTCCAGAGACATTGGCAGGGTCGTTCTCAGACTCATTGACAGACTCGTTGTCATACTGCAACATGTTGCCCGCTCCGTCAGCGCGGCCATGCATTGACGACTCATTGTCAGTGTCATTCATCGTGTCATTGCCACTTTCTCCAGTCTTCAGCAAAGAATTGTTCCACTCCATATTTGTCATTGCAGACATGTTCTCTTTGTCCATCGTCTCCACTGCCAAACTCCAGGTTCCATTGCTGACGTTGCTGTTGTTGAGATCTGGCTCCAGAATGTCCCAGTCCTCCATTTCACTGTCATTGCTCATGTTGGACATTTTTGACATAGTGTCCGCTGAAAGCACAGCGGCAAGAGGGTCAACCTCCAAGATTGGAAGAACAAACATCGCAAAGGGTGAATTGACATCGGCGCAAATCTCTTGCACTCGCATTCTGTATGTCTGCTCAGGATACAGCTGGGCAATGTCCACTGAACACTGCTGCTCCATTCCAGCACCATGGCTGCGTGGGCAAACGTCCAATTGATGCCACGTCTCATTGAGGTAGTCGATCGCCCATCCTGCGCTGTGACAGTCCCCAGACTCCATTCCTGACGTGAACGAGATGAGTGCAGCTTCTGGTGTACGTCTCACATGGATGTTCCAGGGTGCATCGGGGGCCAACAAATGCGTGGTGTTGGTGGCATTCCCGCAGCTGTTGGCTGCCCGGTTCCTGCAATATTCGCAAACTTCCACGTAGTATGTCGTGTTTGACTGCAACCCTGTCAGCATACACTGTGTCGGTTCACGGTGTCGAGGCATACATAGCATCGTTTCATTCACAATGCTTTGTTCAGTATCCTCGTCTGAGCCCACCTGCCCTCTAGACTCGGCCTGAAATTTACTGACAAAGCCCATAAAAATGCAATCTCGCAGTTCCCTCGGCTCCAAAGCAAACCACATGTCGTGCGGTCCCATGGTCAACAGACTAACCAGTGGTGCATCTGCTGGAATCGCTGGAGTCGTAAACATCTCCATCTCTTCTGTCCAGTTCCCTTTGCTTAGTGGATCCAAGCAATACTGGCGCACCCTTGCATCGTAGGTGGTCTGCGAAGCAATGCCTTCTGAAATTGTACAGTTGACATCATCCTTTCGCGCATCTACGCAGTGAGGAAAGTCCTCCCAGTCTCCACCTTTGGCTCGCAGCTGCAGCTCCCATCCTGTAAAAATACAATCATTGCATTTGCCAGCATCCCAATCAAATGTAACGGAGATGTTGTAGTCAATGATCTCGACCACTGCAGTGAAGTTTTCGACCGGCTCTGCAGCAATAGCCGTTCCTGACGTCACCCAAATCGGCTCCGCGATGTAGGGCGAGTCGGCAGTGGGATCCAAGCATTCTTCACGCATTCGCAACTGGTAGAGTTCTTGGCTCCAGTAGACTTTCACATCGCACCATGGAGTTTCACGAGTGTTTACAGCACAATGGCTTGGAATGGTATGCCAGACCTGGTCGCAAACCATGGGATACTTCCAGCAGGAGATAGGACCATCAGATGGGGCCTCGCTGCTGTTCAGCTTAACCTGGAAGCTCCACTGGTGGAAGACGCAATCGGTGCTGTCATCCATCTCCAAGCGCGGCCCGCCGATGCGAATTGGCATGTAGTCTCTCAAGACTCCTGGTGTGAAAGAGAGCCTCATGGTGGTGCCGACCACAGCTTGCACTTGGACATCCTCTGGCTGTGTGGCAGGTGCAATTGTTGTTTGGTTGGGCGCCAAACCAGGCAGCACAGTCGCGAGACTGCTGTCAGCCTCGGAATCTTCACATCGTTGAGCCACCTGCAGCTCATAGCCAGACAAGCTCTCGAGTCCCAAATTCCGCGCACAACCTGTTGTCTGGTGAAGTGGATCATCATTGAGCTGGTTGTAGCTGCTGTCGACTAACCAACAATGGCCATAAGCTGCCTGAAAACGTAAGGCACGACAAGCTGGCTGCAAACTGCAAGCAATTTGACAGGCGGTGACATTTTCAATGCCCGTGATTGGACAGTCTACACCCGGGATGCAAACACTGAAAAATCCGGTGTAGGTCTTGTCTTTGTAGCATGCATAAGTCTCCGTCACGTTGCAAGAAGTTGCAGTTTCCGGTTGCTCTGTGCATAGCGCAGCTGAGACGAACATATCAGTGCCTGTCTTCCGAGCTTGGACATCCCAATGCATAAAGTTGCATCTCCCCTTCCTGCCAGCTTGCCATTCAAGAGACAGCCAGTAAGGACCAGCTGCGGCCACTGTGGGCACAGGAGCTCCAGCTGCTTCTGGCTTGGTCGAAGTTGTGAAGCTAATCACCTCGCTGTTTGCCAATGGATTCACACATAGTTCGTACACCGAAACTTCATAGGTGACACCATCAGTCAGGCCAGTCATATTCATCAAAGAAGTCTCCCTGTCGATGCCATCTGTTGTAAACGAGTGTGACACTGCGCCTGCTGCTGTGACTTGCCATCCAACGTGTACACAGTCATTGAGGCTTCCAGGTGTCCAAGCAACAAGAATCCAGAATGGTTCACGCTGCACATCATAGAGGCCAGTGACGACTGTGGCTGGCAAGGGGTTCACCTGTGCCAGTGTTGGGTAGGTTTCGTAGTCTCCATTCAGTGTATCATCCTGGCAAACCTCCCTGATCCGCACATAGTAGTAAGCATTGCTGATCAAGCCTGAAACCGTGCACAAAGTGGTTCTACGGTCCTCTATGAAGCACTCTGGCGCAGCAGTCCATTCAGAACTCCAGTGTTCAAAGAAGAAATGGCTCAAATCCACTTGCCAACGGCGGAAGCTGCATGGGTAAAAGGTTGGGTCAGTGAAGTCTTGCTCCTTCCAATCAATAGTCAGGGAGTCTGGTGTGCTTGAAGTCACAACCAGATCAACTGGTGGGCGGGGGCGCACAATGCATTCCCTATCCCCGCCATTCTGACTACCACAAGGCGTGGTCATGCAGCAGTGGTCCGCTCTCACGCCGCCCTCGAGAGCACTTGTCACCTTCGCACAGCTGTCAGGACTTGCACACATGTATGGGAAGTTCATCGCGCACTTTGCTCGGCCACCACGTTGCCAACATCCAATGCCATCACCATCAAAGCGACCACCTTCAAAGATGTTGCTTTCAAAGCCGTCCGCGCAAACAAAGAAGTCATCTCTGCCACTGTGCTGAGAGAAAGTGCAGCCAGGCAAAGTTGGCACCTGGATCTCCACAAACGGACTGCTCAAGCGATCGAAGCTGGGAAGAGCCAATTCCCTTCGAGTTCTTGCACGCTGCAACTGCTTTGCGAAAAAGGCATGTTGTTGCATTCGGGAGAGAGCAGCCACTCCTGTGTGCCTTGCCGTCTCAGGAAAATGTTCCAAACGGAGCAGTAGCAGTCGCTCATGTACCCGCCAGATCCGAATGGCAACCAAACTAGAGAGATAGAATTGGCCGTACGTCCGACTGCTTCTAGCGTAGCAGGAGGCTGGGCCACAATTCTCTTCATGTCATCTTGTGCCACTGGATCATCCACGCAGGAAAGGTATAAATCCTGACCCCAGCCAGCGTCTGGCAGATCTGTTCGGATGACGTCCACCTGGTCTGTCGCGTAGCACAACGAGAATTCGTCTTGACAGCACTTTGTGTGGTAGGCGCAGGCATTTAGTCCCTGCGAACCGAAAAAGATCGTCTTGGAGTTGGTGTCCGGGTTCGTGCCCACGTACACAACACGACCGACCTGGGTGGTAAACGAACTCTCATCCAGCAAATACGGACTGTCACTGGTGTTGTGGATGCAGGTCTCCTGCACTCGCAGGTCATAATTTGTGTAGGTTTGCAATCCAACAATTCGACACGAGGTGGCACTGCGGTCAGGTAGAGAGCACTCAGGCACCGGTATCCACGAATCCATTGCGATAGCCACAGGCTTGACCTCCACTTTCCACGACTGAAAAAGACAATCCCGTGGCTCGTTAGCTGCCCATTCCAAATCCATGGTCGTCATGGTGACATTTGTCACATTGGGTCCAATCGGTGTCAACGCCCAGGCGGGAATGGTAGCTTTCAGGCGATCAACCACCCATGGGCTATCAGCCCGAGAGTCCACACAGCGTTCGGCGATGCGAACATCATACAATGCGTTGCTGACCAGTCCGCTGACATTGCACTCCGCCACATCTCGCTGACCCTCCAAACGACATGAAGCAACTGTAGAACTCCAATTGAGGTCTGCAGAGTTGTTCTCCAGATCAAGGATTTCGCCATACCACTTCTCTGTGACAGACTCGCGAGAGAATCTGTCCACCAGGTCCCCAAATCTTCGGCCCTGCACTTGCACATCCCAGTGGGAGAAGACACACTCTTGTGACTCGCCAGGGTCCCACTTCAGATTCAGCGTGAAGGGTTCAGGGGAGGTGATAGTCAGATTTTCTGGAATATTTGCTAAGAAGGGCCAAATTTCTGCCACCAAAGTCGCATCGGCGCTTTCAGCTGTTCCGTCACTGCATCTCTCTCGCATTTGGACATTGTAGAAGGAATAGCTTTGGACCCCAATCACCTGACAGCTCGTAACTGAGCGATCCTTGATCACACAGCTTGAAGGCGTGATCCACGATTCTCCCACAACGTTTGTGCAGTTGGTGTAGCCAGGGCCGGAAACGCATTGGATAGCGAGTTGAATCTCCACTGTCCAATTCCGGAAGCGACAATCATTGGAGACGGGTGCTTCCCAACTAAGTCGGAAGGACTGATGATCAATGTCATAGACAACAAAATTAGTTGGTGTCAACGTTGGCACTGGCACCAAAGTCCTTGGCAGGGCATTGGATGGCAAATAGTAAATGGGACTGTCAAGGTATTCGGCACGTTCTCTTGATCCTCCCCAAGGGTCATAGATAGACGTATAGGTTTCACAAGCTTCTTTCACCCGGACTTCATACTCTGTGTTGCTTCGAAGATGGGCCTCTTCACCCAGATAGCCAGCGTGTAGCATTGTAATGGTGCAGCTGGTCACACTTCTATCCTGGCGTCCGCATTCAATTGCTTCTCGCCACTCACCACCTGTGTAGTTGGCGTCCCGGATCTCCACAAGCCACTTCATGTACAAACAGTCCTTTGGATCACCAGCCGACCATTGCAGGCTAAAGCTGTATGGCCCTGGCTGCCCTCCGTAAAGACCGAAGGGAGTGAGGGCGGCTACTGGGATTTCTGTCTCAGCCTGGCGGTTGGGGAGGTCTTCGCTAAAGTCACTGTCGAGGGCAAAGGTGTAGCCCACATAGCAAGTCTCCTGCACCTTCGCATCATACAGGGAATGTTTCCGCAAACGGGGAACCACGCAACGCATCCGATTCCTCGGGAAAACCTCCTCTTCTTTGCACTCTTCTCGTGGAACCCACAGTGAGTAATTGAGCTCAGTGTAGTTGGTCTCATTACTGAAGTTTGCGTCAGAAGTCCAGTTCTCCCGTACCTCGACACCCCAGCCTGTAAAGTAGCAGTCATTCGGTGCACCAGCATCAAACTCCAGCAAGAAGGTGTAGGCCGTCTCGTTACTGACAGTGAGATTCTCAGGCGGCTCAGCTGGCACCAGCGCGATGATTGTTGTCACATTCATGTCCAGCATGGTGAAGTCACCATCAGCATTTGGGTCCGTGCAGCTTTCCTTCACTCGCACGGCGTATGTGGAATTTTGCTTTAACGATCTGGGCAAATCGCCCGGTCGACAGTTTGGAGTGTCTCTGCCGGCAACGCACTTATGACGTACCCACGTCTGAGGCGCGTCCAAGTACTCAACGAGTGGAGGTATTGCCCAGGAATCCGGTTCAGGTGAGATCTGGAAGACCTCCATGACCCACTCTTTGAAAATGCATTGCCCAGGAGCTCCCCCTGTCCAAGAGACGTCAAAGAAGAACGCAGTGACAGAGTCTTGGACCAGCTTCAAGTCCTCTGGCAAACCCGCTTGGATGGGCATGCGGGTGAAGAATCTGTCAGAGTAGCCCCAGTCGCTGTCGTAGATGTAGTTCGTACATCGTTCCCTGACTCGAACCTGATATTCAGTGAAGCTTTGAAGCCCTGTGACGCTGCACGTGACATTCTCGCGGAACTGTAGCTGACTCTCACACTCCGTGAGATCAGCCCACTCCGACAACGGATTCCCGATGTCTTGGAGCATCTGTGCCTGCCAGGATGACCAAGTGCAGTCCAGACCAAGCCCCGGTTCAAAGGTGAAAGTCGCATTGTATGCAGTGAGCTCCACAAAGGTGAAGTTTGCTGGAACTTGCGCAGGTTCTGGCCAAGTTTGAATATAGTCTGGCCATTCCACCCAGGGACTGTCAGCCAAAGGATCTGTGCAGGTCTCCTGCATCCTGACAGTGTAGAAACTCTGGCTGAAGGGAAAGCCACTCACAGAGCAACTAGCCGACATTCTCGTTAGACAAGCTTCGTTAGACTGCCACTCAGTTTCACCCAGTAACTTCCATTGCATGGCATAGCCCTTGAAGACACATTGCCCAGCAGCTTGAGGGACGAAAGTCACACCCAAAGAGCGCGCACTCGTTGCAAACACAGATACCAGGATAGGTGCAACTGCAGGGACTGGACGAGTTCGGGCAATGTTGTAGACAATCAAGGTCTCTCCCGCAGCATTTGGATCAACACATGTCTCTGATATCCGCATGTCGTAGTAGACGTTGCTGAACAGTCCCGTTGTGATGGTGCATGTGAACGGCACTCGAGGGTTTGCACGGCATTCCGCAGACTCCTGCCAATTGGTTGCTTGGCCATGGATGTTCGTGTCAACCTTCCAGCCGGTGAAGATGCATTCTCCAGGAGGATGAGCGTCCCAAGAGACATTGAGAGACGTGTACGAGATATCGTGGCTGGGTGAGATGGAGAAGGCAGTGAGGTTCTCTGGCTGGGAAGCTGGCACTGGAAGTCTGGTGTGAACCAATCCATCATAGTAGACCCAGTTCGTAAAGAGACGGCGCACCGTACAAGCTTCACGTATTCTCCACTCGAAGGCCACGCCACTGTTGATGCCAACATGGACCGTGCAGTTTGTAGTGGTCCTTACCAAGGATCTGCAGCCAAACACAGCTGGGTCATCACCCTCAGGCCAGTCGGTTCCGTTGATCTTCGCTTGTATGTCCCAGTACTGGAAAATGCACGCCTTCGGATCGCTCGGTTCCCAACTTACCTCAAACGTATACAGGTCTTCGTCGTAGGCTGTAAGATTGGTTGGATCGAAGGCAGGCATGGTCAACGTTGTGCACTCCTGATACCTCTCGAAGAAGGGACTGTTGGCCAAAGGGTCCGTGCAAGTCTCTCGAACCCTGATCTTGTACTCTCGGTTGGCAAGCAAATCTCCGACCCAGCAGTTCAGGACATTTCGGTCTTCCAGGAGGCACTTTGTCACCCAATCTCCACCAGGTGCTGCTTCTTCATAGAGGCCATCTGCTGTGAAGCCCGCAGTTCTGGGGAGCAGCTGTGCATCGACTTGCCAAGCAACAAAAACACAGTCTTCGCTGTTCGATGGCCACCAATCTGCATAAAACCGCAGCGGCTCCAGTTGTGTGCAAAACAGCGCTGAAGGTGCCACCGAAGGAATTGGCCGAGTTCCAACAGCCACAGTGGTTCGATTTGGGTAGGAGCTAAGCTCCACAACAGTGCACTGTGCCCAAACCCGCACATTGTAGTCTGTCAAGCTCAGCAGATTCTCAATGGTGCAAGTTCGCGAGTCGTAGTTCCCGCTGTCGCAATCAGTGACCCACTCCCATTCCCCCTCTCCATACATATGAACCTGTGAGATTGCCACACGCCACTCCAAGAATTGGCAGCTAGAGTAGCCAATCAAGTACTCTTGCGGCTCCCAAGAGACGGTGAGGGAAGCCGGCCCAAGCGACTCTACCTGTGTCAGCAAGGGCGTCTTGGCTGGAACCTCGCAGGTTCGAAGACCTCCGTGCCCATTGCACTCCTCCTCTGTAGCCATGCAGCAGCGATCCTGTGAATCAGCACAGTCCATGGTGTTGTGGCACATGAAGGGAGTACTGGCAGGACACCGAATGCGGCCACCATGGGCAATGCAGCAAGCTTGGTCATTCTCGCTGCAGTAGGTTCCATCAGCGCATTCGAACATGCTTCCCTGGCCCCATTGGCCAGTATGGGTGGACCATATGCACCCTGGTGGGGTGATGATGAAGTCCTGGGAGTATGTGTATTCGCTGTCTGCGGAAGAGTTGTCGCATGACATCTTCATCCGTCCCCAATACTTTGTGTCTGGCATCACATCTATGAGGAAACAATCACGAGTGCCGATGACTGTACAGCTGTCGTCTTGGCCACGGAATTGCGTCCAAACACCAGATCCATCAGCACTCAGTTCAAGAGACAATGTTGCACAGTCACAAGTTGCAACGTCATCTATGATGTAACCTAACCGATATTTTGCTTTCATTGTGTTCTTTGTGGCCTCGTGCAGCTCTAGTGAAAGCGGTGCAGGTGCCTGTACCTCTGTGAAGGTGGCAGTGAATTCTGACACCGAAGATGCTTGGCACTGCAACCAGAGCTGCTGGCCCCATCCACCAGCAACATCCATTCTGCTCAAGGTTGCGGTCTTCCGGTCAGTGCCACTAAAGCAAACTGAAAACTGATCTCCACAACAGTCTTTGACAATTCTGCATCTCGACGGTCCGTAGCTGAGCTCAAGAACGCGAGTCGCTGAGCTAGTACCCACATACACACTGAAAGTGCCAGGAAGTGTGAAAAGGCCTTCGCTTGTCTGTGCATACGGGGAGTTTAACTGGCCGTCTGTGCACACTTGCTGCACGCGAAGTTCATAAACGGAATTGGCCTGCAATCCTGTCATAACCAAAGATGTCCCTGTTCCATTCTCCATTTGTATCCAGTTGCCGGAGCCGTAAACTTGCCAATCAGCCTGCCAATTCTGAAAGACACAATCGCCATCACCAGCAGAAGACCATGAAAGCGACAATGAGGTTTCACTAGCATCCGTGATCTGAATGTTGGGAGTGCTTGCAGGCTGCCCCAAAACGAAAACGGAGGCTGTAGAGGGATCCCTTGCCTGCGTATCGTTGCAGTCCTCCAAAACCTCTACATTCCACTGCGTATTGCTCGTCAAAGTGAACTGACAGGTTTGGCCTTCGATTGCTGGCACTGGTGAGTTGCAGTTGGCTTCCACATCAACCGACATAGGCGAACCACTGCTCGCTTCAGTCACCGTGAGCATCCAGGCATCCAGCACACCGCAGCTAGTCTGCGCTGCACCAGATGCCCCAGCAGAAACAGCAGCGGAACCCCATAGAACATCTATCTGACCTGGTGAAGAGGAGCTCACAGACAGAGCAAGGAGCTCAGAACTGGTCACCTGGAAGATGGAGAGGAACAGCGCTGCCACAGTCCACGAACTCATAGTACAAAATCTTCCCCGTTCCCTCGTTGCATCATATTTGCCCGGCGTTGTAGGCTTCCTTTCTCACGCAGCTTGCAGCTGCGTACAGTTCACTGCTGCTGCC
>Ga0100406_1144942_pt1 | contig 12647 bp, 23 predicted proteins | sample Orb8nscriptome_3_FD_81148 | JGI IMG/M metagenome (GOLD analysis project Ga0100406, IMG submission 81148) | Coral microbial communities from Puerto Morelos, Mexico - Orbicella 8 C C metatranscriptome (Eukaryote Community Metatranscriptome) | ecosystem: Host-associated > Invertebrates > Cnidaria >...
ATTGACCTTGTCTGCCCCAAAATCAACATTGCCCGCTGCTGTCGAGAGTAGTCCTAGACTTATTTTCCAATTGAACAAGCCGCCTGCCTTGGTATAAAGCAACCATGGCCACGTCAAGGTTTTCATCTGATGTGATAGAGATGTTTTATGGTCTTATCTAGCACAAAGAGAACGCAAGACTTCAGCCCCCTATAAGGCCCAGCAGGGATTTTAATTTTGATTTGGTAAGAACCAACTTCAACGAACGTCTTCGTGTATAGAAAATGGCAGTTCCAGAAGCCTATAAATTCAAAGCAGACCTTCTGAAATTCACACAAAAAAACGTAAGCAAGATTCAATGAAGTGATAGAGAATGAAATTAAAACCCTGAAAAGTGTCAAAATGCAGTTCGTGCTTAATGTTTATTTTTTGATAACTAGAGATGGTGAAAAACAGGAAATGGAACACTATTTCAAACAGAGAGACCCCATGGTTTTTAACAGAAACAAAGCGGCAACAGTAAATAGCGTATTTTGCAGATTCATTGATGAAGTCAAAGGTGAAATGGAAGCCTGGTGTCAAAGAGGTTCAGGCTGGGTGGTAGAAGGCGTCTTGGAAGCTTTCGTTAATGTCGCTCAATACCAGCCCCTTCGTGGAGGCAGTTACATGCCGCTGCCCAAAAAGCTACAAAACAACAAAGCAATCATCAATGTCCAAAACAGAGACAACGAGTGCTTGAGGTGGGCTCTGTGCGGCTTTATTTCCAGCAACAGTTGGTAAAAATGTTGCAAGAACGTCAAGCTATCCCACAGAAGACGGGCTGAATTTTACGGGAATAGACTTCCCAACACCTGTATCACAGATAAATAAGCTAGAAAAGCAGAACCTGCACCTGGCTATAAATGTGTTTGGGTGGGAAAAAGAGCGCATGATAATGCATAGGCTCAGTGAAAAAGAGGGAAGTCTCCTGAGAATCAAGTTGATGTTGATACAGAACAATGAAAAATCTCATACCTTCGTGAGAAGGTTGAACGCTTTGTTGTATGACCAAAGCAGGCATAACAGCAGCGAATGCTGTCTGCATGGCTTCACGACAGCAGAGTTGCTGGAAAGACACAAACCCAAATGCATGGGGCAGCTGAAAAGGCCAACAAGGACAGAGTTGCCCAAAGAGGGCAAAAACAAAGTCAAGTTCAAGAATCACCACAAGCAGATGAAAGCACCGTTTGTGGTTTACACCGACTTTGAGTCTTTGATAAGGAAGATATATGGCTGCATCAAAGAAAGTCAGGCAACAATCAAAACAGAGGTCCACGAGCCCATAATCATGAAAAGCAACGGCCAGATGCATGGCCCATTCATGTACCGTGGGAAAGACATGGTGCACAGGTTCTTGGTGAGCCTCCTGAACGATGAAAAGCTTATAAGGGCCGAGCTGGCCAACAAAAAGCCACTTGTGATGATGCTGGATAACTGGCATCGATGCAACAGCATGACCAAATGCCACATCTGCAATGAAAGTCTGGTAAAGGGAGAGTTTGATGTGTACAACCCTAACACTGGCGAGTACCACAAAAGCCACAAACGGTGCTATTACCAGGCCAGGAAGGGGTTCATGGGGCCTCTGAGAGAGAGACAGCCCAAAAGCCCTGACAGCGAAGACTGCATATTTTGCAAAGTGCCACTGTTGGTGAACAACTACAGAGAGGCGGTGAAGGACCACTGCCACATCACAGGGAAATATTGGGGGGATGCGCACAATGCCTGGAAGCTGGAGCTCTGCCTAAACCCCAGAACGCCCATTCCAGTGGTCTTTCACAACTTGCAAGGATACGATGGACATCTCCTGATGCAGGCCATGGCATGGGTGCAGGGGGAAATAAGCTGCATTCCGAACAACACAGAGAAATACATCTCCTTTTCACTTGGAAACCTGAAGTTCATAGACAGCCTAAATTTCATGATGAGCAGCCTAGATGTGCTGGTAAAGGATAGCACACCAGAAGAGATGAAAATAACAAAAAACTTACGGAGACATCAAAAAGAGGAAGCTGCTCTTGAAAAAAAGGGATTTATCCTTACGAATACATGGACGGCTTTCAAAGGTTCGCCAAGAAAGAGCTCCGCGCCAAAGAAGAGTTCTTCTTGAAGCTGGCTGGAAAAGGGATAACAAATGAAGAGTACACCCACGCAAAGAAGGTCTGGGCCAAGTTCGGATGCAAAACCCTCGGCGACTATTGTGATCTATATGTGAAAACCGACATCGTGCTGCTGGCAGATGCGTTTGAAAACTTCCAAAAAGTCTGCATTGGGAAGGTATGGGCTAGATCCAGTACATTATTACACAGCCCCCAGTCTGAGCTGGGACGCGCTGCTGAAAAAGACCGGCATAGAGCTGGAGCTTTTGACTGACCTGGACATGCACCTGTTCATCGAAAAAGGCATGCGGGGCGGCATCTCGATGGTGAGCAAGTGATACACGAAGGCCAACCACCCGCAGGCTGCCGACTATGACCCCATTAAGCCACACAAATTCATCACATACCTGGACGCAAACAATCTGTATACCTGGGCCATGAGCCTGCTGCTGCCCAAAGGAGGCTTCAAGTGGAAGACAGTGATGCCCACCCAACAGCAAATTATGAAACTGAAAGAAAACTCAACAAAAGGGTGGGTCTTGGAGGTGGACTTCGATTATCCAGGGGAGCTAAACAAATCCCACAACAGCTACCTGCTCACGCCAGAGAAAAAGGCGATCGGGCTGGAGCAGATGTCAGAATACCAAAAAAGGATGATGGACGAACTGGGCTAGACTTCACGAAAAGCGAGAAACTGGTGCTCACGCTGGAGGACAAAAGCAGTAATTATTATGCTGTCCATTACAACAACCTGCAGTTTTATCTCAGCCAGGGGTTGCGTTTGAAAAAGGTCCACAGAGTGATCGAGTGCAACCAGGAGTTGTGGATGGAGCCTTACATCCAGATGAACACAGAGTTCAGGAAAGAAGCAAAGAGTGAATTCGAAACCAACTTCTACAAACTGATGAAGAACTCGGTGTTTGGCAAAACGATGGAAAACCTGAGAAACTGCATCGACATGAAGATCATCCCCAGCTGGAAGACCGACAAGATCCAGCGTCTGGTGGCCAGCCCCTCGTATGAAAGGCACGAGATATTTGGAAACAACCTGGTGGGCATGCACAAAATGCACAAAACGCGGCTGATCTTGGACAAGCCGATCTACACCGGCATGACGATCTAAGAGAACAGCAAGATTTTGATGTACGACTTCTTCTACAACCAGATGAAAGCCTGGTATGGTGCCAAGTGCAAGTTGATTTACACAGACACTGACAGCCTGCTGATGGAAATCGAGATGGACGACGTCTACAGAGACATGGCTGAAGACCTCATCCTGTACGATACAAGCAATTATCCCAAAGAGCACCCACTTTACAGCAGCGTAAACAAAAAGGTGCTGGGAAAGATGAGAGACGAGTGCGCGGGAAGGGTGATCAATGAAGCGGTAGCTATATGGCCGAAAATGTATGCGATCATGGAAGAAAAAGAAAAAAATGTCAAGAGAGCCAAGGGAGTAAAAAAGTACATGGTAGAAAAAGAGAACCAGCATGAGCAACACAAAGAGGCACTGTTCGAGAAAAAAAGTTCTGGCATGGGATGAACATCTTGCTAAGCGAGGGGCACGAGATCTACGGGATGCACATGGAGAAGGTCTCACTGTCAGTGTTCAACACAAAGTGGGGGATTGCAGAAGACGGCGTGCACACACTGGCATACGGACACAAAGACATCATCAGGCACGGACTTGTTCGGAAGGAAGCTGCGTATTTGGAGGTACAACCAACAGCTCTTCATGAACAAAGCCATGCTTAGGCCCGTCAGACAAATAATAGACAACAAGTTTGTTCTGTTAAGTTACAGTTTTTTCAAGATGGTATACTTTCAAAGACCAGACTGGGCCTGTGGCTCATTTAGTTCCCCCTTCAAGTTCACTGGGCTGATACAAATATCTTTCATTGATGAGTGGGGTACCTTTTTTTCTTTCAAGTCAATAGGTCTGGAATACTTTGTAGAGGGTTTGGAAGAGACAGATTTCTCTTTGATTGCAACAGCTGGTGTTTTTTTCCCAATAAGACTAGTGACTTTGCTGTTAAGAGCGACAACAATGTCGGGGAGCCTTTTGAGCTAGGCAGACGACCGCTGGCCAGAAGGCAGTAGCATTTCTACGGCATACTAATGCCCGAACAAGCGTTCAGCGAGTGTGCGGTTGAAATGCTCCACGACTGCTTGGTCTCTGTGAGTGTCAGGGCACCCACAGCGAATGGTTGTTTTGTGGTTTTCCATTTCTGTTTTCACGCTTCCCATAAACTTGCACCTGGGGTCGACCTGCAGCAGCTGAGGCCATGTCAAAGGGCTGCGCTTGCAAATAGACTGAAAAGCTTTTGCAACCTCTGCAGAGTCTTTGGAGGTCTGAGGCTCAGCCTCTTTGTAATGGCTGGCGACGTTGAGAACAGTCAGCACATATTTGTAAATTTTATGCCCACGCGGAAGCTTGTTGTAAGGCAGAAAAAGGTCCTTTTGGTGGACCGCGTTAGGCGCCGATACGTAGAATTTGGGCCAAGGAATGTAGCGCGGGGCAGAGAGATAGATCTGCCAGAGGGCCTGTTTGATGAACCACTGTTTGGCAGTTTCTTCAGGGACTTTTGCAGCGTCCGCTAATTTTTTGATGGCAGCTATGCCTTTCCAGTAGCCCAGGGGCCTGTAGTAGATTTTGGCAAGCTTGGTGTCCATTTGCTTTCTCTAGAGGGATCAGATATTGTAACAGGAGGTGTTTATTCAAAGAAAACGGAAAGCTGCATAGCCGAGAGCGAACATGCTACCGCCCACAAAAAGCAGCTCGCCTTGTTTCTGCTGGTCACTGGGCTGATAAGTCAGCAAACCAAGACTCTTTGAGTGGGGTGATTTGTTTGTCTGGGTGGGCCTGGTTATAGAGTTTGAACATGTAATCAGTGTTCGTGAAGTTCTGCTTCGCCTGTTCTTTGATTTCTCTGTTGGTTTGAATCCAATCCAGAAGCTTGGTGCGGCCACGCGTGTATTTGGCCATAGCGGCCTGATAAGCTTCAAGGGCTTTGTCATGCCGCGTTCTCTCTTCTAAGGTGGCCTTCCCGCTGTTGCCAGACAAATATTTGACAAGATAGTTCCTGCCAGTAAAAGCAGCTGCGTTAAAAATAGTGCCCCTGATCATCATCGCAATGCTCGCTAATGTTAAAAGCTATGTTTCTTTTTTCTAACCCAAGGTCGAGAGGATCTTTTTGTAATCTTTGAGTGCGATGCTGCCTGCCAGGACAGCCATAAATTCTGCATAGTTCATGGCGCTTCCACTGGGGTTGGCGGTAAAGTTCTCTTTCACCACTTTTTTTGCAATCCAGCCGATGCCAGTGGTTAAGTCGGTGAGAATGGCCGCATCCATGATTGTTTTAACGAGCTTGTTCTCCGACATCGTATTCAGCTGTGTGTTTTCTTTTCAAATGTCAATCCATCGACTGGAGCCCTCTTGTTTTAACTGGCTTGAGCCGCTGCATATCCACATGTACAGGTGGCTCTGTTAGCAGGGCAGGAAGAGGTGCGGGATTGAAAACCTTTTTTATCTCTTAGCGTTTGTAGTAGATCCCGACGATTGAAACAAAAATGCTGAATATATTGAGCCACTGAGTCATGCTGATAACATTTTTTATGTGTGTTCATTGGACACCTCATCAGTCGATGGCTGCTTTTTCCTTTCACTGAAAGAAGGAACAAGGCCTGCAGCTTCAGTGACTTCAGCGGCTTTTTTCTGTGCTTCGCGCACCTCTTGTTTTTGCAGGGACGGCTTTGGCCGCAGTCACCTGTTATGGGTTTTTTGCAGCAACTGGCCGGGTGGTTGGTATTTTTGAAGTCACCTGTTCCTGAGTGGCCACAGTTTGAGTGGTTTCTAAATCAGCCGCAGTTTGAGTGGTTTCTGAATCATTCCCAGTTTGAGAAGTTTCTGGATGGGCCATTATGTTATTCAACAACAATATTTAATTGAGGAATGCTGACTAATTATTCAGCAGTTGTTGAGCTAGGTACCTCAGGAATTGCTAAGCTAGGTACTTCAGCAGCCTTGACCAGCAGAGGTGGGGGCGCCTCGATAAGCAGATGCGGCGGACTAAAATCTATATGTTTGGTTCTGATGAGCGCCACATTGATCACTGCGAGCATCCGTCCACATTTCAAGGCAAGGCTGCCTGCCTGGTCAGACAGCTCATTAGTGATGATATAATCATTTTGCAGCTCATTCTGCAAAGCTTCGGCATTTTTGACCTGCACTACTATGCCAAGCGCATTTATGGCAAACTTAAGAAAGCTTTCAGTCAAAGTTTCAGTGGTTTTGGCACCCACGTGAGCCTCGTATCTTTTGTAGTGCTTTTCAACTTCTTTATCAGTAAAGCGCTTCATCTGTTCATGTGTCAGGTGTACACCAATGGCTTGTTTTGCTTTGCCTGTGCAAACAAGAATCGCCAGCAGTTCACGCATGAACGAGATGTCTGTTTGAACCAGGGGTTTGCTGTCGGGAGAGCCTGAGGGCTCGCTTTCGAGCAGCTGCATGACTTCTTCCATTTCATCAGTCACCTGGGCTGCCATTTGCTCTCCGTTTGTGTTTTTTTAATTCAAAAATTTGGTCATGTAAGGGGGCAGAGAGAAAACACGAGGTGCTCTTTCAGCCTTGCAATCAGCCGCTTGAGGTCATCTTGCGAAAGCTCTCCAACGTAATCTTCAAAAATCGCCTTCATGGTCTTGGCCAAAGAGGTGTAAAACAGCACAATGGCCACCACATTTTCACAGAATGGCTTCGCGATGCTGGAGAGCTGCTGGGTCAGCAGCCACATGCTGATGTTTGCATGGCGGGCAGAAAAGCTGAGTTTCATGAGCTCTCCGGTGTACCATTTCACATCTTTGGAGGCCGCGCAGTCATCAAGGACTATCAGGATGTTGGCGCCTTCAAAAACAAAACTCGCTATTTTCAGACAAAGCTCCACTTCGTGTTGCTTGCAGATGATAACAAACAGCTACGGATCTCTCTGAGTGAAGCGGTAGAGGGTCTTGTTATAAGCGAACGTTGGGCAGATGAGCACGACGTAATCAAACCAGCCTCGAAAAGGCCCACAGAACTGGTCCAAGAGGAACTGCGTTTTGCCTGAGTTGGTTGGCCCCAGGATGAGTGCGTTGAAGGGGATGTTGCTGGGGTCCATTTTATTCAAAGTTCACATTTTCAAAACTGAACACATTCCAGATCTCTGTCCATGATGTTGAACTGGGAGTCAGAGAGCACAAACACGTGGCAGTTCACGTTGCTCAAGTCTGAGGCCTTCCACTCAATTTCCAGCTGGACACCGTTGGTGGTGTTCACAAACCATGTGCTGCTGCTGTGCAGCGTTTGGTCTGCCATGGAATGCAGATCGATCAGAAGCCCAAACTTATTGTCAGTGTAGAACTTTTGAAGAGTCAAGTGTTTGGTTTTACATTTTTCTTTCACAAAGAAGTGGCTGGCTTCTGCCCACATGTCCCTGCTTTTGATGCCATTGTTGTACAGCATGCTGGGTGAGCCGTTGATGGTGATGCTGACCTTTTTTATGTCAGGGAAGATGTATTTTTGTGAGTCTCTGGTGCCTGCAGTATACGGCTCCACGAAGAGCAGGAGGATCGCTTTCATAGTCCGCCTTTGGGAGTTGACTTTGATGTTCAGCCGAGAGTCTGTGTCCTTCCTGAAGGGCACCACTTTATGGTACATCACGTGGTCATATGTGAACTCTTTGCCACCCGTGTACATGCTGTGTGCCTCGTCTGCGAGCATCTCACTGCGGATCATTTCGTACTTGAGCTGTATGTTGATCAGCTTGTATTTCAGCTTGGTGGGGTCCGAGCCTTTGACCACCTGTAAAGCTGGGGCAAGAGTCACATTAAATACAAGATCATTGTAAAGGGCCTGGGGGTAGAAAATGCCATTGTCTGTCAGCAGCTGGTGGTCCAGCCTGATGCGATACTTGTTTCCATGGATTTCATTCACCTTGTTTTCAGTGGCAACGCCCGAGGTTTTCTTGTCCCCGGCTTTGGAGCGTATTTTGCACAAGTCTTCGCTCTGGATTCCCTCGGACACCATGTTATTGCGTTTTTCGTCCGGGAGAAAAAGGTCTTCAAACATTTTGTAGATGTCGTACCCCACGGTGTCTTGCAAGATAACGCCTACAAACTTCACGACCAGCTTCTCCAACAGCGCCCGCATGACGCTCTGAATGAGGAAGTTGTTGGCGTGCCTGTTGTCCATGTCGAGGTCAAAGTGCAGCGCAAGGAAGCCAGGCACCTGCACCTCGTTTTCATGCAGCTTGGGCACCGAAACGTACAGGGTATCGCCAGGGATGGCTTCGGTGCAGTCAAAGGTGATGCATTTGATGGCACGCAGGGCCTTCATGGTCTGCAAGGTCTTTTCCATGTGAGCTGGGCACAGGGCCTCTTGCACTTCTGTCCCTTCTTTCAAGTTAACAGACATCAAAGCTGAAAATCAATTAAAACAGGACCTCACCGCAAAAAGGGAACAAGAAGCTCAAGCTATGCAAGAGCTTCCACTAAAAACCGAGAAAACTCGGGGCAGATTGAAGCTATTCAATCAGAACATGGCAACAAAGGCTACAAGCTGCTGAAAAAAAATGAAACCAATTTTGAAAGTGGCGGCGCTTGAAAAACAAGTAAAAAACAAAGAAAAAGCCCAGGAAAAGGTCCACAGACTCAAAGTGAGCCTTGCAGCGAAAGAAAGGGAAAGAAATGCCGTGGAAGAAAGGCTAAGCAGCGCAAAACTCTTAGATTACCTAAAAGAGCGCAAAAGCAAGCTGCAGCATCAAAACAAGGAAGAGCAGCTGATCCTCCAAGATGAGAACGCCTCGCCCTCTGACAGAGAAGCTGCCAAAGCCCAGGTGGGCGAAAAAAATTAAGAGCTCACGTGGCTGCAACCTCAGGTCGAGGCTTGGGAAAAGGCATGGCCTCTCACTGAAAGAATCAGGGAAATTTTCAAAAAATATGGGGTCACAGTGATGGCTATCCCTCTCGCCGCTGGTGACACGATCAGGGCAGTCGTGAGCACAGTTACTAAGGCCATGGCGGCTACAGGCAGAGCTTTGGGAGCTGGCCTCAAAGAAATAGGCATGAAGCTCAGTTTGATGCTACCTGGGCTGATCGGCCAGTTCGCTAGCTTTCTTTTCAAAACAGCTGGACAGATCATCAGCTATCTGGCTGAGCAGACCTGGCTGCTGATCCTGGCCACGGTGGTCTTTTTGTTTGAAAATTACATCAAAAAACATTAATTGAAAACGTCTTGTATGTTTGAGAGATGTCTGGCAGCGGCCCAACCAACTGGGACTATCATGACCTCTGGGATCCAGAAGAAAATCAAGACAATGAGGATGATGACGCCGCGCCTTCGCCTTACACCACAGAAGGCGACACTAGAGTTTGTGACCCAGATGAAGAGGATTACCAAGAACCCCGCTCCGACCCTTCTCACCATTTTGTTCAAAACCTTCGGCTCTCCTCTTGAATCTCAGCCGAGGGGTTTGCAATGGCCAAGGACCGCGTAATGAGCTATAGCATAAACAACATATATAATCGAGATGTCCACAGGGCGCTATTGCAGAGGTTCTTTGAGCATCTCTTGAAATATTAGCCCCGTGCCAAGATACGTGCCCTCAGTCATCAGGTCGACTTGGGCCTCAGGGTGGTTTCACGCTCCACGTGGGTTTTCAAGCATGACGGCACCATGGCAGACACTTTTGTTGACCAAAGGCGGCTAAGGTTATCAACGAAGTCGGTGCTGAGCTCCAAAAAAGCTCCAAAGCTTGGCAAAAGTGCACCAGGCCACACAAAGCACGTGTGCTGTGCCAGCAGCCAAGCAGGCTGAGCTCGCCGTGCTATATGACAAACAAGACAATGTCTGGTGGCTGCGCAGGCAGCGTTTGCAAGCCAGCAGCAGAACTTATCTCAGCTGGAAAGCGAATGACAAATTGACTGCTTCGGAAGAGGTCCAGGAGGCAGAAGCCTGTGTTCAAAAAATGCAGGCCCAAGAGACCGCCCTGAGCAAAACAGTGGCCGCCTTGAGAAACAAAACGAATGCTGCAGACTGGATGGCTGATGCCAAGCAGGCTCTCCAGGCAGATATTGCGAGCAAGCGGCAGGCTTTGGGGACTCTTGAACAAGAAGCACGCACCGAGGCCACTAAAGCCGCCGACTTTCGCGAAAAGAATGGTGTTTTAAAAAATCAGATAAGGGCCTTACAGAAACAACAGACTTCAGAAGCGGCCCTTGATCAAGGGATGCAAACTACTGCATGAGAGCTGCAGGCTTTGCAAGATAAAATAGCAAATCAGCGGCGGGCTTTGGCAGGCCTACAAAAAGCAGTTCAGCATGCTGAAACAGACCATCAAGAAGCTCTTTCCAACATTCAAACAGCCCTGAAAGAAAAAAAACAGCTTCAACAGGCTTTGCAATACAAAATCCAGGTTTTGACAAAAGAAATGGAGGCCCAAAGTCACATAGGGGCCGCAGCTGAAACAGTTAGCCAAAGCCGAGGCCCAAAAAACGGCCTTACAACCGCGGCTCATGGGTTTAGAAGATGCCTACAACAGCACACGTTCTTTGGAAGAACTCGAGGTGCACAAAAACGAGCTGGAAGCTGCTGCTCAAACCGAGGACACTGAAGCCTTCATCCGAGACAGAGCTTGCGGCGGTGCAGCGTGAAATTGAGTGCCGCCCACTTTTGGACTGGATCAGAGAACTTTTTAAAAAAATGGCGTCACCCTGGCGGTGGTGCTTCTTGCCGCAGGTGCTATGATAGGAGCTGTCATCGGCACGCTTTCAAAAGCTTTCAAAGACACAGGCCAGGTAATGGGCCAAGGGCAGTGCGAGCTTGGGGCGACTCTTAAAGGCCTACTCCCTGGGCTGCCTGGCCAGACTGCGGGCCAGGGGGCCAGATTCTTCACTGAGCACGCCTGGCTGCTGATCCTTGCCGCAGCCATCGTTTACTTCAAGTGTGCCGCATGAAAAGTAACGCCGCGACGATGGCCACACATATAATGACTGCCATTTTGTTGATTTCATGCTGCGGTTTCTCAGACGAGGCATTGCCGAGGCTGGTTTGAGCAGCGGCTGGTGGCTCTGTGTCCGACGTGGTTTGGGCATCGCCTCGACCAGTCGAGGCGGGCTGGCTTGCCTGCCCTGCTTTCTGAATTGGGTTAGGTGGGTGGCTGTTGGGCAGGTTGATTTGTGATGGGCCGCCTGCCATGAGCTTGAGTGCGGCTTTTTTTGTGCCTCAGTTTACCTCGTTGTTTACCCCCAGTTTCATTCCGGTGACGGCCTGTTCCAGCTTGTTGTTGTAGCCGATCGTGCTTTCAGTGTTGATTATCATTCGTGCAGGCATCAGCCATGCCTCGTGGCACACCGCAAGGTTGAGTCTTATTTTTGCTTGATCCACCGCCAGCTGATACCTTTGCACACTCTGTGCTAGGTCGGGCTGTCTGATTGCGTCTTCCATCAGCACCAGAAACTTGCTCTGGGTTTCTTTTGCCCAGCTCCCTTGGCCAAGAAAACTGCTGCGGACATTGACATGTGCACCCAAGATGCAGTACACGAACGCCTCGATTGAGTGGTTTATGTGTGCCAGACCTGCCTGCGTCAAACCAGAGGCTGTGTTTGGGGCAAACCAGTGATACTGGGGCACGGCATCAGGCTCTATGTAATAAATCAGGTTTCCTTTGATTGTTTTTCCGTCTTCATCACTGAATTTATTGAAGTCTGGATAAGCGTTTTTTTGTTTTCATTGGGCGGCCTCACGCATAAAAGTATATGCTTCCAAGCCCGTGGTTTGCCCCTTGTGTGTAGCGAAAATCACTCGAGTTTATGCCAAACTTGTTGCAGATTCTTTTGTATGAATCCACGTCATAATGGTTGTTGGATTTGTTTAATGTTGGATTGCCTGGCAAAGCACTGATGCTCTGAATGCCGCCAAGCTGGTACAAAATGCGCCTGAACATGGAATACACATGGAATTTATAAAACGCTCTTATTTGTGGCGGGAGTGCCAAGCCGCTGTCAAAGATTTCTCGAGAAATTCCACAACCCTGTGTCGCACAAAACACGGCAAAGTCGAGCTGTTGGGGCCAATATTTCATTGTCAGGCCTGCCTAGCCAATTCTTGGATTCAGCCGCTGTGCTGTGCATGAGCTTGGTTTGTTGAAAGATTTCTCTGAATTTTCTCACGAAGAAGGTGTCTGGGGTCACGTAGATGTTTATGGTTTGGTTGAAGATTTTTTTCAGGCCCGACACCATTCTTTTGAAATCCACAGCTGGGATTGGCAGTGGTGTTTTGGTTTTCATTGGCGACAATTGACAGGGAAAGCCTGCCATGCCTGCCAAACCAAGAGCGGCTTTCATTTTCTGGCTCCAGTACCACCTGTCTGAACCAAACATGCTTTGAAGGGAGCCTTTTCCTGCCTTAAAAAACATTTCTGCTGACACATTCCGCTTTTCATCAATGTTTATTTGTGCCATGAATTGGTTTTTATCAGCATTTTGGAACCGTTTCAT
>Ga0100406_1030580_pt1 | contig 12605 bp, 8 predicted proteins | sample Orb8nscriptome_3_FD_81148 | JGI IMG/M metagenome (GOLD analysis project Ga0100406, IMG submission 81148) | Coral microbial communities from Puerto Morelos, Mexico - Orbicella 8 C C metatranscriptome (Eukaryote Community Metatranscriptome) | ecosystem: Host-associated > Invertebrates > Cnidaria >...
ATATCCAGGTGGCCCATGAAATCAATTTGAGTTTCCACTGATCAAAAGTATATTTTTGCAAGTTTGTTGCTCATGTTAAATTTTGTAAGCATGCATCATATCTAGACAGGCATCTCTTCTAAATTTTGCCTCCACAGTAAACTATATCATGCAAAATGTTCATAAATTCTTTCTGTCTGTCATGAATTCTTGGTTGAGCTACCAAAACTTTTTATCACGCCAACACAAGCACAGTGAAAGATGGTAAGTTTGCAAAATTTGTAGCTCTCTTTGCTTTGTTGCCAATTTTTCCTGCATTATATAATTTTGCTTCCCAAGTAAAGGTCCTTAAACCTGTACAGTTTCTAAAAATTACATGTATTTGAAGAAGTTAACTCTCAATAACTCACAAGCTATAATTATTTTATCACCACTGTTGCAATTAAGTTGTAATTTTTTTAAAATGTAATTTGATCCACTGAACTAAAAACAACCTGCAAAATGTTTTAGGCAGATTTTTGTCATCCTTTTAAGCCATAACAAAAAATCCTACATTCACAGAAGTCCATAAGCATGCAATCATGTAATAAAAATAATGAGGCTTAAAGCTTAAATATCTTGCAATCTTGACCACAAAAGGCTTAGTCAATAACCTATAAAAGGTGAAATGCCTATCATGGTACAGGTGAAAGGAAAGGTCAATTCTACTAAAGGTAAGCACATGTACATATAGACTGAACTCAATTTAGTACAAAGTCTGTTCCCTTTAAAATGAAAACTTCACTGAGTGATAAGGGAATTTTGAATGACACTCATGAAAAAACAATGAACCCTAAGTTTATAAGTAACATTAATATGGTTAATTTTAATAAAGAAAATCATTGGTATTTCTGGAGTGTTAATCAACACAAGAGATCGAATCAACAACTTCTTGTGGAAGGAAATATCGATTTTGTGGCTGGAAAATTTACAATTATGTTGGCATAATGCTCCAACTGATACTCTGTCAGATGACAGAAAGACATCAAATTTTATTTCACTAGAATTTTACTTATTAAAGAGAAAACAAATAACACATTGTTTGAGCATTGCATAATATTATTGTAATCATTTGGAGTGCAACAACGTAAAATTAATATTTTTCAACACAGTAAAAAAATTTACATTATGTTGTACCTTATTAAGGTCGTTCATTCCCAGATCTTCTCATGGTCAGATCTTTTTGTTGTTTGTTTAAGTGAGGGGGATCAGTACAGGAAGTATCATTTAAGAGAACAAACTACAGGTGAATTTAATGCAACCAGAACCAAGGGGAAGCCCTTTACTTGTTCATACAATCATGTATTTCTTCCTCAGTGCTCACACCCGATAATGTGGCATGAGTTTTGTGCGCAGTAAGGATGTGTGCAGAAACGAATGAGCACAAATGTCCTTAGCCCATAAAAAACTGCTCTAAACCCTAAATGGCATGAGTTGTTTTTAAGCTACATGTAGATCGCAACCACAAAATAAAACAACTTTCAGTTCAGTGGCTGCATTAATTTTGAACAGGTGATAAAGCAACATTGCATTGAGATCAGCAACAGAAATAATACATGAGTTTTTTGTATCTCGCCCTGCTCAGTGACAAAATAATACAATTGTTGCTTTTCTTTTGACCAGCTATACAACAACGCTTGTGTCCAGCAGCAACAGTGTGGTAATCAGCAACAAATTAAAACAACAGCTTGGAGGAAAATAATCTATGACAGAATTTAATTTCAATATCACAACAAAACATTTCAAGCAAAGCAATAACCATCTAAAATAATAGTCCCTTGAATTCAGCAACAAAAACTTTAGAGGTCACGTATTGATCAGTGACAAAAATGTTCACTTCAATTTCCAGGAATAAGTTGCACATAATTTTTTTTTCCACAAAAAGTAACTTATTTTTTTCCTATTGTTTTGTCATTTTTTCCACTTTATTTTCTACATGTACCTCAAAGATAGTACTGTACATGTAGCTTGTGTTAACTACGTAAAAGCATAAATTATATTTATTTAATGGTATAGTAAAATAGTAGTATAAAGTTTTATGTTCTGCACAATCCAATGTATAAAACCCATACAAAAAACAAAGGATAGCTTCTGCTGACTGTCTTTACAGCTGGGAACCGAGAAAGACTGACCTTGTTGACAACTTTCATTTCAAATGGATCACCATTCCAATTCTCTGATTACTAGCCAGCATGGGGTGCAGAAAAATGTGCACAAACAACCCTGTTTTGGCTATGGCATATGATGTAATTTCTGATAATTGAGTGGCAAATTAGTCAGAAATAATTATTCTGACTGCACCACAGAGAGGCCTGATGGGGATCACAGGATGCATACAGAATATTCAGTTATTTTTTAAAAAGTTTTGGCTGGAGATTTAGGCCATTCTACATGTAGGTTAGTCAGTCTTGCATGCCCACGTTTTTACGATTATGTTGTTGTTTAAACAACTTGCATACTAAAGAACAGTATCATGAGCTGTGCATGTGTAAAACTGCTTTTTCATATCGGCTAAAACATTTGTGTTTAGAGAGGATTTTTCAAGTAATATGTTATCTTGTACCTGTAATTACATGTATAGGGGAAAGCAGAATTGTTGAAACTACTGTAAGTTACTTTGAGTTCTGTGTGAGTAAATAACTTATAACTGGTGCTGTGATTCCACACTGTCAGGTCACAGTGTGATCAATAAGTTCTTAAAATTAATTCATCAGTCACAGTGCGAACCAAATTTTTTCCCACTACATCTCTACAATTTCTAAGTTAGATACGTCATTTGAAAGCTAGGTGAATGTAAATTCTGCACTGTACATAATGATTTAGAAGCCAAGATACGTTAAACAGTGAAAAATCATACCGTACATGTACTTCACTCTACTTTCCGCTGAACTACAACACAATCCATTTATCCTTCAACTGGTCACAGTGCTAACCAACTCAGGTAAATAATTGTACAGTCATTCTCTGCTACATCTGCATAGATTTCTGAGTGAAATACGCCAATTGAGAGTTAGGTAAATGTAGATTCCACAGTACACTACATATGTAATGATTTAGAGACAACAATACATTAAACAGCCAAAAAAATCATGCCACATTTCACTCTACTTTCTGTTGAATTGTAACATGATCCATTTAATATCTTTTAACTTCACAAGGATTTCCAAGTTAAATATGCCATTTGAAAACAAAGTGAATGCAGATTCTGCAGTATGTTAACATCTAGAGGCCATTGTGTGATAAATAGCTAAAATTCATGTTGTACCATCAAATTGCAACACAATCCATGCATCTTTCAAATATTATGTTATAAATATTTGTTTTCTGATGCATATCTGCACAGATTTCTATGTTCACTACGTCAGCAGAAAGCTAAGAGAAAGTAGATTCTAAAGAAAATTATTATTTGGTGGTCAAGATGCACTACATGTAAGTATCTCGACTGGCCAAGGTACATTCACTGTGTAGTCTCCAATTGCTTTTTCCTCAAGGTCTTGTGCTACTGTAATAGATAAAGAATAGGACATTTCCCCATTTTTGGGCCACCTCAGGAGGGGCTCTTAATAATTTGTAAGTCAGGCACAGTAATGGCACCATAATACAGTTCATAAAGGATAAATTTTGCATCAGATGACTACCTATAATACATCATTCATAAAATGTCTTGTCTTAGTGTAGTTAGAATGCATGTGTGTGTTGTCATGAATACTGTGCTGGCTTAATGTACACAAACTGAGTGATTCCATTCCATAAATGTAATCAAGTAAAATCTACACACTGTAGTAGTCAACTTAATGTTTTTTTTCCCCCACAGGTAAAATTTCAAAGCCAATGTGCTCCACAGTCTCATTTGTGAGCACCGCATAAAAATAGCTGCCCAAGTTTTATAAAAACACATCTAATAATTGTTAATCACAAACTTTACTGAGGGAAATAATGTCCTGTTAAAGATATCAATAAGGCTCTTTCCAGAGACTTTGCAGTATTTTGCAAATCATATTTGGCCCTTGATTGAGGCTGCTGCCAGCAAAACATTCTACGAACCAAAGAATCTCTACTTTGTCTGCATTAGTAAGCATTCTCCATGGTTTTGAAATTTCATTTTGAAATTTCCTTTTTGCGGGGAGCCAGTCAGAGTCATTGATCTACAGTGTAACTGCAATTTTTCAGTGAATCAGGAAATCAGTTCTAATTTTCAGTATATTTATAAGACATCTAAGGTTGTGTCACTTTTAAGGCTGATAAAGTGTAGCGTACACAAATGTGCATTTTTTTCTTTCAATTTTTGAATGTTTTATTAGTGTGAAAAGCCAATTTTGAGAACATAATTTCCATCTCTTGCACTACCCAGGAATGTGATAATGTTACAACACCTTATAGTCCAATTTTTTCTCCTTATTATCTGTCAAGAGGTCGCTTACAGGAGGTTAAAAATGTGTAAAAGAAAATTTCAAACTTTTGTTCTAAAAGAGGTCATGGTCTCTCAAGTCTAAGAGAGGTGGTCGCTTACAAGAGGTTCCAAATATAGTGATTTGACTTGGAAACTTTTTGTTTTTTGGAAAACTGGACACTGAGGAGAGGAGGTGGTGGTCGCTTAAGAGAGGTGGTCGCAACTGGAGGTTTGACTGTATATAAAAAGTAGAAAATCCAAAAACAAAACTTGTATTAACAGGTTTATAAAGATTGTGTTGCTGGAAGGGTGACTTATACTGGGATTTACCGTGATTATTACATTATAGTGTATATCCATCAGTAAAAAGTTCTACAGTTATCTATTTATTCCAAACATTTAGTGTCATGAGCAAAATCAGCTTTCAACTGCACTGCATCAAATGCACTTATAATTAAATCTTGCAAGGTGTGGAAGGTTTTGCCATAAAAATATTTTGATAGTTCTTGCTCTAGGCCAAACTCTCAAAAAATGGGAAATACCTATATTGCACTATGTAAACAGCAAAGTATTCTTGATAGGTAAGTAAGGGGAAAGTAAATTTGGCCCTTGAGAAAGTGAAAATGAAAGTTTGGAGGTGCAGTGGGCAAGTGAAATTAGCCTCAGTAGTCTTGTTAGAGATAATTTCCAATCAAGAATGATTTCAAAACTAAAGACTGCAAGATGAGCAAAACAATGAGTTGAAAGCAACCATGATTAATTTAAATTCCAAGCATAGTTTGCACACATTCGTCCTCCAATTGCCTTATTGGCCACCATATTGGATGTTGCATACAACAGATGTCTGGCACTACTAAAGCCTGTGTTAGATTCAAGATGACAACCAACAAACCGCCATTCTGTGTTTCTTTTTGTCATTGTCCAATTCAAGTAAAGAGTCAAAGGAGCAAAGTGAATCAAACAAACAAAGGCCGAGTTCAAAATTACATGTATTTGATAACTAGGGGCATGAACATTGCACGCCTATTGGGCAAGAAATATTTTAGTGGGGGCAACTGAAAACTGAAATGTACTGGCCCACTGGGCAACTGGATTTCAAACTTTTTTTCTTGCCCTGACATTGAAGCTGTGGTTCCTATATCTAGCAAACTGCCAAAGAGAATAGCATAAATGACATACTGGGCTTAATAAATTTATAAATCTTGCATGCCATTAGACAACTTGCAACATGAATATGCCTTACTCAATTTGTTTCAAACACTTTAGTACCAAAAAAAACTAAATATACTCACAATTTATAGACAGCAAAGGAGTATTCTTAATTTTTAGTACCATGTTAACTAGTTTGTCAACAGCTCTTAGCAAGTAAGCATCAAAAGTATAGAGTGATTCAAAGTCTTGTTTAGGGGAAGCATGGGTAATGTCACCACCAAAACAAAACAACAACCCATCAGTGAAATATAAACAGTGCACTCAGCCTCAGACCACGCAGTTAATAAATTGATATAACCTCTTCCAGCTTTGACGTGATATAAAAGCATTAAAATTCACTCACCATTTCATTCATGACAACCTCAGAACCAGATCCAGTTTCATGCTTGTCTGACATGAACAAACAAGACAATTAATTTTCATATTACTTAACTTCTACATTTTAAGTTTTGTTTCCACTATAATTAAAATAAACTGTCTTGATCTTGATCAGTAATAGCTGCACAGAAAGAAATTTAGATGTACATGTATGCGCACTGTCCCATTATTTTGCTCAGAAATATAATGCAAAATCAATGTCTAAATAATTTAAGCCTACTCATTGTTTTCATAAGAAAAGATCTCATTCACAGTAGTATGTGTCAATGTTCTAGTTGTCCTGTAAAGGCACAGGTTTGTGGATGGATCTCACCAGTTGTAGTTCTAATCCCCCACTAGATCCTGGCAACCCTTGTGTGCCCATCCCGGCTGGGGTAGGTCTCAGTAATTAATGCATCTTACATGCAATCCTCCTCTTGGTAGATTACATGTAGGTTCTAAAATCAACACTACATGTACATCACCCTCCTTTGAATTCTTAATTATCTCTGACTACTTCTGCCTCGCACATAGCAAGATAGCCACCCCTTCCAGACTTCCAAGTTTATCTCCTGGACTTTCTGCCAAAGCTCTGGTGTGCTAAATTCTGTCACATCTATGGTGTTAGGCACAAATTGGTTGCGTACTGGCTGCATCTGGGGCCATTCACTCTTTTCTTTATTCAGCCACTCAGGGCCATTCCACCATAGACAAGACTTGGCAAGTTCTGACGGGCTGATTTCTCTAGAACGCAAGACTGCATAACTTTTGTTTGCCAATGTGGTTGGCAACAAAGTTAAGGGCAAGAAGTCTCTTCCTCTTCCTTGGATCCACCAGTAATACACTGTATGTATGTGCTGTTACAGTAGAAGGGTCCTGATTTAGTTAATACATGTAGGTACTTCTAGTTATCCTCAAGAGACTGACAGGGTAAGCCTCAATCCCATAATATCCCTCATTAATTCCAGCCTCAGTATAATCATAGGGGTCAGAGGTGCAACTTTACTCTTTAAGGCTACTATCATCAGACCACTGGTTACCATGCAGACCATCTTTCCACCTGCCTCCTTTACTAAGGTACGATACTACTCCATAGACTTGCTGTGGGGCATCAGAGGTCACCACTTCCTTGGATTTCCCTGACTGCTGAGTCTGCAGACAACGGGGAACTTTGACTTTAGCTAGACATTGCAGCTGTAAGAACCAATAGATGGTTTTCATGTGATATCATCAAGTTCTAAAATCCAAAAGAGCCACCAGAGTTTCTATCCTCATCAGGCATAAGAGATGTAAACTGAGTGTATATATGTTGACAACCTTTTAGCTCAAAAGCATCCTCCATATTTTGGAAATCGGTGCATTTTACATTTCAGAGTTATGGCGGTGTGTGACATACACGCAGAGCTACAGTATGATCGTGTTTGTCAAAAAATATATATACTTACCCCCTGATTTTTAGCCATTTGTGAAATTAAAGTACATGTAGTAGAAAAATAATTGTTACGTAAAATGTAGGTTTGTGCAGTTAATCAGTGGCCTAGATAACCAAACTAAGCTACCTGAAGATGATGTACAGTATTTTCTGCCCACCATATTGGTGCACCATGGAGGTACACCAATATGGCAGCTCCATACTAGGCTCTGTAAATTTGTGGAAAAGATTTCAACAAATACAGACCTGAAGTTTTGGATAGCCCACAGACCTAAAACGTGGAATTTAAGTGTCTTCTTTATCTGTACCTTCTGTAATCTTGATTGCATTTTCTTCTCTCTTTCACACAATGATTTTTGATATATTTTTCTATTGGATGACAGTGAAAACCACCTGTTCTGGATACAAGTTACCTCATCTTCAACTTCCTCATCCCAGTCACAATCTCAATTCCAGTTCTTGATGTATAAATTTTTGCCTTAATGATGAAAGGACTGACCAAACCAAGTGCATCAACAATTTTGGTGACTTTCTTCAAAACACTCCTCTTGATGATGGGATAGTCAAACAGTTAACTGATGCTGCAGGTACTACAAATACATCATCAGTGCAATTCCATTACAAGCCAAGTGTTGTTGGGACTGTATCTTTGTTGTCCTTTATGTTCACTTCTCTGACTTGGTATTCTTTCAGTATCCTTCCATAACTGTCTGAATTTGAGACCCACTTCTGGGCATGCATGCATGCCTGCTTTTTCCCCACAGCCCACTGAGTTGATTATAATAAACAGTTCAGCCCTTCTAGTCCTATTCAACAGTGTCAAATGAATCATCCACATTGAAAGTACACTAAAGCACAGTTCTAGCAGCTATTGGATACTCTGTTCAGTGACAACTGGCATTTTCCTGTGTGATGAGCTATATAATAATAATAATAATAATATAATAATAAATTAATATTTTAAGAGAGGAGGCTTCCAATCACCTAGAGGTGGTTTTCAGGAGGGTCCTCTAAAAACTAAAAGTCTAAAATAAACATTAAAATTAATGTCTAAAACACAGAAGAGCTAAAAACGTGAGACTAAACCTACATGTAAGGTTTGAAACTAGAACTAGGATTAAAAGTACTACTACTAACTAAGGTTAAAAATGGTTAAATGAGGGGCCTGAGTTCTTTTCGAAAACAACTCTAAAGAAATTCATACACATCAGGGTTGCGGTCTGCTTCCCAATTTTCATACACAATTCAAAACGAAGGAAGGTTAAAATGGCATCAATTCTGTTTCAAGATACAGTCATCTCCTGGGGGTCACAAACTGTGGCAATCAGCAAGCAGGTTGCAGTGGAAACGAATCAGAACAGCAAACCTTTCCCTGCAGTTTAGGTCTAACATGACATCATTTTAAAACACCCCATCACATTTTGCTGAGCAATCAAACGCAATTCTCACTTTGGTGGTAGTCTTGCTCATTCTGACAACATAGGCCAGGAAATGTAATAAACACCAGACTTCAGAGGGTGGTTCTTCATCTTTGAGGAGTTTGCAAAAATAACTTTTCTTCATATACGTCTTGATGGTTTTCTGATACCACAGACATCAACAAAAGAGTAATGCAAGTTAGCATTATCCACCCATCTCACCAAGTCTATCAATCCATCATTTGCTGAAGAAGGGAAATCATACTCCAAAAGGTGAGGCCACTTTGGTTGACATTTCTTCCCTTCAATCTTGCAGCTCTCAGTCACACTGCAGGGGCACATCTTCGTCTCAGTCTCTTAATTTTATTAACTGTTCATTCACACTTTCAATCGCAGTTGCCAACAGCCTGGTTTGATAGGTCTCCACAGAGTTATTAACATATGGACTTTGACTCTCTGGTAGGGTTCCATTAACCCAAGAGCTCCAGCTATTTCTTCATTCCAAAATGATTCATTTGAGGTATGCATCGTCCAGGATTGCATTCACTTATTAATCTTAATTCCTCATGCCTTCACCCATGCTCAAATGGTTCTCACAGAGTGGGCTTCATTAAATGCTCTGAGTTGCATGTCATCATAGCTGTATTGCAAGACCGCCCTATACCTGCTTTGAGACTGCAATACTGAAAGCTCCCTCATGTGCAGTAAGTGATGGGTAAGTGCCATCATCTACAACTAAGTGTGCAGCTTTCATGTGCTGGTTACATTAGTAGCAGTGAAACCTTTGTGTAGGAGTTGGTGATGATTCGCCTGGCATTCTTTGATTTGGCACGTTTATGACTTTATGCAGACTCTAGCACTACCCTCAGCTGCTGATTGCAGGTCAAACACTGAAAGCACAACCGTTTATCCTTATCTTGACGGCAACCCTCCATCATAGCTCTTTTGCTGAAACATTTTATATGACGGTCACCATTCTCTTGTTTCTGAAGCGATTTCTGTTTGTAACCTGCCTACCATCTGTCTTTTAATTTCCCGCTGGGTCATATACCATACATGTATGTAGACCTCCATGGCATCCACTCAGATTCATACCTCCTCTTTGAGCCAGTCTTATAAACTTAACATGGACCGCTTGCAGCTCTGTTCTTGTAACCAACAACTACTTTTCTTCCTGGTCCTCTGCAAGTGTCTTGACTACCAAGCTGTGCAAGGTTCCTTCACCAAGCTCTCCCTTGAATCCATTGACTAACACTTTTACCACAGTTATCTTAACCAGATCTGCAAACCTTCCAAAACCTTCAAGATCGCTAATCCACAGTTGTGTTATTTTTTCCAGCTGGTTCATGTAAGCGAGCTGTTGCTGTTGACCTGGACAGAATTTGAATAGCAATTTGCCCTAGCTTCCTCATACTCTGGATCAGAAACTCCAAGCCCTGTTATGGATTCAAGTGCAGTTCCAAACAAGCATTGATGCAATCTCACTATTTTTTGATTGACTGCAGGCTTGTCCAACTGATCTACAAGACTCTCAGATATAGTCCCCCTGGAGAACTTCTCCAATTTTTCTTTCTCTCCACAATAGGACAGTACTTCTAATGGTTTCAAGCAATTCTCCACAGAAAAGTTGCTACGCAAATTCTCAGAAGCCCGTGCTTCGCTCTGACCAGTTTGGGATGCCAGGAAAGAATCTGATGTACGTGCATTAAACTAACCTTCTGAAATGATTGGGAAAGTTGCATGCATTGAGTGGCATGGCTCTCTTGTGTAGCACTCACCTTGGCAGAAGGAATTTAATTTACATGTGATTTCACAACCTTGAGGGTTTTCTTGATCATGGCCCCAATTTCTAATTCAACTGGTTGTGCTTCTTTCACAACCGCCTTTTGATTCTCTACCTCTGTTTTTCCAGCAACACATAATTATTCATCCATAATTTCCGGTATACTCTCCAGAAGTGACCAGAGCTGCTCTACATCTTTTTCATTAGCCATTACAAGTACATCCTTGGGCGGAATACAGAGCCTCTCCATGTGGTGATGTTACTTGGTCACTTCAGTCTTCCATAGTGCCTTTTCCTGTTTCAGCTTCAGATGCATTTTCCCTGCAATCAATTTCTGTCCCTCATTAACTTGTTTGGTTGTTTCATTTTTGGTTCCCAGCCCTTGTTCAGCCCCAGCACTTTCTTCTTCTGACATCTTGCACCTGAGGAGATGACTAGCTAGTTCATAATTACAGCAGACTCAATCACTAAATAAGGTTTAAGTCTGCAATGGCTTCCTAGCCACATTGCTAACGACCCCAGCTTAGCATCACACTGCTCTACTTAGCAAGACTTACACTTAGCAAAGCTACCATTGCAATCAAAGGTAAGCTCTGATTGGTTCTCAAAAGAACACCAGTGACATCATACGTCCTTGTGCAATGTACGTGTACTACAAAGGGGGATTGCCATAGAGGACTAATGAGAATGTCTTTTGGGCTAGAGATCATCATAGTCACAGTTTGCCAAAAGGCTAAGCTGAAAAATTTGTAGCCAAAAAATCCATAGATTTTGGAAGTCAGTCTAATTAATCAAACAAATACATGTACCTCTAAAAAATCCACTCAGAAATTGTGGACTACCAGAAAAACAATAAACAAAGCCAAAATTATGACATGGTAAATGCCATCTCTTTCAAATGGTTTTTTACTTTAATTCAGAAAACCCTCACCATTATTTAATGGTAATCATAACTGCACAGTAAGATCTCAAGATATTTGCCCATGACATTTGAAAAAGAATGACATTCAACTGCAGAGAGACAGCAATACACCCAAGGTAAGCTACAGTACTGTAAATGGGATAGTTTTGAGGTTTGCTGTGTCTACATTGCAGACACGAAAACATTTTCAAAATACTCTTTTCCAGCAAAATTTCTTATTTACGCCTATAATTAGTTGTGTTACCATGCACCATTCATGCTAACCATAGGGCTTTTCAGGCTAGCCACAGAATATTACTCTTTGTCATAATACTCCATGTCTGGTTAGCACTGAACAGTACTCAGTTAGCCTGAAAAGTGCGAAGGTCAGCCTGAATGGCAAACCAGTTACACAGTTTCAGGGCTCAACATAATTTTCGGACTGTGGCCGGTCATGTTGACAGGCCAAAGTAATTTTAGCTCGGTCACAACTCATTTCTGACTGGTCAAGATATTTAAAAAAAAATTTAATTAACACTGGCCTTATTAAACCCACAAATATAATTTGTCTGTTCCAGGCTTAATACAAAGAAAAGCTTAAAACTTAACCAAAGATAGCCTTGGCAGGGCTCAGCAGCTCAATGAAGTGGCACGGTGCCAGTGGAATTCTTGCCAGGAGAGACTATTTTGCGGGCATGTGAGCCCGAGCCTCGAGCCGCGAGCCGCAAGTTTCTTTTTGCAAGGCTCTTTTTGTGAGCCTCAAAAGATTCTCACCAAAAAATCCAAAAACAGGGATAAAGCCCTGATGAGGTATTTACCATAAATCCTCGAATTAGCGCCCCAGGCGCTTATTTCAAATTTAGGAGTAGATGGGGGGCGCTTATTTAATTTTTCTCAAATCATGGCCTGACATGATCATTTTTTTAATACACCATCTGCACATAAATGACAACATAAGCTGTTTATCGACATAAAAAGCTGATCCTAGAGTTTAAATCGCGGCACCAATAGAAATTCACGTGTTCACAAACTGAAATAATGTACAAATCTAATGTTACACGACAAAAACTATGCATCCTTTGCTGTCTCATTAC
>Ga0100406_1210990_pt1 | contig 12560 bp, 11 predicted proteins | sample Orb8nscriptome_3_FD_81148 | JGI IMG/M metagenome (GOLD analysis project Ga0100406, IMG submission 81148) | Coral microbial communities from Puerto Morelos, Mexico - Orbicella 8 C C metatranscriptome (Eukaryote Community Metatranscriptome) | ecosystem: Host-associated > Invertebrates > Cnidaria >...
AGGAGAGGAGGTGGAAGATGTGGAATCCTTCGTGTACCTAGGTTCAGTACTTGACAAACTTGGTGGTGCAGAAGCAGACATCAAGAGGCAACTAGCACTAGCGAGAACTGCATTCACCAGACTTCAGGACATCTGGAGGTCAGACAGATTCAGCCAGAAGACCACGTTGCACATCCTGAACTTGAACGTCATGTCCATGCTGTTGTATGGAGCCGAAATGTGAAGGGTGACAACAACTGATCTCAACAAACTGGATGTGTTTCACCGCACCTGCCTTAGGAGAGTGCTGAGGAGATTCTGGCCCAACCATTTGAGCAATGAAGAGCTGTACGAAGCAACAGGGAGTACACTGGTGTCAGTCCTTATATGAGTGAGAAGATGGCGATGGTTACGGCATGTATTGAGGAAAAGTCCTGACAACCTCTTGAGGACTGCATTGATTTGGGCACCTGAAGGTAAGAGGAAGCGAGGTTGACCGAGGGAAATGTGGAGAAGAACCGTGGAGAAGGAAAGGAATAAGCTCGAATGGCATACATGGTGAGCTGCTGCTGCATCGGCCTCAGACCGCAATGGGTGGCATGATCTTCTGGCCAGCCTCAAAGAGTCCTCAAGAGTCCTTATGGGCCCAATGAGGATGAGTGAGTGAGTGTGTATGGTTGCACCACAAGGACAGTCCTGAAAGGAAAGCTCTAACCTATGCTCTTCTGGATGATGCAAGTGATTCAACATTCATAGGTGTGAAACTACTTGCAACCTTGAATTAAAGAGCCCTGAGATCAAATTGAATTTGTACACATTGTTAGGAAAGGAAGAAATCTGTGTTGAGAAGATATGTGGTCTGGTAGTCCAGCATGTAGACAAGAGGGTTGAGATCAAGCTGCCCGAGTCATATTCCAGATCAAGCATTCCTTTCCAAAGGAACCAAATTCCTACCCCCAAAGTTGCAAACAAAAGGCCGTACCTTAAGACGATTGCAGAAAACCTGCACCCTTATCAAAGTGGTATAGATGTAGGACTCCTGATTGGCTGTAACTGTTCAAGTGCGATAAAAACCAAGAGAAGTTCTTCATGGAAAGGGAGACGATCCTTACACATTCAGAACCCTTCTAGGATGGGGAACTATTGGCCCAATCATTTCCCAGCAAGAAAGACAACTAGATGAAGAAGACAAGGAACGTGCCACTAGTCACAAAATTATGTCCCTTGAGACAGGTAGCAACATCAGAACAAATCTCACCTTCATTCCCCAAGTCCAGTCCAAAGAAGAAATAAGCGTGCACAAAGTAAGGGCCACAAATTTATTAGTTGATAAACTATTGTGTCACCCTCAATAAATAAAGTTTTGATTTAATTTGATTTGAAGTAGGAAAAATGTTTGAAATGGAAGTCTCAGACAGTAGCTCTACTCAAGAAGCCCTTTTGCAGGAAGACAGGAAGTTCCTGGCAATAGTAGAAAGTGGGATTTGGCATGTGAAGATGGCCACTATGAGATGCCCTTGCCATTGAGAGTGCCTGCCTCGGCTCTTCCAAATAACCGTGAAGTGGCTTTACGTCGTTTAAACCAGTTGAAACAGGGGTTCAAGGGTTGACTGCATTCATGGAAAAGGTGCTACGTAATGGTTTTGCCAAAGAGGTTCCTCCAGTGGAAGCAGAAGCCAGCAATGAAGGAAAAGTGGCCTACATACATCATGGTGCGTACAATCCGAAGAAGCCGACTAAAATTTGGGTTGTCTTTGACTGCTCTGCAGAATTCCATAATGAATCGCTGAAAAAAATTTGCTTCAAGGACCAGATTCAACAAACAATTTAGTGGGATTCCTGTGCAGAGTTAGGAAGGAACCTGTAGCCCTGTTGGGAGATATTGAAGGGATGTTCCATCAAGTTGGAGTAGCAGAGCAGGACAGAGATCTTCTATGCTTCCTCTGGTGGAAGGGTGGTGACTTAACAAAGAAACCCGCCAAATTCAGGGTGACAGTACACCTGTTTGGCACCACAAGTTCCCCAGCATGCACTAATTATGCATTGAAGATGTCTGCAAATGACAATGAGAAAGATCTGGGGGCAGAGGCAGCGAACTTCATTTGCAGAGATTTTTACGTCAATGACAGACTGACATCAGTGGAATCAGTACATGACACAGTGATCCTTATCAGGAATACACAGGAAATATGCAGAAGAGGAGGCTTCAAGTTGCACAAGTTCACCTCGAGCAACAAGGAGATTATTGAAGCCATACCTATTAAAGACCAAGCAGAAGGCATTCAATGCATCGATCTGGACAAGGAAGCCATACCTATGGAACTTGCCCTTGGAGTCCAGTGGTGTGTAGAAAAGGACTTGTTCCAATTCAGGATCATTTTAAAGGATCATCCGTGCACCAGAAGAGGCATTCTCTCAACTGTCAGCTCCATTTATGACCTGCTAGGATTTATAGCCCCAGTGCTCATGGAAGGAAAGAAGATACTTCAAGAACTCTCCAGAGAAGATGCCAACTAGGATGACCCATTTCTGGAAGACATTAAGGTGAGATGGGAAAGGTGGAGCGAAGAACTACCTTCATTGGAGGAACTATCAATCCCAAGATGCTACAAAACCTCAGACTTTGGTCATATTGCTAAGGCACAGCTACACCACTTCTCAGATGCAAGCACACCTAAGGGTGATAAATGATGAGGGTAGCATTCACTGTTCCTTTGTTATTGGTAAAGCTAGGGTTGCTCCACTCAAACCTGTAACAGTGCCTCGTCTTGAGCTCACCACTGCCCCTGTATCATTCAAAACAAGTGCTTAGTGACTTAGTTAATATTAGAAATAACCAAGCATTTTATGATCTCTAAACGACATCAGGCCCAAGTACTTCATACACAATTTCCTTTAAGAGCAGCTGCAGCTCAAACAATTCATCATTGTCAAGGTGACACTCTTAATGACTCAGTACTTGACCTACCTTCCTCTAGTAGAGAACATATGCATTATGTCGGATTAAGTAGGTTACGAAAAAGTTCAACTTTGCACGTATTACACTTGAATGAGAAGAAAATATGTCAGCAAAACTGTTGAAAAGGAAATGGCCAGACTCAGAGCTGGAGTATTAGTCCCTTGTGTTCCACGCTTGTATGACATCAAAGAGAAAACAATTAAAATATTGTTTCACAAAGTAAGATCTCTCCATTGTCATTTTGATCATGCAAAATGTGACTGTTAGTAATGTTCAGGCTACTGATGTAAATATTTTTGTTGAAACTGCTCTATGCTCTTCTGCTATTGATGCAGATTATCAAATGAATGGTTTCCAGCTTTTCAGAAAGATGGTTATCCTGAAGGCAGTATCAGAACTTGATATGGAACTGCTGTATACATTAAAAGTAACATTCAGTGTGTATCTGAACCCTTCAGAGCTAACCTTAATGATATACAAATAACAGCTTCTGTGTTGTCTGACACAGTATCAAATTTACACATAGTTGGTACATGTATTTATCGCTCAAAATCCAAAGTTAAACTGAAAACATTTAAACAATGTCATTGACAATGTCATTCCTGATTACAATACTCCTACTATCATACTTGGTGATTTTAATGTCAATCTCTGTGAGATGTCTTCAGAAAAGAATACATTAAAGAAATGTCTTATAGGACAAAGAGGCTACACCCAGCTAATTACCCAATATACAACAAATTACGGCTCACTGCTTGGTCACATCTACACTAAAACTTACCTAATCATATCTATAACAAAATTCTCGATCATGATTGGTTCTCTGCGTGCCTATTTGTCACATAATCGGCGCACAACCACATGGATGTCCAATTGACCTTTTTGTAATTAGACACCTGTAATTGGATACCCACGTGACTGACACATCAATTGTGCGCGCTTTAATGGCTTTCTTTGCAATTAATGCAACGCACTACATACGTTTTCGCTCAAAAGAAGTTCTCAAAAGACATTTTTAATTCCAAAATTTGTTATAGATACGATTAATTAGTAATTGGATACAATCTTCACATGTTCTAGAATCCTAGTTTAGTGATCATAAGCCTGTATATGTTTGGACATGTCTCCCTTAATTGATCATACAGGTATGATAAGCAGACTATTTTCATTACATTTTACTACATAAGATACTTGTGTATCTGGGATGTTTACATTGTTCCTACACTACTTTAACAATATCAAAAATACAAAAATTTAATGAAGTTCAAATGGACATAAGTGAAATTATATGTTATGCCATAAAACAACCTAATTCCTCAAGCATTACATGCAGTAGCATTCCATTGACTTGCACAGCAGAGAATAGCCTCATTTCGAGGAGTTAAAATTAGCAAACAAATAGATTTGCTCCAAAAGATCAGCAAACTAAGAGTTTCATTTCAAATAATTATCAGGGAATTGGAGTTATATTACTATATAAACTAATATAGAGGTCTTCACTAAACACTACACCTGTACCCTGTGCTACTTTACCATTACTGTTTACTTTACCATTACTGGGACGAGAGCTTGCAATTGGGTGGAAAAAGGGAAATATTTTGTTATGGAAATATTCTAGGCTTTCTTTCTAAACTGTTTTAATTCTTGTAGTTTTACAGAATGTACCTATGCATGTCAAGGCAAAGAAAAGCCTTTACTGTACATCAGTGACTACCTCGCTTGCCAGTAACTTGTGCATTACATTCATCAAACTAAACACCTCTCGATCAACACTCTACTAAATTGGATACTAAAAGACTGCAAACAGGTAGGTTTTTGTGCCACTTTCCTGCAAGGAAAGGAAGGGGAGGAAGAACAGTCTAGCATTAAATGGTCTTGCTTTGCAAATGCACAGCTGATCAGTGCCTGGCCTTTCACTTAGTCACTCGCAACTAGCCTCAGACATTTTGTGCAACATATAGATGACTCTTCACAAGATACAGATCAGTTACAAGTCATGTGAAAAGTAATGTGACTTTTAATTGTAACCTTTTAGAAGTTGATTTTTCTATTAGTGTGTGTTTAGTGGTTTGCACTACTAGCAGATCTAAGAGGGTGTCTCTACCTGACAACCCCTTAGAGCTCACAATATCCCTACACAGACTGTAAAATTGTTGGTCTGGGACACCCCTCTGTCTGTGTTACCCCTTATTAGATGACTCCCTGTTCTCAAAATTCTTGATCCACTTATTCACACTAAGGTTAACCAATCTCATCTGTATTCTTGTATCTGTCATTTGATTTTACAGAAAATATCCCTCCATACCAATCCAAGAGATAAGATGAACAAAAACTGCTCTGAATGATCCTGGAAGTCTACATTACAAGACTGACTAAAACCAGCAAACAAGACTTTTAACAATGATATGATAGCTAGTCATACAAGTCATTGGAAAACTGCTATGGGATATCATGAACCTTGCCAATGCTATTCAAGAAGTAGACTTGAAGACTACGTCACATGCAAATAGGCATATAAGGCCTACACAATGCTTAATTCTTCATAGGAAACTCAAAGCTGTAAACATCAAGTAACAACTTAACATTTCAACGCAAAAACAACCAAGCTCCATGCTTGAACAAAAAGTGTTTTTTTCTTCAAATCTACAAGGAGAACCTTTCTTGATATAAAGTACAGACAGAAGCACCCCAAAGATAACACACCTCCAAAGACGCCGAGTCCATTCAGAAGATGTCCTCGACAATATGCGCCTGAAGAATTCGCGTTCAGGGTATTTGTCTAGAGTTACGACGTTGTGCCGTGCCGCCGAAGTTTCACTGAGTGACTCTAAAAATGTTAATGAAGTCTCGAAGAAGTTAATGGAAATCGAGGAAGCTTTCTCTCGCTTTGAAAAGGCCCACTATGACTACGTCACAACTTTGAGTGGGAATGTCAAGCTCGTTACTTAAAGGAACATTTTCATCAGAAAATGGAGATTGTTGTGAGAATCCAAAGATGGATTTAAAACCCTGGAGAAATTACGCACCTACCGCCGTGGAAGCCCATCAAGAAAATGAAGATTCTGTAAGTACCACAACTTCTCTGCTATCTTGACATTTGTCTGTCAGACAGCTAATGGCCAAGCAGGCGTTAGCGCAGTTAAAATTGTACCAGCTGAAGAAAAAGCAAGCATTATTACGTCAGGAAGAAGAAACGAAACTAGAGCTGGAGATTGTGGATGTGCAGTATGAAATTCAAAGGACTGATCTTCAACTAAAAGTGCTCCAGGGTGAGGAGCCAGCCGCTTAAGCTAATTTATGGGACGTTTTTGAAGATGTGAAGCCGTTCAGTGAACAAGTTAATGTTGGAGCAGCAAATATCCCTGAGTAGGAACGTTCTGATCGTCAAGTCGAATGGAAAATTGGTGCTCGAAACACTCAGTTGGGGTGGAATCCTAATGCACAGGAGTTTACGAGTTGTTCAGTAGGTCCCACTGTACCTGTTTCGCATCCAGGAGCAACTAATCCTACCTTGCCTGGAGGAATTATGGATAAGATGTCATTAACCATAAAGCAGGATTTGCATTGCCAAAAAAGGAATTGACTGTGTTCGATGGTGATCCTCTTGAGTACTGGAACGTTATCAAATGTGACCCTCCACAGGAAAACAGGGATAAAGGTGATAGCACGCGCACAACACGCTTCCACTTGGAAATAAAAGAATTTGACAAAAGCACGCTTAAAGCGTGTTCAGGAGCACACTTTATTAGTAAACTCTTTTGTTTGGTTGGACACACTAAGAACAATAAGCGTGCACAAACTAACAATGCAGTCAAACAAAGAAGCGTGTTAAACTTCGAAAACAAAAGATGGCTTGCCACAACACGCTTTAGTGTGCGAAATAGCACAACACGCTTAAAGGGCGATACTTTCAAATACTGTGCTGAAAGAGTTTTGGGCAAAGAGAACACTGACGAACATTGCGGTTGCTCATCGATCAACACAATTACTTACCGTTTATTTACCGCAATCGCAATTGAAAGGAAGTGTGTCGGTCAAGCGTGTGTAAAAAATAACAGTACTGTAATCTCCCAGATTTGATTGTAACTCGTTCTTGTATTTGTTGTTGTGTTGCCGTTTCAACAGAAGGCGAGATTCAGTTGTCATGTTTATCTGTCTTGTGAAGCACCATTCATGCCACCGCTTCAATTAAAAAGAAAATTACACACATTGAACAGTAAATCTGACCTCTCATGAGAAAAACTGTTCGCTTGCCGTATGTTATCCATTCAAGATAGGATGCCATTTGAACGGTTGCTGCTATCTGTTCAGGACAAAAAATCAGCCGTTAAAATGACAAGGGGAATCCGATCACTTTCAGCTTTTCGTGACACTTTACATTTGCACAATGTTCAAATCAAAACAAACAATTCCACAAAGGTCACAGTTTTGTCACAGATCCTTTCTTTGATGGCATTATAGCTTGGCAGATGTCAAGACGTTTGTTGTTTTTTTCACGTTTGCTACACAGAAATCGATGAACAAAAGATGCCAAAACAAAACAACTTGCTTTTACGCACTTTGGGACTCCGGGACATCATTACACGCCGTTTTGCAGTCTGCTTCGTTTCCATCTAGCCGAAAAGGGAAAATTGATCGCCAACCCCCAGTATCTATGAGTTCAAAACTAACCGAAAAAAGTTATTGTTACAAAACGGATGAAAATAATTATAACATTAAAAGCTGACGTTTCCATTCTCAAGGCAAAGTGAACAAAACGCGTTGGCTAAATGGCTGGATGAAAAATTGAAACCACTCTCATGCAATCAGTACATGGTTACAGACACCTTTGAGTTTGTCAACAAAGTGCAAAGCCTTGAGATCAACAGAGGTGATATCCTAGTATCCTACGATGTCACCTCTTTATTTACCAATGTACCACTGGATGAAACTATCCACATTTTAGCTGACAAAGCTTTCAGTGATGACTGGTTCAACAAGACCCATGAACTGAACCTATCAAGAGACCAGCTAATTGAACTACTCAACGCAGCCACTAAGAATCAACTATTTCAGTACAATGGAAATCTCTATGAGCAAACAGATGGGGTCGCAATGGGATCCCCTCTTGGTCCTCTGCTCGCCAATGTTTTTATGTGCTCCATTGAAGACAAACTCAATCAAGATTGCAAATTGCCCTCCTATTATCGACGATATGTTGATGACACCTTTACCATCATGCCTGACATAGCATCAGCCAAAATTTTTCTTGACACCTTAAACCATTGCCACCCTCAGCAAAGTTTACTATGGAGGTGGAACGGAATGCCTCGCTTCCTTTCATCGGTGTTCAACTATTAAACTTAGCCCCCAGAATCAAGACCAAGGTCCACATAAAACCAACCAACACGGGCCTTTTACTCCAATACCAGAGCCACATCGACATTCGGTACGAGCGCAGTCTAATTACCACCACGTTAGATCGTGCTTACCGCATATCGTCCAACTGGTCATACTTCTCACAAGAATGCGATCGACTTGAGATGGTTTTCTTAAAGCTTAAGTACCCAAAGCACTTATTCAATCTGGCTGTCAAGCGATTCGTAGATTCCAAGGTAGCAGACCAGCAGCACATTCCAACACGACTACACCCCCGATCCGAATCATCATACCATTTAAAGATCAGGTCTCTGCGAATGAAGTGAAAAAACGTCTCACAGACCTGAGCTCAAAAATCAAGACCACCATTCAGCCCGTGTTCGTCAGCAGAAAACTCAACCAAGACCTTAAAGTTTGAGAAGTCAAGCCAGCCACTGTTAACCAACAATGTGTAGTTCATAAATTTCAATGTAACCTGTGTGATGCAGGATATGTTGGTTACAATCGCGGCCACCTCCACGAATGCGTTGATGGGCACAAACAAAAATCGTCGTCAATTTGTAAACATTACTTCAGCGAACATAATTCGAATGTACCACCTTGTCTTTCAGAGCAATTTCACGTGCTTGCCAAATGTACTAACAAATTTGATTGCCTAATGAAGGAGATGCTTTTTATAAGAAATCTTAAACCATCCCTAAACGTGCAAACAGATTCGATTTGCACAAAGGTATTCACTTGAAGAATTTGTGATCCTTTGTTATTATGTTAATTTGTAGAGACTATAGAAATCAAATCATCAATATCACATTTGTTCACTTTGCCTTGAGAATGGTGTCATGATGATGCCGAAACGTCGGCTTTTAACGTTAATATTTGCTTGTTTATGCTTTAAAAAATAATTATAAACCAACAAAAAGCCAAAGGCATCCGTGTCTGTAAAGTTATTTTGTTCACGAATGAAATTTGAGATGTTCCCAACTCGTTGCCTAGCATGTGACCAAAATCTTCCCACTAGCGGTGGTAAAATTGTTCTTCTCGAACGAACCAAACTAAACTATCCAAATATGACTACAACAGGGTTTAGTTTTTTAAGGCTTACACTTTACATTGGAAAACTTAACTTTAAATGCATCATTTAACTTCCCAACACATGTAACCAACGCCGTATGCATACAGTAAAGCGACAATTTGTTGTTCTTCAGCACCGATGAGAATCAGAGAGAAGTTTTTTCCAAGTTGATAGAGCGCTACTCATCTTGGGACAGATTAAGAAGAGCTGTGGCCTGGCTATTGAGATTCAAAACGTGGTTTATTGAAAGATACCATGGTGGTTCCACTAACTTCAGATCTCAGTGCTGTTTAGAAAGGGGACCTGTCCTGTCCCTGGAAGAAGTTCAGTTTGCAGAAAGGGACGTTATCAAGCATCTACAAAGGCTGTCATTCCCAGACGTCATTAGAACCATGCAAAGAATCAGTTCATCAAAGCCTGCGTGCCTAGTAACTTCCGAGTTAAAGAACCAAAAGATGCCAGCTTACATGCACAAACTGCATCCATTATTGGATGACATCGGAATCCTAAGAGTTGGAGGGTGACTGGAAAATGCCTTAATCACATATGAGGCTAAACATCCAATTGTTCTTCCTTATCTTCATCACGCTACGGATTTGATCATCTCTCAACATCACCAGAAAACTGGCCATCTTGTCCAATTTGCATCAGTTCTATTGGATAATCAAGGGACGTTCAGCTGTACGGAGAGTGATTAGTAGCTGCTTCCAGTGTAAAAAGCTCGGTGCAGTGCGTGGAGAGCAGTTGATGGCCGACCTACCGAAGGAAAGACTGATGTCAGGAGATCCACCATTCACCAACGTAGGCAAGGACTACTTTGGACCCTTTTATGTACATCAAGGTCGCTCGAATGTGAAACGCCATGGATGCCTATTTACTTGCTTGGTTATCAGGGCCGTTCATATAGAAGTCGTAAACTCACTTGATACTGATTCCTTCTTAAATGCGTTGCAAAGATTCATCAATTTACGAGGATGTCCAACTACCGTTTATAGTGAAAACAGGACAAACTTCCAAGCTGGAGAGAGGGAGTTACGCGAGTTGTTGAGCGACTGGAATCAAGAATCAATCCAAGTTTCTTCATCAGAAGAATATCACATGGAAATTTAATCCACCTGCAGCCTCGCACATGGGTGGTGCCTGGGAGTGCACAATCAGATCCATTCGCAAGATCCTGAGAGCTTTGCTAGGACAACAACTTGTCTCTGACGAAATGCTCCGAACATTGGTGAGTGAAGTTCAAGGGATCTTAAATGGTAGACCGTTGACTCCAGTCAGTAGTGACCCAAAGGACCTGGACCCCCTAACACCAAACCATCTATTGTTATTAAGAGCCAACCCAAATTTGCCACCTGGAGTCTTCAGCAAAGAAGAAATGTACAGCAAGTGACATTGGCGTCAAGTCCAGTACATGGCCGATATATTCTGGAGGCGCTGGTTGAAGGAGTACTTGCCGACCCTTCAAGAGAGAGCAAAGTGGACCAAAGCTTGCTGTTGCTTAGCGACCGGCAATCTAGCTGTGATTGCAGACAACAACATCCATCGAGGAAAATGGCCGTTAGGCAGAGTAACTGAAGTTTTCATGAGAAAAGATGGAAATGTCCGATCAGCCAAGGTGAAAACTGCCCCCACAATTCTTACCAAGGCCAATAACCAAACTGTGCTTCTTAGGAGAAGAAAGCTTAAATGAAGAGACTGAATTTAACAGAAAATCCAGTGTGAAGAATGATCAAGAGGACTTACTCTCGTGCCTGAGTATAGTTACACTATAGTAATGAACTGTAGACTTTATTAGTCCATTAGGGGGGGCTATGTAGCCACGAGAGTTAAATTTTTCCGTTTTTGGTCGCCTTTTCTTTTCTGTTTTGTCTTTGCTGTTAAAGCTTAATTTTTTGCGTTCCTTTTTTGTGCAGTTTTAAATGCAAAGTAGTTTTTTCACGTCATGTTATGTAATCGTCTATTGTTTATCACATAACCTCATTAAGTTTATTCTTTTAGTTCAAAATTCTGTTTAAAAGCATTGTAGTTTTATAGTTGTATTCAGTCGTTGTCAGTTCCAGAGTGCCGTACAGATCTTGTAAGTGATCTCGTTTCTTCTTTCTATTTTTTGCTGTTTTTTGTATTGTTGTAATTTCAGTTTACTTAAGTTTAAGTTCCTATTTATTGTTTTCAGTATTTGTTATTTTGGTTTTAAGTGAATCGTTAGAATTAAATACGAATTCAAAACGTACAGGAGTGTTATTTACAAGAATTATATGAACAATATTTGATTACTTTTTATTGTGTGATGTATAATAATACAGTAGCTATGATAAGTTGTATATGTTTTATCACCATAATCCATCCCATAAAAGAGTAAGATTAAAGTTGCATTTTCCATTCCAAAAACGCTCTCTGTGCGAACGCTCTCGTGTTGATAAAGCCATCAGCAATTGATTCATTCCACCTGCGTGATTGTCTTTCTTGTGATAATGTTTGACAATTAGCTTCATTACACAGTTCTTACAAGGAAGGATTATCCGAAAGAAAGCATCCTGTGGTAGAAATTCTGCATACTTAAGGCATCCATTGAATCTCATTTGGCCCTCCTTGTCCAGCTGTGGTTGTAAGCCAAGCAGCTTGCTCTTTTTTGGTAACTCTCTTTGTCACTGAAGTGCCAAATACTCATTGGGATATACCTTTCTTTGTGTACCCTTTATCACTTGAATCGCAGCATCTTCAATTTCTTCCGCCTTTAATTCTCCTCTCTCTCTGTTGGGACTTCTACAGTTATCTGTGAAACAACGAACCCATGCTTGAACTCTTATTAACTTTGTCCAACTAGAGAAGCATTTTGGATCAAGCCAGAACTGATCATCTTTATGAACTGAAATTACTTTCCAGTCTCAGTTACTTTGGCCTGCCTGTGAGCTGCCTTGAGCTGATTTCTTGACTTCCGTTGCTTCTGAAACTTTGCCGGTGTCAATTTGATTCACAGGCCATTCTGACTCTTCCTTGAAAACAGGCTAAGCATGGGTCTACCTGTTTACATGTTATGTTTGCACGCCAAGATGGCTGCCGGTGTCGTTCGCGTTCTCTTGATTTATTTTATATTTCTAGCCTATTCTGATGATTTTTCGCCCTATGGATGGACTCACTCTGGTTTTAACCACTTCTGCTTCGAAGATATCCATGGATGTTTCTCCGATGGTT
>Ga0100406_1169530_pt1 | contig 12493 bp, 8 predicted proteins | sample Orb8nscriptome_3_FD_81148 | JGI IMG/M metagenome (GOLD analysis project Ga0100406, IMG submission 81148) | Coral microbial communities from Puerto Morelos, Mexico - Orbicella 8 C C metatranscriptome (Eukaryote Community Metatranscriptome) | ecosystem: Host-associated > Invertebrates > Cnidaria >...
GAACAATACACCAAAAGTCTAAAAATTAAGGCGATAAAATTGTGCGATTTCAAAATGGATCTAATAAAGTGGCAATTGAACTTCATGTCGTGCAATTTTGGTCTGAAATCATACTTGTGATTCCAAATCACGCGTATGATCTCAGACCAAATTGCACTCCACTCAGTTCAATTACCATTATGAATTGGACGACACGATGTCCTGTTATCAATTAATCATAACAATTACAATTTCCTACGAAAGTAAAAGCTTCATTTGAAAAAGAGCTTTTAATAGTCGTTTTTAAATATCATAATTATAAAATATGGAGAACAGCTAGCAAAATGGCTGTCAAGTCTCTTTCAAAACAGTCACCAGAAACCTCCACAATTTTACAGAGTCAGTCTCTTGACTTGGTTGCTATAGTGATTGTAATCAATGTTGTGATTGGTGGATTTAGAGGAGAGGACTTAAAATGATTGGCTCATGTAACTGTCCGATTACAGGTGTCCAATTACAGCCAACTGTCCGATTACACTGTCCGATTACAACTTTGCAGATTAATTAGAGCAAAATACAGCGTTTATGCACCAATCACAATTGAGGAAATTGTAATTGTTATGATTAAAACGAGATATAAACGAGCAATGTAGTAATTTTAATCTTCGAATCCTCTTTACGAAAGTCTTCGTCGTACTTTAGAGAGCACTGTCTAGTAATAGCCATATAAAAGGAGTGAGGCAGTAATGCAATGCGATAACAACTAAAAATAATGTGAATACTAAAGGTAAACTTGTTATGACTGGACTTGAAGTTCGAGATATGTTTTTCGGGGAGGTACAGCCGGAACAGGTGTCAGGCTACATAAATTGTGTTTCTACTGATATCTCTCCTCCATAGAATCCCCGAACAAATACATCAGAGGCCCAGAACGAAAGAGAAATACCACGTAGCGTAAAGGAGTTCATTTATAAAGAAATAAAAAGAAATATACTGGTATTTCCTTGTATTTCTTTGCCAGTCTGATTGACCATGTTCTACGTTATAATAAGAGTGAGCTTCCAGATAATTTAAAGATTGATGAAAAGACGGAACGTGAACCTTTTCCTAAAACCACATCAAAGATTGAAAAATACCTTATAAACTGCTAGTAAATGTGAATTAAAGTGGCTATGAACCACTAAACTTGGAAAATGAATCGTCGGCAAAACAGTGGCAATTTTGAGGCCACTGTACTGAGTTTTTAATGCAGAGGTCATATTTCATTTATATATCGAGCTAGACAGCAACTGAATTACAACTCAGTGACATTGTTAGGAAATAGCCCCTAACTAAAGCAACGGTAACGGACTGGTCAACGAATGTACGAAAAGTCTAACAGAAAGCCAGGGAAGGAGTTAAATTTACCGTCATACCAACAACTTGAAAAATGCCCATGCTATTTTGCAAGTTAAAAATGTAAGCTGATAATCCGGAAAAGAAAAATTCGAAGAAAGAATTTCACGGTAAATTACGATTGTGGTTTTATAGGTTCGACTCTCTTCCTTCCAACAAAGCATATCCAGGAAAAGTACTTCAGTTGTGTCTGACGTGTCGGCAAAATAAGTGTGGTTTGCTTACGCGGCTCTACTGCGTTGACAACGGTTTCTCTTCATCGCGCAACTGTTATGACGTGAAATGTCAGCTGCCCTTTGACGTCACATAAAGTCACGTGCATGTGACGTGCAGCGTGTTTAAGGTGAAAGTTCAAATTGCAAGTGTTTTATACAGGTTTATTTAGTCACTGCTTTGATAGTCCAATGGCCCTGTAAAAGTGGAGGGTAAAAGTGCTGCGGTTTTGTAACGCAAGGAAAGGCTGAGCTGAATTTCCACAAACTGCCAGGTTTGATTGTAGTCAGCACTAAAGCCAGGCCTAAGTTAAGACTGTTTATTTAATTAATCTGATTTAATACGAGTGTTTAATAAGCTATGATGATTTTCTGGCGGACCATCGTAATTCCCTCTGATTCATACGTTTCACTGCTCGTGTCTCGACTTCCATTAATTATTTAAATTTCGTCGAGTCACGAATACATTTCGACAAAGTGATACTGGCTCCAAATGAAATTCATTGCTAAAAGAGAGGGAGTCCAAGTTTATATTGAAAAGAGCTTTTTATTATACATCGAACAGGTGTTAAAACTACGTACCAACAGTTCGAGATGGTCTTCACCAAATCATGGACAAAGCTACGGGAATCAGAGATGAATATTTTCAGGGGTCACGTTGCATTTCCATCCTAAAGGATCTTGTCACGTGTTTGCAAATGTTTTTAATGTAAGTTGGATGATATTGTATTCTATACGACAGCATTTTTGCTCAAAATTGTTGTTTTCTTCTGCTTATTCGGTCACCATATGAGTGATACGTTTATTGTACGTTTATTGTACGGTTTTACTCCCGATCGCGTGCATTATGCTGTAACCCAAATTGTGCAATTTCCAATTTACCCAAAAATGTGCTTGCGAAGCATAAGTCGCCTATCTCTGACGCAGTTTAATACGCAGTTACGTTTTGTTCGCCTAATTACGTAGGATTCTGGGATTTTGGCCGCGATTTCCCGTCTTTTTTATAATACAAACACTTAACAGCTTTGCTGATTCGACAAGACTGCGTTGAAACCTAAGTCAGCTCGAAAAAACTGATGTAATTGTTAATAGGAACAGATCGTACTCTTCCAGGTTTCACCGGATGACAATTGGTACAGTTAGTGGAGACTGGGTTGTCTCTCTTTAGCTGCATCAGAGTATAAACTTCATGCCGTTTAATATGCGTGGCAAAATCGTGTTGCCTTATCTGAACTCTTTCAACTGTAATGCTTAAAAGGGACAATCCCAGTCGGCAATGATGTCAGTGGGTACTGTCAAATACAATTTCATATTGCACATTCCCACTGAATTCCGCCCACTCCTAAATGCTAAATGTAACAGTGCAGGGGTAGATCAGTACAATTTGATATATTTACCTTGCATTCGTTAAGCGTTCGATTTTACCCCATAACCGAGTCTGACTGTGGGCACCATTAAGATTGGAGCTCAGGTTTGTGTAAAAGTACGGTCTTTCCTGCTGCTTCTTTGCTACTTATCCAGCATAATAAACTGTCACGCAAGACGGATCATGTGAGAGTCACAAAACCGGACACTGACCACCTTTTTTTCAAAATTTTTAAACGTTGAAAATTTTAAACAGTTCGAAACAGTGTTGTCGGATGTAGTTACCTGACGCGTGTTGTTATTCAAATGATGAAGTTAGCTATATTGTATTGCGGATATTTTGGAGCAATATACTGTACTGTCAGAGTTCCAGTAGTTGATCACAACGTAAACATATAATCAATTGCTGCATGCATCGACTTTAGAAACAAATTTCAGCTTGAATGTTATTTGAGTGCATTTTTCACCGAAAAAATAAGGTTGAAAGAGAAGAAATCCCACTCGGCCTTTATCCAGGCCTGACCGCTTCAAACCAATATGACAAATTTGTGTGACTAAGTTTTGTCGTGCTGTGACTCAGGATCCCGGACCAAAATACATCATCGGCAGCAAAATCTCTAGATCAAGCAACACTGATAATTCATCGACGACCGTTCTGGGTGACATCCGAAAGTCAAGGGGCGTTGATGGGAAGTGAAATGAACTAATTCTTCCAATTTGCCACAAAGCTGCATGAACACTAGCCTCCTTGCCCATGTTCGTGGGAGAGGAAGATTGCCTGACGAGCCGCCCAAAATACGTCTGCGTAGGAGGCTACGTGAACCAGTTTGTATTGAAATTTTGGTGATAGAAAGCGTGACTTGTCTGTCACGAAAGATCGGAACAGCAGTGCGTTGCAGGAATAAACGGGAAGGGGTAGGGAGGCAAGAAACGCGAGGAAAAAGGCGAAGGAACGCCCTGTCTTTCTTCCCCGCTCTCGCTCTCCTCCCCTCTCGTCCCCGTTTTACACCTGTGTAGGGTAACTGCTGACAATTACACATGATTTTTCTCGATGCCATCGTGCTGACCCCACTCAAAAATATTGCTACTTGTTAAACTGAGCAAAACTAAAGAAGTGACTCACTTCGAAGACTGTTATCAGTAGCGTACAAAGACTGACATGACGTTCGTTGTTAATGCTCTTGACTGCTTGACATTTCTTCATAATTAGTTAAAACTATGATACACTTTCCTTCCAAATGATGTTTTGTATGTTCGATGACCGACCACGAGATCTTAAATTAGCCGTTCAATTGGACTGCAGGAGGGATTGCGAATTTGCGATTGACCAACAATTACAGTAACGTTTCCATGAGATGACCAGAGAAGGATGAAGAAAGCGACCTGCTCTAGCTAAACACGAATCGAACGACACCTGTGATTTCATAATTATACACGTGGTTTCTATTGTTTGATTACGCTGTCCGATTGAGTATCTAAGCTACGAATCTCCTGGCATAGCTCGGCTACGTCGCAGACGCTATCTATCGCGGGTTACGAACCTTCCGATATCTAAATAACTAAAATTTCAAATAAATAGTTAAATGTATTAATATTTTAAGTGGTTTGCTGGACGAATCTGCGCCGCTGTATCTTTGAAGCATTTATTTAGCAGACACAAAAACAACCAAATAGAACACCGTCTCGATTCACCAAGTGTGTTCTCGACAGTCATTTCCAATATGTATAACTTTTGATGAACGAATTAAGATAAGCGCACACCTTGTAAAACAAAAGGCTCCTATCATCGCCTTTCCGTTAACACTTTAAGCCACTGTTTAACGTGCAAATGAACTTTCCTATTGTGATTATACCTGAACATGAATAATGGTCAATAATTTCGGCAGTACGTCGTACTAGCTTCACTCGAACCTGTTTACTTTGAATGTGCAGGTCAACGCCCACGTAACTTTACTTTAACATAGTTCTTTCCACACCTGGGTTTCCACATACCAAATCTTGACTAAATTTCATCATTAGGTGCTCGATCCTCGCGACATGACTTAGGCCCTCCTCCCCAACCCCGGAGAAGGACAGTAGCTAATGTGACACATGATTTGGCTTAACAGCTTGTGGGGTTCACAAGACTTGCGGCTTTAAGGGTTAATTCTATTTTTAGTGTCGTTTACACTGTATTGACAGCTGAACAAAGGTAGTCCCAAGCTCAATGTACATGTCTAGGTCGAGTGTGCTTACACATGCTGACAGGCTACAGACCCGTTCTCTAGTGAACTATCACACATGTGCCATCAGGAGACTGAAGGCAGATATTTCTTTCACTCGTAAACATGATAAATTACAAAGTTCTCTTTTGAACTCGCGGAATTTTCTGCAGTTATGGTCCCCTTATGAGAACAACGGATAGTTCGATCCCAGTTCTTACTTCAACTACGGTATAGTATTGTAGTCTGTATTTATACTGCAGGTATATACAGGCGTAGTCAATCGATAAAAATCAATTTTTACAATAACTGTCTAATTTCCCGCGCGCTGATTGGCTCATTTTTATCATCAATAAGAGCACTGACGGATAAAATTTTAATTTAGCAAACTTTCAAGTTAAACTTTCAGCTGTCAAACTGTCAACTTTTTAACCAATGATAATTTATGGACTTTTTTAAGTAGCCAGTCAAAAAGCGAGAAAAAGCTATTGACAATGTTCGCGTCATTTTGAATAGAATTCACTGATCTTTGTTTACGGCAAGTTTACGGCGTCTTTTCCCCTCGTTTATCCCGGCATTTGGCCATTTTGGGGTTTTGTTATTGTAAAAAACAGATTGACGTCAGCTTTTTATGCGTCTGTCCTCTTATTGAAGATAAATTGCATCATAACATTGTCAAAGTTTACTGCGGAACCACTCGCCTGCGGCTCGTGGTTCCACAGCCAATTTGTTAAATCGAAAATCAATCGATAACAATCGATCTCGCAGAAAAAATGTTTATCGATAACTATCAATTGACAAAAATCGATAAAAATCGAAAATTATTGTCAAGAATATCGATGGTTATCGATTGAATAAAAAAAAGTCGCCAATAACCTTTCTTTAAAAAAAAAAAAAAACAAAAACAATATATCTGTTCATTCCCGCGCTTTCGACTGCATCCTGAATATCTTTACTGACAATTGTGCGTAAATCAAAATTTAGCTCAAATTCGTAAATTCAAAGAAAGATGTGAAGTCCAAAATGATTTTTATGTTTTTTTCTGTTCTTGTTATTTTGTTGATGATTGCAAACGATACGTAGGCTATAAAGATAAAATGACTCATTAAAACCATTGTAAACAAATTTCGTCAATGATTTTATCGGTGCAACTTGTAAAAGGAGAAAAATAATTTCCGATATCGATGAATCAATTGTTATCGATTACTATCGGCAATCGACAACGATCGATTACTCACAATTTCTTTTCTTCGTCGATTTTCATCGAGTGTTATCGGCAATCGATATCAGTCGAAAATTGTCCTTCGTTTGTCCCTTTCGCTCTTCTAAGTGTGGGAAAGGAGAGCCCGATTACTGTACAGGTTAAACTCTACTCTACGCAGACGTACTCTTCGTGACTGACACGTGAAATCGCTATTTACAAGAGCAAACATTTGCAAATGATCAAAAAACTACCCGCTAACAACAAACATTTCAGTTCAGATAGTTTAAAGTACAGGCAGGAGGCACAGGATATCCAACCTACTTTTCTATTTTCACATTCTGCGTTCCTTTCATCCAAGAATAATTTTCACGTGTTGAATGTGTCGATATTAAATAAAGTAACATTTCGCATGTCTAGAAGAAAATACAACAAGCAAAATGTAGTACAAAATTAAAGTTGCATTTTAACTTTAAGACTTACTGGGATGTTGCTTGAATGTTTCCTTTAAGTTTTCCTTGGTTTCTAACAGGTTTACCGACACTGGAATATTCTTCTTGATGATCTTTGAAGCCTGTGCAAATAATAGTGACCATGTGCGATGTTGAGCACAGCAAGCAGGGAAAACTCCTATGGTCTCACGTGAGAAAACTGAAGGATTTCTTTAATTTCATTATTAAGTAACCCAGCAATTAACAATCGATGTTAACAAAGTCCAAGAAACGTTTAATAGCAATTAACAGGGAGCTGCCAACAACATCTCTAAGTGTGAACCTTTTAATTGGGTTCAATATTAAATTTAACATTCAAAGTTTCCATCCAAATTATTTTAGAGAAATTACTTTCAAGTGTAAAGCGAAGAATGGAATAAATATACTGTGATTGCAAAGATCAGCTCAAACGTTTTCCTTGTCGGTGGCAATGGACTTGTAATAGTTTATAGCCAAGACTTCAGCTACCGCCAATGAGGGTCGGTTTCCCTGCTATTGAAGCCCCTGGATACTGAGCGATAGAGGCACGCGAAAGGTTCGTGATGAGAACAAAAACTTACTCATAAACATTTCATACAATATTTATTTCCCCTACCTTTACTACAGGAAGGTCCTTTTCCTAAAGACAGTATTCCCTTTATTTCATTAATATTCCACGTGCAAGGGAACCTTGAGCACATATACAGTGTCTACTGAGTCGGAACAGTACATTTTATAATCATTATCATACATATTTGTGCCAATTCAGATAGCATTCAGGTATTCATTAACAATGTACCTTTTAGACCCCATGTTCAGAGAAAACAATCCAACGAAATAAAAGTGGAACAAAGACAACAAAGGAAAAAGAGATTGATGCCACTGAAGAGAGTAACAAAAGTCTTGAAAAATGTTCACCATCATGATACATGCGTAATCGATGCGATCATTTCAAGTACAATCGAGTAACGACACTGGAGCATCTGCAATCCTTTCTAGAATTTGACTGTAAAGCGCTCGACAAAATGGCAAACTTAAAACATTCCGTGGAAGAATCCTTGAATAAATACTCATCATGATGATTAACTTCCGAAATCCGGTAGTTAAACAGCCAAAAAGCGTAAATAGCGACCGCAAACCGAGGTTTCTTTCAGTCAGGCTTGCACGTTTTCAAAATGTGACGTTTCAAACAATGAAGTCGTTCTTATTTCGACTACATGTTAGTTCATTCACCAAACCGGTGAGGACAAATGATCGCCCTGCGCAATATGCATGTTTACACCGAGATTCTTCACACGTATTCGAATCATTTGATATGCAAATCCAATAACGTGCTGTAGTCTCGGATTACTGAACACGTTGAGTACTGAACTCTGACCTAACCCTAACTAAACCATCGCGTGACAAGAAACTTTGGACTTTCTCTGTTGTCACGTCATCGATTTATGTAGGAAGAGCTTCAGGAAAACGCTAAAGCGCTGCCTGACCTACTAAAATGTACTCTATTTTCTAGAACGGCGGCCTAAAGGTTGGCATTTTTGTAGAATGGGGAAACGGAATCCACATTTGAAGAACTGGGTCTCTAGGTTCTCAGCCGCTAGGAGTAACCTCTCCCCCCGGCCTAATCTAACTACTTGACTAAATAGTCAAAGGTAAAGTTACCGCGATAAAAGATTACACCAACTGAATGCTTTAAGTACCAAACCCTTCGTCACCACAAATCAAAGCAATTAGAGTGGGCAAGTTACGCCTTTGCCGGGTACGATTCTGCAGCAAAAGAAACACTAACTGAAGAGCACTTCGCTGATTTCGTCTGCAGCTACTGAGGATCGAGGAGTGGAATTATTTATCATGAGAATTATATTTAAATTAAAGCTTTTCTTTACATTCTTCTAATTTATCGTTTAGATGAGGAAAAGAAAAAGAAAAAAATTATAAAACCAAACTCCATGCCACTCCTTGTTTTCCGGCAGGATCATTTGCGGTCCACGTCCAGGATGATTTGCGGTTGGGAATCATTTGCGGCCCGATTTGGGGATCATTTACGGCGCTGTACACCATCCCTTTCATGAACAATAACAATAATAATAGTTTATTGACACTCCCCTGATGGGGCTTTTCAGTGACAATACAAGAGAGCTAAACTAATTAAGTTAAAAGAAGTGGTTTACAATTCAATTAAAAGAGAAAGAATGCGATAAATATTAAAATTTAGTGACATACCATCACTCCCATCATTAAACGTAGCATCCAATTAAGACTTTGACGAAGAATACACTGAATAGACAGTGAACTATGCAGTCTGCTTTCTTATCTGAACGTAAAACTGAATATGTTGACTTAATTGTAATGTAACGACCGAGAGAAGCCTTTTTGTTTACAGCTCTTGACTTATAGCGTATTTTTATAAATTATTAAGCTTTCAGTGTTTGATTAATAATGATTGAATTAACTAATATTAGTTGAAATCAAGCCTCCAATCGCAAATCAACAATGCGTTTTTCACTCTTTTACATGTGATCTGTGTGATTCAGATTATGCCGGCTTTATAGCTAGACACCTAGACACCAATGTATTGTTGAACATAAAAACTCTGCGATCGATAAGCACTTTTCGACAGCCCATGGGGATACAAGCCTCCTCAAAGAAAGCCAATTCCGCAGTCTAAAAAAGTGTCAAGGAAAATTTGATTGTCTTGTCTACTAGATGCTTTTCGTGAAGGAGCGCAATCCTCGTCTCAACATGCAGACTGATTCCATTCGCCAAAACTCTTTGTTTAAAAGAACATTCCATCACCTATTGTCTTTTTAGTATTTAAACATTTTTATCATCAGTCACTCTTTGACTTGATAATGACGTTAGCGAAACGTCGAAACGTCGTCAACAAACTTTTAATATGCTTTTACGAGATGTTTTATCGCAATGTTTTATCCGTTAAATGTTTTAAAAAACCGCTTCTTTTTGGCTTACCTTTGCATAAATATTTACTCTTTTACATAATATAGCTTTTGTTTATCGCTTGTGGCTGATAAAATGAGGATCACGTTCAGTTTAGGTTTAAAGGCATTTTGTCCAGCCACAGCTGTGATTGGTACCAAAATCTACAATCCATAAGTTAGTTTTGGGTTAGCTATTCATAGACCCTCGATTTATCTCGTCATTTTCTTAGTTTCTACCTTGTGTTCGAAGCATGTACTCGGCTATCAAATAAGCCATTGTTTCCAGTGTTCCAGTCATTCATTCTTAAGCATTCATGACTTGACCTATCACAACTCAGGGTTCGAGTTAGCGAGTTGATTGCTGGCTACATCAGAGAGAAAACGCCAAATGAACCAGTTGCTGAACAAGTGAAGCAGTTTTCGTGAGCTACCCTCTTCGTTAGATCTGCCTTGTAACATTCTGGTGTTTATGCCGAAAAACCATTTTCTCTTGGTTAAAAGAAATAATCGTCCTCGTAGTGCGCGCATGCGCAGATTGAGGTAGAAGCGTGTCAATCCGTTATGTTGTGTTGACTATATCATGTCAGTGTTAAAAATAGACCAAATGGACCGAGTGATACAATCAGGTCGTACATTTGGTAGCAAGGTTTATTCAAGACGAGATGACGAATGATACGAATGGTACAACGCAACCCGAAATGGCCGAAAGACAAGGCGAAGTACAAAGGTGCTTATAAAATAACAAAAATGAAGTTGATGCTGACCATGGCAGGTGAAAATCAAAAGTTTTCATAAATGTAGGTGATAGAAAATTTGAGTCTTCTTTCTGCTATCTTTGTGGATCTAGTTCGTGCATTGGAAAATTTGGAAGCACATTACAAGAATGTTGTCGACGACTAAACGAGACTTGGGAAGTACATGTAGTTAGTGAGTTGGAAGGTTTGAAAGAGGACTTAACTACAGTGAGATCCAAAGAGTGGTATGGGGATACCTAAACAACAGTCCGAGTCAGAATGATACCTTAAACGTTTCTAGATCAACACCCACTGGACAATCAGCTACAATCTGCGATTAAAGAGCAGCAACTCGTTCAATAGTCCATTTCCGAGGAAACTCGGAAATGGCTTATTGCATATGATCAGGAATACACCTACGACGATTGCCAGGAAACACTGAAGGACAACCATGAGGCATCAAAATACTGCTCCGAGAATTCAGATGACCACGGCAGCAGTATCCCCAGGATGGCCCTGTATTTTCTCAACCTCAGATTTACCTATGTTAATGTCTCCTGCTGTCAACAGCATGGCTGCATTACCTTTGCCATTGAGTGGGATTGTTTATTCTTAAACTTCATTTGTTACTCAGACTTGGTGCCTCAAATGCCCACAGTGGCTGATCAGCTCCTCTCAGAACCTCAAAAATCCCCCGAGCTTGGTCAAGCGGCAGAACTATCACATCCACAAGGTACCACGGAGGAATAAGAGGCCTGATCAGGCGTAGTACCTAAGCCATTTCACAGCGTTTAAAGGCCTAACAAATAACGACCAAGATCCACATAGCATTTGATGCTTCCGCTAAAATCAATGATGTGTCTGTTAGTGACGTCAGGTTCTACAAGGGCGTTAACTCCTATAACAGTATTAAGATAGCGTCGTCAACCTGTGGCCTTGAAGTATGAAATCAAAGAAAACGTACATGCAGAGTAGGTTGAAATAGGAAGATCAGCAGTATTATCAGTTTTTTTGCGGAGAAATTCAGAGACAGACAGGAAACCTGACATCTTTTAGTTTGACTGCCTCGCATTCGTCACATTTCCAAGCCCTTCTTTGTTTCCCAAATGCACGCCAAGATTTATCCGAAAAGTTCCCCTTTCGATCTTGGTAGAGGTGACCACATGTTCTCCTCTACTGAAGGTTTCAAGTATTTTTTTGTGTTTGCGGGTCGTCCTTCGTGTCATTTAAATAAAAAATTGGAACTTATCAAATCGACCCCTGCATGTTTAAGACCTGACGATAAATTTTATTTCTTTAGTAGCTTGACCTGAAATATCGAAGGAAAGCTACCAGATAAAGGCGGAAATCAGTTGCCCTGCAAGGCAGGCGCTACCCAAACCAGGACGGGAAAGGGACCGAGATACCGTCATAATAAAATGCCTGAGTAATAAATGTCTAATTGCCACGGTAAAGGAATTTTACTTGGCTTAATCAGGATTGAGATCTTGAATATTGCTACATTAAGAAATAAGTGAACGGCCTATTAACCTCTAGGGATTCTGGTAAAAGTCAAGAACACCTCTGAATGACTTGCAGTGGTAAAGTTATCAGGTAGCTCTCTTCCAAGGGTTCGGTCATTTGGGCAGCAGCGCGGAAAGGGCAAGAGAAAAACTAACTGAAAGCCTAGAAGAGGCTAGAATATTCAAACCGAGTTGGCACCCCCCAATCAAACTGAAAGGGGTATTCGTCGCAAATCTTGCTTTGTGGGAGTGGCTCCAATTCAGATAATTTCAACCCCTAAGAGGTACCAATTCTAGAACAACAAATTAACTGACAGTGTAAATAGTTTGACCCAGGAGTACCAGAGTACCAGAGAGAGACAACGCCGCTTTGTGCGCTCGCGCTAAAATTGCCAAGCTACGCAGGCTATCCCATTGAAAAATTTCGTCTCTTGTACTACCTAGAAATGCGATAATGTTACAACACCTTATTATCCAATTTCCGCTCTATTATCT
>Ga0100406_1569059_pt1 | contig 12390 bp, 3 predicted proteins | sample Orb8nscriptome_3_FD_81148 | JGI IMG/M metagenome (GOLD analysis project Ga0100406, IMG submission 81148) | Coral microbial communities from Puerto Morelos, Mexico - Orbicella 8 C C metatranscriptome (Eukaryote Community Metatranscriptome) | ecosystem: Host-associated > Invertebrates > Cnidaria >...
GTGGGTGAGGAGGGTTGCCTTATTTTGTGGGTGAAGGCCCGATGCCAGCCCCAAAGGTGGGATCGACAGGCGGCCCAGAGACGATCACAGGAGGAACGACCAGCTCTGCACGGGTGGTGAAGCTCCCACAGCTACAGCCAAGTGCGGAGTACAGCACTTTGCGTTTGGCAAAGCTCCAACCTTCAGCCAAGTTGAAGACATGGGACACACGCCTGTCTGGCCGAGCAGGGTCAACAGAGGGAGGCCTTCTGCCTGCGACCACCCCTAGTAGAGGCGAGAGGTCGGGCATGGCAACCATCTCACAGACCTCCACGGCATACCCCTACACAAGGCGCTCGCAGAGTCAACTAGTCAGCAGGTCTCTTCGACTCGATTCTCAAATCTTCTCATTGGATCATGAGGAGCTGTCTAGCTACTGTCTGCGTGGCCGCGAGGCGGATACCTCCACAGGTCCAGTTCCTGCATCTGGTGCTGCAGCGTTGAATACCGAGGAGGAGGCATCACCCATGGAGACCGTCCCGCCGCACTTGCTGCAGATCCGGGCCATGTACTCAACCAGGCCTACAAAGACAGAGGTAGAGGGTGAAGAGTCAGTGCCACTAGGTGAAAGTGCAACCACCCCTGTGAACGACATGGCGATGACTGCTGCAGAGGACCTGTTGCAGGGTCAACCCGATGAGGAGTGGGATGAGGAGGCGATGCTGAAGCGTGAGCTGGCGAAGCTCCACACCGGGGAGGATGTTATCGCATTCTTCGCCAAGAATGGCTCGAACTCCTCGGTAAAATTTGTGTACTGTAAACGGAAAGAGCACGTGGATCCCACGGAGTTCAGACCTTACGACCTGGAGGTGATCTCCGAGCTCATGGAGGGCTCTACGGTATCCACGGCCGCAAAGCTTGGAGAGCACTTTACCATCTCCGCCACAGGGGTGGTCCATGTCTGTCCCGGCCAGCAGAGTGAGCACATGTCCTTGGGAGATTGGATGCACCAGTGCCTGATGTACAACGTGTTGACCTCCATGAATTTCTTCAAGTACTACATTCATGGCAAGGTTTTTGGCCGATGGAAACAACACAGTCGCTTCACCACGTATTGCCATGCACGCAAGCTCTTGGTGAGGCGACTGTTTCTGTCGAAGCCGCTCTTTGTGAATCCACTCGTGAAGATCCAGTCCCTGATGCACGAGGTTGAGTCTGTGAAGGTACTGAACATCGGTTCCAACACGTACGACCTCGCGAACTTCGAAAAGGAGCAGGCGATGGTTCGATCTTCCACTGGTGCGACGGGAACTCAAAAGGAGTTGGAGGAGTTGCACAATCAGATCGTCGCGGCGTTGGATAAACTCGTCACCGCCGTGAGCCAATCCACGGAGCCTCAGAGCCAAGAGTTGCAGCCTGGGAGGCCTCGGATGATGTCCATGGTGCAGGAGAAGAAAGAAGCCTCGGACAATGCGCGGAGGCATCGTCTTGCTGTCCATGATAAGAAGATGCTGGGCGACTGCGTTCGGTTGGTGGACTACATGTTCCAGGCCTGCTTAGCCAAGGTGGTGATCAACGCAGCAGTGGAGTTCTTTCAGCGTGTGGACAGTTCCAGCAAGATGTTTTCCATCTCCGTTGCCTTTGGAGAGAAGAATATGGTGTTCGATCCGTGCCTCGAAGACTTCATTGAGATGCTGTTCAAACTCTGGCGCGCCAGCGTGCAGGTGGTGAACGGCATTCCCTCTTTGCTCAGCGAGGCGCATTACGCCAAGCATTTAACCCATGCCGTGGCCAACTCGCAAACTGTCGAGAGCATTCTCAACAACAACTGGCAGTTCAACCACTACACAGCAGCTGTGCGTGAGAGGATTCAGGCAGACATCAACACGGCACAGAAATTCTCGGACAAACACTTCGAGATGTTCCGTCGCATCCATGACTACGGCAACAATTGGGATGAGAAGGCTTATGTGGCAGCTGCCAGCGCCCAGGACCTTGCTTCTGAGATGAGCTTGATGAGAGACTTCCAGTCCGACCTGGATAAGTACAAGCAACACCATCACGTTGGAATCATCATGATCAACGGCAGCAACCTGCGGGAAAGTCTCCAGCCAGTGCCCAAGGAGGGTCTGACGGCCATGAAGCGCGGCCTGGAAGACATCGCGCGAAAGAAGTGCGAGGTGGTGAAACGACGCTTCGATCAGGCCAACAAGGCCTTGGATGTTCGGCCAACGAGCCTCACAGCATTTGCTGATTACATCAAGGCCTTTAATGAGATTAAGAACCTGGAGCCAGAGTTGGAAGAAGCACGGGAAGAGGTGGAGTCGATGTACCAGCTTTTGCGGCAGTACAACGTGCGCGTTGGTGGCACGGAGCTGGAAAACTTGGAGTTCCTGCAAGCCAAGGGCAGCGAGTTTGCAGAGCGAAAGCTGAACGAGGCCGATGCCTACATCCGGGAGAAGCAGGATGAACAGGTGGAGAATCTGAACGCAGTCTCTCAGATGGCTGAAGAGGACGCGAAGAAAATTGTGGAGCAGTTGCGCTCTGGATGCTTCGTGACGCTGGGCCACCTCCAAAGGCTTTAGTGAGCAAACTGGAAGAAAAGGCTTTGAACTACAACGAGTACCAGGTGCTTCTGTACGTTCCAGTCCCATTCGAGTTTGCGGAGGTTGACAAGGCCAAACAGCTTTTTGCGGAGAAATTGAAGCTGTGGACCCTTGCCAGTGACTGGAAGGACCAGTACGACACGTGGAAGCGCGACGACATTTGGCGGAAGGACGAACATTCCAAGTTCAACGTGGAAGAGATGAACAAGAAGGTCCTGGAGTTCTCCAAAACTGCATACCAGCTGACGCGCAGTCTGGAAGGTGACAAGGTCGCTCAGGATATCAGGACGCAGATTGATGAAGTGAAGAGCAACATGCCCTGTATCATGGACCTGGGCAATCCTGCGCTGAGGGATCGACATCACGCAAAGATCAAGCAGGAGATTGAATGGAAGCATCCATCGTCTCAGCAGGTAACCCTGAATTCATTGATGTCACACAAGGTCTTCGACAAGAAGGAATTCATTTCGGAGATCAGTGGTATCGCTAGTGGCGAGTTTGCCCTCGAACAACAGCTCCAAAAGGTAGTGGATGCCTGGGCAGATTTGCTCCTGCCCATCCAGCAACATCGCCGGGAGCAGTGGATCCTGGGTGATGTTAGTGACATCATCACCCAGCTGGAGGACCATTCGGTCCAGATTCAGACGATGATGGGGTCACGTTTTGTCCGCGACATTCGACACAGTGTGGAGATCTGGGAACAAAAGATCAGGTTGGCCTCCGACACCCTGGACGAGTGGTTGCAAGTCCAGCGTGCCTGGATGTATTTAGAAAGCATTTTTTCAGCCGAGGACATTCAACGTCAACTTCCGGCAGAGAGCGCCAAGTTCAAGACAGTGGACAAGATGTGGAAAGATTGGTTCAAGAAGGTGCGTCAGTCCTACCACAAGGCCATGGAAGCGCTTCACATCCCAAAGCTCCTGGAGGGTTTGCGCAGTGCCAATGAAACCTTGGACCAGATCCAAAAGAGCCTCGAGGCTTACTTGGAGACGAAGCGGGCTGCCTTCCCGCGTTTCTACTTCTTGTCGGACGACGAGTTGTTGAGCATCATGTCTCAGACCAGGAATCCAGAGGCTGTCCAGGAGCACCTCTGCAAATGTTTCGATGCCATCAGTTTCGTCACCTTTACCGAGGAAAAGAAGAAGGACATCATCGACATGAATGACATGATCAAAGAAAAGGTGCCCTTCACCACTCCCGTGCAGACCTCTGGAAGCCCTGTGGAGAAGTGGTTGGGTGATATCGAACAACGCATGGTGGAAAGCCTTCATGCCGTGACCAAGGCAGCAGTGGGTGCATACCCAGAGGATGGCATCATCCGAAAGGATTGGCTCTTTGGACCCTTCCCGGCCCAATCGGCTCTGGCGGTGGATCAGATCATGTGGACCAGCTGTGCTGAGGAGGCCTTGAATCAGGTGGAAGCCGGCGATGCCGAGGCCATGAAGCGAAATATTGCCTTCACCAACAAGCAAAAGGAGCACAGTGTCGATTTGGTCAGGTTGGACCTGACCAAGTTGCAACGCGTCTTGATGGGTGCTCTCATCGTGCTGGATGTGCATGGCATCTCGGTTCTGGAGCAGATCGAGGCTGCCAAGTGCAGGTCCGTCAACGACTTCGACTGGAGCAAGCAGCTTCGCTACTACTGGGCTCTGGAAGATGTTCCTATGTCGGATGGTACCAAGGCATCTGACACGTGCATCGTGAAACAAACCATCGCCAACATCAGGTACTCCTTCGAGTATTTGGGCAACACTCCTCGACTGGTGGTGACACCCCTGACGGACAAGTGCTACATGACCCTCACTGGGGCCATTCATTTGAACTATGGAGGTGCCCCTGCTGGACCCGCCGGCACGGGCAAAACGGAGACCACCAAGGACTTGGGAAAAGCCTTGGCAGTGCCAGTGATTGTCTTCAACTGCCCCGATGGTTTGGACTACAAGATCATGGGCCGCTTCTTCAGTGGTTTAGCACAGGCTGGCGCCTGGGCATGCTTTGATGAGTTCAATCGCATTCAGGTGGAGGTGTTGAGCGTCATTGCCCAGCAGATGTTGACGGTCACCCATGCCATCCGTGCAAGAAAGGAGACGTTCGAGTTCGTTGGGCGCGAGATTCCATTGAATCCACGCTTCGGAGTTTTCATCACCATGAACCCGGGCTACGCGGGCCGAGCCGAATTGCCGGACAACTTGAAATCCCTCTTCCGCCCTGTGGCGATGATGGTTCCAGACTATTGCCTTATCGCAGAGATCATCCTCTACTCAGAGGGCTTTGGTCGAGCTACAGCGCTGGCGCGAAAGATGGTGAACCTGTACAGCCTCAGCAGCGAGCAGCTGTCCAAGCAGGACCACTACGACTTTGGCATGCGCGCAGTGAAGTCCGTCCTGGTGATGGCAGGACAACTGAAGAGGAAGTACCCCACCCTGGTGGAGGACGTGACCTTGATCCGCGCGCTTCGGGACTCCAATGTACCCAAGTTCCTGTCCTTCGACCTGCCGCTCTTCTTCGGCATCATCAGCGACCTTTATCCAGATGCCGATGTGCCATATGTGGACTATGGCAGTTTGCAGAAAGAGATCGAAAATCAGCTGCGAATTGCCAAACTGCAGGTGGTGCCCACCTTTGTGGGCAAAATCATCCAACTTCTGGAGACGCAGCTGGTGCGTCATGGCGTCATGGTGGTGGGCAATGCCTTTATCGGCAAATCCACCAAGATCCAGGTCTTGGCCAAAGCCTTGTCCAAGCTCCGCCAGGACAACTCACCGGATCCTGCGCATCAAGTGACCAAGACCTTCAGTTTGAATCCCAAGAGCATCACCATGGAGGAGCTGTATGGCTTTTCCAACATCAACACGGGTGAGTGGACCGATGGCCTCGTGGCTCTACTGGTGCGCGAGGCTGTGAGCGATACCTCCGACAACAAGAAATGGGTGCTCTTCGACGGACCCGTGGATGCCATTTGGATTGAGAACATGAACACGGTGCTGGACGACAACAAAATGCTTTGCCTGGCGAATGGTGAGCGAATCAAGTTGCCACCCACCATGACGATGATGTTTGAAGTCCAGGATTTAAAGGTGGCATCGCCTGCAACCATCAGCCGGTGCGGAATGGTCTATCTGGAACCGGTCCACTTGGGATGGAAACCCCTGGTCCAAAGCTGGGCGGAGAACTTCAAGAAGAAGTTCCCGGCCCACAGCGAATCACTAAAGAAGTGGGTCATTGACATCTGTGACAAAGCCTTGCCATTCCTCAGAGAGGAGTGTCGCGAAGCTCCCGGGATTCCGTCCGTGGACACCAATCTGGTTGGGTCATTCCTGAAGATGCTAACGACCTTCATCTCCCCACAACATGGCTTCAAACTAGAGGAGGGAGGCAAAGGAACAGAGAACAAGCAGGAGAAGGTTCTCGCTCGGATCTATTGCGCGTTCTCGGCCATGTGGTCCTTAGGTGCCAACCTACATGAGGCGTCCCGGAAGAAATTTCAGGAATTCCTCCGAAACTTGTTGCAGACCTTTTGTCCGGAGGTCCTGGACCAGGATCTGTACTCCCTTTGTGTCAATGACAAGGAGGGATGCTTCATTCCCGTGTCGGAGATCGTACCGGCCTTCTCCTTTGATGTCGAGGTTCCGTTCTTCAACATTTTGGTGCCGACTGTTGAGACGACGATGCAGCGATTGCTGGTGGAAAATTTGATGAGTGCGGGCTATCACGTGCTCTTCTCAGGTGAGACTGGCGTTGGCAAGTCCGTGGGCATCCAACAATTCCTGGGCTCTGCCGGAGATACCTTTGCCGTGGCCTCGGCCAACTTCTCGGCGCAGACGTCCTCGGCCAACCTGGTGGACTTCTTGGAGAACACCCTGGAGCGGAAGCGCAAGACCTTGCTGGGTGCTCCTGCTGGAAAGACCATGTTGCTCTTCATCGATGACATCAATATGCCAATGTTGGAGAAGTTTGGGGCGCAGCCACCGATTGAACTCTTGAGACAGGTCGTGGACTACAAGGGATTCTACGATCGCAAGAAGCTCTTTTGGAAGGGTGTCCAAGAAACGCAGTTCATCGCTGCCTGCGGCCCTCCGGGTGGTGGTCGCATGCCTGTGACCCCGCGCTTGCTACGTCACTTCAACATGATTTGGATGACGGCTTTGCCGCAGGACACCATGCATCGAATCCTCAGCTCCATTTTGGGCGGCTGGTTGGGGGTGAAGAAACCTTCGCTGCAGGACAGGGCGGACAAGGTGGTCTCGGCCAGTGTTGAGATGTTCTTTCGCACCATCGCGGATTTGTTGCCCACGCCTGTGAAGTGTCACTACACCTTCAACTTGAGAGATCCGGCCAAGATGCTGCAGGGCATGCTGATGGTGAACGTCCGAACGGAGCTTAGCGACGCGGAGAGTCTCACCAGGCTCTGGGTCCACGAGACCTGTCGTCAATTCCGAGATCGCCTGGTCAACAAGGAGGACCGTTCCTGGTTCGACAACTGCCTGGCCGAAAACTTGGAGAAACACCTGCAGATCACGTGGCCCGTGGAGAGTTTCGCGGACTTGATGTACGGCGACTTCTTCGACCGCAACGAGAAGCCGTACATGCGAGCTACGGACCCTGCTAAGACGCAACTCATGTTTGAGGAAGCTTTGGAGGAGTACAACAGCATGAACCCGAGCAAGATGAACTTGGTGTTCTTCAAGGATGCTCAAGAACATTTGGCGCGATCTGCTCGCATCATCCGACAACCTCGAGGCAATGCCTTGTTGGTGGGCGTCAGTGGTGTGGGACGGAAGAGCATGGCGCGCATGGCAGCGCATATGGCTGAGTTCAATTGCAGCTCCATCGAGATCACCCGAACGTATGGTGTGAATGATTTTAGAGAAGACTTGAAGCGAATGATGACCGAAGTTACCAAGGGTGAGGGCAAGGGCATGGCCTTCTTATTTTCCGATACGCAGATCGTCAAGGAGACATTCTTGGAGGACATCAACAATATCCTGAACACCGGTGAGGTGCCCAACCTCTTTGCTCCGGACGAAGTGGAGCAGGTGATAGGCCTCACGAGGCCTTTGGCCAAAGCTGCGGGGAAGGTCGATGCTAGGGACATCATCTGGCAACACTTCGTTCAGGTGGTCCGCGAGGGGTTCCATATCATCCTTGCGTTTTCTCCTGTGGGTGAGGGTTTCCGTGCGCGCTGTCGACAGTTTCCTTCACTCATCAACTGTGCCACGGTCGATCGGTACGATCCATGGCCTCAGGATGCCCTAGTATCAGTGGCAGAAAGGTATTACAAGGAAGCTCCCAAAGAATTGGAACTCGATGCACAGATTCCTGCGCTTTCACAGATTTCCTGTGTGATCCATGCTTCCTCCTCTGAGGCCGCGGAGAGGTTCTTTGACGAGCTCCGACGCAAGACGTACATGACACCAACGTCCTACCTGGAATTGATCAAGCTCTTCACCGACCTGCTGGGCATGAAGAAAGGTGAACTGGACATGAAGTTGAACCGCTACAAGGTTGGGGCACAACGTCTCAAAGAGACCGAGACCGTGGTCGATAAGCTGAAGGATACAGCTGCTTTGATTGTGCAGGTGGACAGAGAGGAAGCTGTTGCCAAGGAAGCCCAAGCATCCTGCGAAGTGGATGAGAAGGAAGCGATGGAGGCGGCCGCGACAGCGACAGCCATCAAGAATGACTGCCAGAAGGAGCTCGATGAGGCCTTGCCGGAGTACTACAACGCCATCAGAGCACTGGACTCTTTGGATAAGAAGGACATCCAGGAGGTGAAGTCCTTCGCTAAGCCACCACCCCTGGTGGAGACGGTGTTGAGTGCGGTGTGTTTGTTGATGAACCGCAAGGAGAGTTGGGATGAGGCGAAAAAGTTGATGAACGACACCGGTTTCCTGCAAAGCCTCAAGGACTACGACAAGGATGCCTTGGCTGGCAATGTGAAGTTGACACAGAAGCTGCAAAAGTATGTAAAACGAGATGACTTCCAGCCGGATCAGGTAAAGAAAGTGTCCACTGCTGCCATGTCTTTGTGCATGTGGACCCGAGCCATGGACGTGTATGCCCGGGTGGCCAGATCCATTGAGTCCAAGAAAGAGAAACTGAAGGAAGCTGAGGACGCAAATGCAGCAGCCGAAGCCAAACTTGATGCAAAGAAGAAGGAATTGAAAGCCGTCCAGGACAATGTGGCCGGTCTTCAGTTGCAGCTGGCCAGAGCCAGGAGCAAAGCTGAAAAATTGGAACAAGACGCAGAGACTTGCAAGGTGCAGCTGGGAAGAGCCGAGAAGCTGTTGGCTGGCTTGGGCAACGAGTCTGTGCGCTGGGATGCCGCGAGCAAAATCTTGGAGAAGAACATCAAATTTGTGATGGGCGACATTGCGTTGGCTGCCGGCTTCATCGCCTATGCTGGACCCTTCACGGCGGAGTTCCGCGCCAGGCTGATCAGCCATTGGTTGACCAATGCCCAGGAGGTGAATCTAACTGCAGATCCCAACTGGAAGTGCTCGAACATCCTTTGTGAGCCAGCGGAGATCAGAGAATGGAACATCAAGTCGCTCCCCACAGATGACCTCTCTGTGGAGAATGGCCTGCTCGTCACACGAGGTCGACGCTGGCCCTTGATGATCGATCCCCAAGGGCAAGGCAATCGATGGATTCGAAACATGAAGAAGGACACAGGCTTGGGAATCATCAAGCTGTCCACCCCAAACTTCCTCCGCACCGTGGAAAATTGTATCCGCGAAGGCAACGCTGTACTTTTGGAGAATGTTGAGGAGGTTTTAGACCCCTCGCTGGAGCCTGTCTTGCTGAAGCAGGTCTTCAAAAAGGGTGGTCAGTTTCTGCTAAGACTTGGGAGTGAAGATGTGCCGTACAACGAAGACTTCCGCTTCTTTGTGACCACGAAGATGGCGAATCCACACTACCTGCCAGAGATTTGCATCAAGGTGACTGTAATCAACTTCACCGTCACCCTGCTCGGCCTTGAGGACCAGCTGGTTGCGGACGTGGTCAAGAACGAACGGCCTGACTTGGCCGAGCTAAGGGCCAATTTGGTGGTGCAAATTGCGGCCGACAAGGCAGAGATGGATCGATTGGAGCAGTTGATCCTGAAACTGCTCAGCGAGGCGGGAGATGATTTGTTGGCCGATGACACCCTGATTGTAACCTTGGACCAGTCCAAGAAAACGGGCGACAGTTGTAAGGAACGCATGGCTTCTGCGGAGGAGAGTATGAAAGAGATTGATGAGGTGACGGAAGTCTTGCGGCCCTGTGCCACCAGGGCTTCCATCATTTATTTCGTGGTGGCAGATTTGGCCAACATCGATCCCATGTATCAGTACAGCCTGCAATTCTTCGCCAGCCTTTTTGAACAACGCCTGGCTGCGAGTGCCCGCAGTGATGATCCCCAAGAGCGCATTCAGATCATCATCAAGGACTTCACAGAGTTTATCTACACGAAGATCTGCATGGGTTTGTTCGAGGACCATAAGTTGCTCTTTGCCTTCATGGTGTGCAATCGATGTCTCAGGCACAAGGTGCATGCGCAGTTCATGGGCAAGCAACACATCACTGATGAGGAATGGAGCTTCTTTTTGCGTGGTGTTGAGGCTGGAAAAGGTGTGGTGGAGGAAAGCATTGAGAGCGACTGCCCCAAATGGATGAATGCGGGAACTTTCAAGAAACTTCAGGTCCTGGAAAGGCTCACGATGAAGGGCGGAAACAAGGCCTTTGAGGGCTTGACCGCGGAGATGTTTACTCCACAGTGGGAAGACTTCGGCATGGACGACAACATGACCAATCGCAAGATGCCAGGTGAATGGGGCAGCAAACTAACACAGCCTTCCAGCAGCTATTGATCATCAAGGCTTTACGTGAGAATTTTCTTCAACTCGTGGTGCGACATGTTGTGGAAGCAGAAATGGGATCTCACTACATCGTGTCACCTCCTTTTGACCTTGTTGGTTGTTTCAAGGACTCCAAGAAGACCATGCCTTTGATTTTTGTGCTGTCTGCCGGTGCAGATCCCACGGATTACTTGGTGAAGTTGGCGCGCGACTTCGAATATGAGGAGCGCCTGCACTTCATCTCCTTGGGCCAAGGTCAAGGGCAGAAGGCGGAAAATCTCATCCAGATGGGTCGAGAGTCAGGTGATTGGGTGTGCCTGCAGAACTGCCATTTGGCCGCCAGTTGGATGCCAACATTGGAGCGTATCCAGGAGATGCAAGATCCCGACCAGATCGATGACATGTATCGTCTCTGGTTAACCTCCATGCCCTCGCCCAGTTTCCCCGTGCCGGTCCTGCAGGGAGGCATCAAGATCACCAACGAACCACCCAAGGGCCTTCGGGCGAACTTGTCCCGCACCTTCCAGGACATCAGCACAGAGATCTATGAAGGATGTAGCAAGTCTCGCGAATACAAGAAACTGCTGTATGCCTTGGCCTTCTTCCATGCAGCTATCCTGGAACGCAGGAAGTTCGGACCCATCGGCTGGAACGTGCCGTACGAGTGGATGGACGGCGACTTCCAGGTCTCTCGTGAACAGGTGGCGATGTATTTGGAGTCGCAGCCTGGTGTGCCGTGGATCACCTTGAAGTACATCATTGCAGAGGTGAACTACGGTGGTCGAGTGACAGATGACAAGGATGTTCGCTTGATCAGTGCCTTCTTGAAACGCTACTTCAACGAGGGGGTGCTTGAGGACGGTTACAAGTTGAGTCCATTGGATGCTTACACTTGCCCGAACGAAGGGTCACTCGAGGAGGTGCGAGAACACGTGCGCAAACTACCCATGGATGAAGACCCGCAGGTCTTTGGCCTGCACCCCAACGCGCAGATCACGGCACAGACAGAGGCGGCGCGGCAGTTCCTGGGTATCATCCTCTCGGTGCAGCCGCGCATCGCTTCGGGCGCGGCCATTCGACCGGAGGATTTGGTGGCTCAGATGGCGGAGGCCTTTTTGGGCCGTGTGCCCAAGGTCATGAACCGAAAAGAGGCTGGACGAATCGGCGTGCAGTCCACCCTCGTCACCCTGGGCCGTGCCATCAAGGGCTTCGTGGTCATGTCCGCTCAGCTGGAGGACATGTACAACGCCTTTCTTTTACAGAAGCTTCCGCCCAACTGGGGCGAGGTGGCTTATCCATGCCTGAAGCCGTTGAACTCGTGGCTCACGGACTTTGAGGAGCGGATCGCCTTCATGGCGCGGTGGCTACACAAGGGTCCGCCCGTGAGCTTCTGGGTGCCATGTTTCTACTTCCCGCAAGGCTTTATGACCTGTGCCAAACAGGTGCATGCACGAAAAACCAAGATCCCAATCGATGATTTGGTCTTTTGGCAGGAACCCACCAATGGCACTGACCCCATGGGTTGCAAGAGACCAGAGGATGGGGTTAACGTCCATGGCTTCTTCCTTCAGGGCGCTGGATGGGACGTGGAGACAGTGAAAATGGTCGAGTCAGAGAAGGCTGTGCTTTTCAAAGAGCTTCCGATCACTTGGATCCAAGTCGTAGAAGAGGCCGTTTACAGCAACGTGTCGAAGCAACCTGGAAGGTATACGTGCCCCCTATACAAGACGTCCTTACGCAAGGGCACCTTAGCCACTACAGGCCATTCAACCAACTTCGTGTGTTATTTCCACCTCCCAAGTGATGTCGAGGATCAAGGGCATTGGGTCCGTCGCGGGGTGGCGTTGCTCTGTATGCTGGATGATTAGCTCGGTAAGCGAAACCGGTGGCATTCCTGAAAGGGTAACGCCAGCGGAGGGAGCCAATTTCTTCTGGAGAAGATTTGCCAAGAAGTTCTGTGCTGG
>Ga0100406_1144556_pt1 | contig 12244 bp, 7 predicted proteins | sample Orb8nscriptome_3_FD_81148 | JGI IMG/M metagenome (GOLD analysis project Ga0100406, IMG submission 81148) | Coral microbial communities from Puerto Morelos, Mexico - Orbicella 8 C C metatranscriptome (Eukaryote Community Metatranscriptome) | ecosystem: Host-associated > Invertebrates > Cnidaria >...
GCCCTCCGATGTCACTCCTTAGCCTTTCAAAGATCTTTAGCCCGAGGCGATTCGATAAAAAGAGCAGGTTTGGATTTTTGATAGGCCTATTGTTGGTTTACATTTAACATGTTGATTCTACTCGTGGACCTTTTACGCATATATAATTGGTGCGAAGTGTTTTGTTCCCAGATAAAAAGCGCATTTGGGCAAATCCGTTGAGATAAGAACTCCTGGATATATATTGTGTGTGTGTGTTTTACCATATAGACTGTTCAAAATGGATACAAATCAAGATCAAAGATACATAAATAGACGCGGTTGAATACATCTCGTCTGATTGTGAATAAATTTATCAATTTTCCCTTTTATAGTTAAGTTCTGCGGTGGCGTAATTTCTGTCGACCAGTAAGCCATGAAGTCGTTCGTTAGACACCTTCACGTGGCGTTCACAAAAAGAAATCGTGCAGTCTAAACAGAGAGAACATAAATAAGTTTCCTTTTCAACACTTGGTTTATTCCTGCGTTTAGAAAGGAAAACTGACACAATAGAAGTCGTCTTGCGGTTTCCTTTTAACGTCATGGCAGCCACTTACTATTTTAGCTGGAGGCTGCATTCAGCCACAAATCTCTTAATCTCTACATCCTGCCTTTTAAATGTAATTATTTCTCTTTTTCTACATTGTACTTCTGGTCACAAAAGAAACCACACTTTTTCGAGTCAGTCTCGGCTTAGCATTGCGGTCTCAGTTTTTCGCTAATGTCATTTTATAATTCTCGATAATTCTATCTAATACATACTGTCTATCCTTCAGTTTTGAATTATTTTTAATTTAGTGTGAGTATAATTCTGGCAGTTTGGGCATCGTTAACAACTGTTAACTTCTCAATTGAACTATCTTGTTCTTTGATCATCTCTCATCTCATCTCACTTCTCGTTTTTTTCTCTTTTTTTTCATCGACTAACTTCCCACGGCCGGTACAGAGGAGGCCCTTCGGACTATTGGGCCCTGATATAAAATGTTTCATCCAAAATTTGCTGACTTAGCATTGTACATGCGATAGTTTCTCTGATGAAAACCTAAAAATGAGGGATAAGGTTCGCTCAGAATTCAGTGCCATATAAAGCTATAAAAGGGATGTTTCAATGAGTTATGTGTACACAAGAAGACATGTAAATTGGGAAAGGTTGACAGACTTTTTCTAATTTTGTCTTGGTGCCTGGAAATTAATCATAATTTGTTTTTCCTCAACAGTTCTCTAAATGGCTTCATCTTGGCGTTGAGCAAAAAGATCGAGAGTAAATTTTAGCACTGTGGCACTCAAAATTTAGTCAAAATGTCCACCATTTAGTTTTTCCGGGATGTTTCAAGCTATTCGACCAGATTAAAAAATAATAACAGCACGAGTCTGATCAAAAATTTTGAAAACATTGGTTAATACCTGTTTTAGAATTTGCTCGTCTCAAACGAGAAAACTGGTAGTTTCCAGTCCAATTTGTTTCGAGTTCTCCCGGGACCGCAGGTTTGATCTCAGTAACGGGACAATTCGTAAATGTACCTTGTGTATGTCTTATGCGATAGTCATACGAAAACAAAGTACCTTGGATAAAGCCATCTTTCGGAATGGATCTTGTGTAATTGATATGTTCACTGCAGAAAAAGTCTATGAAAATTAATACAATTTAGGTTTCTCCAAAAACGATGGATTGTTTATTTTCCGATTTATGCAACTAAAACTCGTTCATTAATTTCTAGCGCACAAGAGAGGTACAAGGCTAAACTCGTGAACAGGACTTTGTCGAGTAGACTGAATGAAATCAATTTTGTGACAGTTTGAATAAATTTGTCGGTAACAGCAAAGCATTTTATATGTGCACATGTCTTATATCAAGGCAAAAATAGAAAACGAAGAAATTAAAAGGTCAAGATATCGGAAATTCAACCCCGGGTCAAGTTAACAGCAAATGATAGTGATAAAATTAGGGCGAAAGCATGACTTCGGTGAGACCTCAGTCAAGCGACTTGCAAACACAACCAACATTTTCGCAGCTTACAATTTGTTTCTCTAGTATTTATTTTATTCAATTTTTCCATTCTTTACGTCTCCATTCTCTTGATTGTAATTTCAATTGGACCATAAATTTAACACACTTCAAGGAAGAAGTGAAGCTGATAATTTTATGTGGAGATATAATTGTGTACTGTAATACTTCATATGTTCCATTTCAGCCTGTCGCCAGACTGGAATGTTAGTGGTATTTTTATGATTGCATTGTTACAACGGCGGCTCTTTGTGTAACGAGAAGAATATGAAACTGTCCTTTTTCGTTCCGAAAACACCGACAGACATGCAGAGCGAACCGACATGGAGGAGTTTATGTGAAGAGTTTTAAAGTGGAGTCAGGTTTCTTTATCAAAGTAATAATGGAACTGATGGACTATACGTTATTCAGTTCAATTTTGTCGAAAGCCTGGCATATCTTTCACTTTTCACGCTAAATAGCTTGGAATTTCGGCGTCATATATTAACTGAGACGCGAGGGTGCGTAAAATTTTTGTTCACTCAAACCCTGTCGTTTTGCGTTCTTCCCAGCTTTTATCTGAAACGCCCCCAGAAAACAAGGTATACAAAACAGTATATATGATCCTGTTTCTTCAGGAAAGAAAGCTTTTATGTCCTCCCCCGCCTCTCAGACATAAGAGCCCGCTGGTTTAGATAAGTTTTGATTAACGAACAATTAACATTACAAATTTCTTCTGGTTAGTCGCTTTTAGTAATTCATACTTCATACAATAAAATCGTTTTCAAAGATTGTTACGTGCTTCATAAGTTGTGTTCAACTTGGTCTATGTTGTTATCCCGACTAACCCACTGAAAATGTAATATTACTTCCAAACGTAAGCCTGACTTTATTTTCCTAATTACTTAGTTTCTACGGATTAAGAACCCCTACCAAAAAAAAAGTGATTGCAGACAGTTCTTAAAATCTTGTGTTTATCTTTCGAGAAAGATTTTCACACCAGCGGCTTAACAAAATGTACTTATCAAAGTTATTTTGGCGGCGTTTGTGTGAAAACATAATACGAAATTCTAAAGAGGGCCAAGAAAATTTGATGTCTTACAGTTGAAAGAGGATTTAACGGTTACCTATGACCTTTCCAAAGCTAATGTGATGACGGTATACAAGTACATACTGAAGGCTTAAACTATCAAGTTGTTGGTAGCACGCCAGCAAAGTAGCGTTTTCTACTAATGGCAGTTATAATGTGAGAATCACGAGAGAAGTAAACATGTAACAATGCCAAGTTCTTGGATCCAACTTCTAACGCGACTGCAGAAACAAGGCAAGCGTTGTAGTATTCACAAATCACAGAGAAAAGTTCGTAAGTTTTCAGTTCACATAGCGTTCAAGCATAATCTATCACGAATACTGAGTATAAACCGCGTATATTAAAGAACATGGGCAATCTTAGTGACTGAGAAAACTGGATTCAATAACTGGAAATTCTGGTCGGTGCATAGAAACGAAGTAACCAATACAATACAATAAAATACAATACTTTATTTAGATACGTTAAGTCTAAGAGCCGTACAAGCTCGTTCAAAGTGCGTACATGTATTCCTAAAATACAAAGATTTCATTACATAATTTCCACTGAAGTTATACACTCTAAAACATGAACATGAACATGAAAAGGGGCGAAAGTGTGGTATAAAAAAAGTAAACAAAAAAGAATTCGACGCCGTGACTTGGGAACGAAAAGTCGAGCTCTGCAAAACTTTGTAATCAGAATTCTGGGCTTATCCTGTATCCTGCTCAAAAACCAGGAGTTGAAGACTCGGTCGCAAAATACATCTTTTGGATGTATTGGTAGCGATATAAATATCGACTTGGGGGTGGTTCTGATAGAAAAAAACCAATAGAGAAGGAAAATTCCAACTTGGTTGACAACGGTCAAAAGGCAGCTTGTGTAAGCTGGGCAGCCAAAGAAATTGAAATAATGATCAATAATTCGAAAGGCGAGAAAACTGCGACCAACAAAGAAATTGAATCCTCAGTTAGTGATGAAAACTAAGTGGTCGGTTTTCTGTTCCTTTGCTTGAGAACCGTAAATCAACTCTTAATTGAACCAATCACATCAAAGTTCTGATTTCAATGCCAAAGCCGCGATAAAAGCGATAAGCCTGCAACATTTGAGAAAGGTCAGTGTGCACCAGAAAAAGTTACTTGAAGAGCAGGCAAGTTCAAATCGGCGTTAATGGACCTCGAAATTACGATTCTAACAAATAAAAGGGTCGTGTTATTTCCGTAAATAGTTGCTAATAGTCCATAATTTTAACGGAAGGTTGGAAAACGTCTTCAACTTTTCAAAGTCAAAGTTTTTCGTGCTTTGTTCTCCTCTGTAGAAGAGCCAATATGCTTATTCATTTCACTTTATCCGTCTTCAAAATGAACTTACTAATTAAGCAGATATTTTTAAGCAATCTATTTTCAGACAGTTCATCATAATTTGAAGCCTGTTAATTCCCATTATAAAATGACAACTTATGACTTGATATTGTTTTGGGTTTTTTCCTCGCGACGCAATCTTTAAGCCTTGCTAAAGTCAAATTTGTTTTCTCCCTCCTCAGCTGAATAAAGGCCATTTAATTTCAAGAGCTATCATTCAAAGTCTATTTCCAGAAGTTTCGATCCATTACAGTTTAAGCTCATCTACATGTATTTGAGACAGTGATTAGTGGGACGACTCACAAGCGTCTACTTATTTTTCTTGGGGCAATTTTTAGGTTTATAGCTACTATAATTGAAATGATAATTAATGTTTTTGTGTTGTTCACAGCAGACAAAAAGCACTTACTATATTTGAACGCACGCGCTCGTAAATTGTGCACCAGGTGACTGGGATCGTGTTACTGAATTGACCACGTTTTTACCAAAATCCTTTCTGTTTCGGATCAGTCTGAAGAAAAAAGCCAAAAAGTGGCACCGTATTTGGCTGATATCATAGTGCAGGGAAAATTTCTATCATCCGTGTCGTTGCTTTGTTTAACTTTTGGCCCATTAAATGCAATTAGGTAAAGGGCGTGCCTATTAAATCGTATTAGACCAAACGTGCTGCTCTTGAGAAAGGCGACAGACTGACTGGTGAGTCCACATAAATGGTTATTATCTCTATATGAATAAGCGTGCAAATATGTCTGCCAAAAAAAAGGTTCCATTTTACTGAACAAGAGGATAAAAGAAAGGAGTCCACGAATAGATATTCACGTGACAAACAAATGGCGCCGTGCTTGAGCGTTTGGTCCTGCTGTGGCAAGGGAGACGGCGAGTCAGGGGTCTTTCCGGAGGCTTGTTATTTCAATTGGCGTGTTAGACTTGAACTTTTTCAATCAACGACAACAATGTTCAAAATCCTCAGTTAAGAATTAATATTTCCGATAGGATTGTTTTGGACCGTCTCCCATGCTCTTGAAAACGCTAATGAAGGCATTCACTTGAAACCGTCGCAGAGACCGCAAAAATTGTGGATCAAAAATTCTTTAAATGGCACTAAACCTCATGTGATCAAAGACGCCATTGTAATTGTTTTTAATTATTTGTCAAGTCACGTGTTTCTGTCGTCATACTTCGACCAATGGCGTATCTTCACCTGCAGTTTACCCACAATTCTCTGGTACTTTGCCCTAATTCTCCCACTGACTCTCAAAACGTCAGCCGCCACCAAAATCTTCAGTTTCTTATAAACTACTCAATTGTAATGCTTTGATCCATTTGGTTCTTTCATTTACCCACTTCAGGCTCGCGATACAAATAGGAAATCTCCTTACTGCTTGCAGAGATTTTCTTAAATGTTGAATCTGAGAATTTGTTTGTACCAGCCCAGTAAACAGGAGTAAATTTTGTGTTTTAGAGTGGAGACCACAAAACTGACAATCTTGAGTTTTCAAATCAAAACACTGAGGTTGACTTACGAAACTGAAATGTTTGTATTTTAGTTCATTCCTCAGGACACATCATGTCTCATTCTCTCTTCGTGATGTGTTCTTCCAATCATTCGCGTACTGTTCTACGAAAGGAAATCTTCGCTGTTACTTGGTTTTGATCTAACGCTTCCTTTTGTCATTGAGAATTGTTCTTGGAAACACACCAGTACCCTGGAGTTTGAAAGTGAAATGTAATTTTGCAATGAAAAAAAACAAAAGATATCGACAAACAAACGACGAGTGACACTTTCCCAAGCCACGGGGACATCACGTGACGATTGAACAGTTCAGTTGTCATAGTTGAGTCTAAGCTGTTTCTTTTTCAGGAGAGGAGGAGAGGGGAGTGGGTAAAGGATTGTTTCATTCTCTAATTTATCGATCTGAAACTCGGTGTTAGAGCAGAACGGCGAGGAATTATAAAGGGAGGTGACTCACCCCATAAGAACTGACTTCCTGGCAAACAGAAAAACACAAAACTAGATGTACGATTCAAAAGCGCTGTCTAATTGCTAAGCTCCAGTTCCTTGCCTTGAATACTTTTGTAAAATGATTTAGTAGCCACTCAGCAGTTTTTGATTGGTAATCCGCGAATCTGATTAGTTCTCTCATCGTTTTCTACTTAACAAATAGAATCCATTACTGAACAGACGCACGGCAACATGGAATCTTGGAATATGGAATTGCTGGCGTTCGAGTGAACACGAATTAGCCGGAAATGAAATATTTCTGCGGCACGAGAGCAGTGGGGACTGGGGCTAACCCAGTCGAATGAGCATGTGCATGAGGGAGGGCCATATAAGAGATGAATATCACGTGGGATATCATTGTAGGCCGACACCTCGGTTGAGATAACGAAATTTTTATTTTATTTTTATTTACTTTACTTTATTTTTTAGGGCATTTACTCAGTTCAAAGTATATCGTCCCTTGTGTAGCTTCGTAGGATGGGCTATTTAGAGCTTGAGCCATGGTCCTTACCCAGATTTCCTGCCGAGTTCTTTTCTCCTCACTAGGAGTTTTTTCCGGCAGGTTTTTTCTGAACTCTGTCTGACAGTACTATCTTTGTAAACTGTCGTTCAGCTCTGTATCATCTTATGTATCGCATGCTTGGATGTAATAAGAGGTTATAGCATAACGTTTTGTTATAGATCCCGGTGCTCGGCCGAAACCACCAAAATAGACCTTATGGTTTTGCTCACATTGTTTACTGTGTAGTGGAGCTGAAATCTACATCTTTTACTTAATAGAAAAGAACAAAAACTTGTTAAGTACGTCAGCTATGCATCTGTCTCCAGTAGAGAGCCAATCAAAATGTGAGAATAATTCAATTAAACTACTCGCCCTCTTTTTCTATGAGCGATAGTCGACTCGACCTCTAATTGACCATTCGCTCATAGATAACTCGGGCTCGTAATCTAATTGTTTCTATAAACAGTAAACGTTTGGTTTGTGTTCGTTAATGTTGACGAAACACGAGATAACGTGATTGAGAATTTCGAGTGAGCTTTGGACGGGAACACGAGATTTCCTGAGATTTCTCGAGTTCTTTCAATCTTGTTCAAGTGTTCCCCGAGTGTTTTCGAGATTTTGTTGGTATTTCCCTGAGAGCAGTTAAAGAAACTATGTTTAAGCATGAAATTCCTTGACAAATTTTCGCTCAATATTTAGTTATACTGAATACGTTCTTCCGAGAGCGTTTTCTTCATTTATCATAAGTTTGGCCAAATGCCTGATAGCTGTGTAATAACTAGAATTCTTGAGTGTGTGTATAGGGTGTCTTCAGCAAACTTAATCTTAATACACCAACCACGAAAGGTAGCTACCCTTGCCGACTTAAAAAAAAAAGTGAAAAATTATCTCGGTATTATTTTCAGCGTGAAGTAAGAACATCAGAGAAGACCGCACAATCCAGGGACATTTTTGTCGATTTTGCTACACCGCGAAAACTGATCTCCAAGATTCGAGAATCTTAATTCAAGGGCTTAAGTGGAAATCTTAAAACAAGTGGAGTTCTTCAACGCTAAAATGGCTGTTGTCGTGGATCAAAATCTCCTTGAGAAAAAGAAGGTTTTGACAATTTTAAGTGCAGTGACGTTTTGTAGACTACATTGCGCATGTACCACAGCGAGCCTGCTGCGTTTGACAGGGTTATGTCCCCTATAATTAATTAAAGGTTTCTAAAAATGTCAGACCAAAACAAATGACTTCCCGTCCAAACGGCGATCACATACCAAGAGAGGCTTTTCATGGGGTTCTTTCATCCCTCGGGTCAAATAAGTGTGGTCGAAAAATTCAGCGTTAAATAACAAAGACGCGACATTATTAAATAGCATTATCAAAATGATGGGTGGGAGCAAGTGGAGATTTCAGTCTTCTGATCTCTGTTGAATTATTTTCTCAGATTTTCGGTCACGAAAAATTAGTTTATTTAACAAAAGTGCAACGATAAATCTTATAAAAACTCGGGCGTGGGAGAATTCGGTGGCAAATCCCTCTGGCCGAATTTAATTAAAACGCTTCTGTCCCAAAATAAATGCAGTGAAGGTTATATTTCACATTCCAGGCCTCGCTGTCATATCAGTTGGCAAGACGAACATTAAAAGGTTTCCGAGATGCTACAATAAATACTAGGAGTAATTTCAAAGTTGTTGCTTCGTGACAGTCCAAATTCAGCAGTAATCGAAACGGGTCGTTTGATTCGGCTGATTTTTTTCTTTGTTTTCGCATACCATCATTGCGAGATGTATGGCGATCCGTTAGGCCCAGCACGCCACGCATCCTACCCAAAGCACATGCGCAGTAAAGATACCTTAACTGAGCCCCGTCCACACTGCGCCGGAGAAATTTGAAAACGCCAGCTTTTCGTTCTCGCGCGGACGGAGAACATATTGGAAAACGAAGCTTTTCGAAAACGATGGCGTCGCGAAAATCATATGATTTCCTTTACTGAGTTTACCTCAAACTTAAATCCAAAATGATCGTTGATTGCTGTTTTTTTAAATTCCTTCGGCGTGGTGTAGACGGGGCCTGAACCCGAGTCTCAACTTCCCCTCAGCTCCGCTAAAGACAGTAGCATAAACACCTGGAACTAGTCTGAATCTCAAATATATTCATTCGCGCTTTGCAGATTTGGATTTGCAGGTGATCACTGTATTTTATTCTTCTCAAACCAATAACGACCAGGAGCCGATTTCTGACGCAATAGAACACACGGTCAGCATGAAATTGTTTTCTACCTAAAATGGGAGAAACAGTCTCTTAGGGAGTGGCCATTGCCAATTTAGTGGCCCTGGGAAAGCGAACCCTAACACAAGCAAGACAGACTAAACTTCATGGAGACTATAAACAGTCGAACCTCTATTAAGCGGCAACTCTCGGGGACGAGAAAACTGGCCGTTTAATAGAGGTGGCCGTTTATTGGAGGTTCACCCGAAAACAACGTTAGGCGTGGTCCAGTTTTCAGTCAAATATAAATACAAACAAATGCAAGTGGAGAAACAGTAGAACAATGATAGTTATAATGCGGTCCATAAAGTTAACAAAAGCCAAAGAAGCAATCACGTTTCCACATTGTCATTCCTTTACCTTTATCTGGCTAAAAACGTCCAACTTCAAATCATCCTGGCTGTTTAACAGAGGTATAAAACTAAACAAAATTACCCTTGGGACGGCAAGAAGCTGGCTGCGGCCGCTTAGTAGAGGTGGCCGTTGAATAGAGGTTTGTATTACAGTGTATAGCTGACAATTTTTCCGGGACTTTGGCCGCTGGTTGCCGAATAAAGGTTGGTCGCTTAATAGAGGTTCGACTGTATTATGAAAATGTCTATATTCAAAATAAAAGGTATGGCCTCTTTTTCAGGGTATTCTTTGTCAGAATCTGAAGAAAAAGTTCGTGCATTTCAAAATTTTGGAATTTTAAGTGATACAGTTTCCATACCGTCTAATGGCCTTGTGTTTTTTCTTGGTTCGTTATCAATTATAACTGATTAGATCCTCCACAATGACAGGATCCGGTACTTCTAATTTGTTACCGTGTTCCTGGCATGTTTATTCTCGTGCCCATTGGCTTAACTTTCATACACGCACTTAGCCACTAGTTTTACCTTACAGGTGAAAACCGTTGCCTGGAGGCGTTTTTCGCATTAAATTGGCTGATGTTATGTTTCTTGTTTGCTGCTTTATGTTACACTTTCCATTATCCCACATTTAATGGAAAGATTTTCAATACGATTTGTCTATGCATTGATTATGTTACATTTTCGGTGGGAAATGCTGCGAAACTGCCAGTTGCCAGTTGCCAGATGCTAGTTTACCCCAAAACCTCTTTGAAAAGGGTAATTTCTGAAACACCTAACTAAAATAGGGCAGAAATGGAGTCTGCTTGAAAAGCATCCTGCATGCCAGCTATGAGGTTAGTCCGTTGATTACCTCTTCACCAGAATTTTTCACAACTCAAACCCAAATCTTTAGTTAGTTCTGTTTGATCTACCTATGAAAAGCAAGAAGACGAGGGAAGGAGGCCGGACATCTCGATTCACTTCTTTGTTAAAGTGACTGTCTAGGTGACGAGCCAGTTTCGGACGATGTTATTTTTGTTAAAAGTAAAACAAAAGAAATCAAAATAACCTTGGATGAGGAAAATTGGCCGTGCTCGAGCTTCAAGAGAAAGAATTTAACTCCGCGATGAAAAACCGAGCACGTTCCTTATATCACGATTACATAATGCAATGAAAATAAAAATTCAAGCGAAAAACATTACCATAATAGTCCTCAGCTTCATAGAATGAAAAATAAAAACAAAACTAACTGTTTTAATGAAAAATAGGTGAGAACAATCGCTCAACTCGATCTCTGTCAAGTTTTAATGGTAAGACCGGCTGCTCGAACAAGTTTGTTTAAATACAAACCGTCTACCCGCTATAAACAATATGTATGTAAAATTAAAAGCTCTTTTTTGCGCGCAAATCTAGCGCCCTCTCATGCAATGACCTACATTCGAGATCTGCTCTTGCGTCCAGCGACTTCGATCAAGAACGGGTCATGAATATCAATGTTGTTCCAATCACGTGTTTTTAAAACTTATTACAAGTTAAAATTCGGCGATACTTCGGTTGTTGATGTTTTACGAGGGATACAGCAGCGTGTTCTCACCAATACAATATTGAAAATACTTTGATAAAAATTCGAAACACCATATTTAACAAAAACTTGAACGATGAAAACCAATCGAACTCAGGGTAAAAATATTTTTCCTTATATAAAGTGTACGGATGCAAGACGCAAGATGCAAGACAAGTCAGTTTTTAAATCACAACCTTTCTTCGGGTTTAAGATAAATCTAATACCATAAATTTACTTCAAGAGCCACACCGTTTAATCGCATTCCATGTATTTTAAATTTGCAGCTAAATATAACGATTCTTTAAAGATGGCTTTTCCAACTGACCTTGTTAAATTGAGCTTAAATAGATTACAAACAAGAAGTCCGTAAAAAGCATTGTACATACCAGTTTCGGTTGCAAAGCGTAACAAAGAGCCTCGTGTTGCGAGATTTCAAATCGTCTTCTTCGCTAAATTGATCGACCGGACAGCCAGCATAACACTTCAAAGAAACCAATGGAAAGCTAAGATTGACAGCAGCCTATTGCACGCGCGCGTGACAGCATGCCAATAAATGAACGCTTGAATGGCATTCGGTGTCGTTTTTTTGTCCTCATAATAATGGATAACCAGAAGTAAGCTGAATAAATGAATTATTCTTCCGCTGGCAGACATCAAACTGTCAACATTTTTCACAACTGCAGACATGAAGACGACAAGAAATGACGTTTCTCGCTGCACCTGCTTCTTGTTCCCGCGGAGATGAATTGTATTCACTGCAGACAAATTGGAGTATGGGCGCATTATTGGTGGAAAAATGTGAATTTAATGCAAATTTTGGCGATTTGATGCTTTAACGTGGACATTTTCAATGATAATTAACAAAAAGCAGTTGAGTAAATCAAATAATGGCCTTCTTCGCGCAGCAACCCTTTCGCTCTACATTAATGTAATAAACTACTTTTCTATCCTTCCGGCATTTTACAAAACAAATTCCAAATTTTCCACCCACGTTAACTTTGTTTTGGGTAATGGGCAATAAATACCTGGGAGAAATTATGTTGCTTAGTGATATCAGTCGTGACATATTTTTTACAGGCGACTGAATGTGTTTTTTCACTGGCGCGATATCCTATCCATCCACCAATTCTTTCTTCCTTTAACTTTAAGAATCCGT
>Ga0100406_1031602_pt1 | contig 12230 bp, 11 predicted proteins | sample Orb8nscriptome_3_FD_81148 | JGI IMG/M metagenome (GOLD analysis project Ga0100406, IMG submission 81148) | Coral microbial communities from Puerto Morelos, Mexico - Orbicella 8 C C metatranscriptome (Eukaryote Community Metatranscriptome) | ecosystem: Host-associated > Invertebrates > Cnidaria >...
GGGTGTGCTCCCCAGTACAAGTCTCGTCTCTGTATCGGAGATCTGTCTTGCTGTCGTGGCGACCATGGATTCCTGGTGCAAAGAAATTTTTTTCAAATCATCGCCTTTGCCAAATGGGTCATTGACCGGTGTTTCTCGATTTCTCAATGAGCTGAAAAGCATTCAAAAACTCCACTGCGTCAAGACAACTCCTGAACTGGGAAGGATCTTCACCTGAAGCCACAGCTGCTACTGCCTTCGCTGTATTGGTGGTGAGGAGGAGAACTGCAACAACAAAGAGGGGTTGGATGACTGGCAAATGTTAAGCTGGAAAGAGAATCTTCTATTGAAACAACCAGGCAAGCTGTTGAGGAAACTGAAGTTAATCTACTTGACACTGTGGTCAGGGTTGCAGACCTTGCTGCCAAGGACAGTGTAGTTGCTATTGCAGCGGCCAATGATCCTGACTATGACTACTGTTTGATGAAAGTGACAAGTGATAGTTTAGTGGAATTAGATAAGCCTACAACAGATGACTATGGGAGCACTTCTCTTGGCCTTAAAGGATACTTTTTTGTCAGAGATAACATCATTGAGATGACTTATAAACTAGACAAAAATAAAAAGGCTTTTGTGCTTGCTGGCACAGTGCGGCATGTTTGTGGGGAGCTAGAAAAGCAAAGAAATAACGTTTATAAAGTGCCTTTGACCGTAAATGAAGAAATAATTGCTCCTTTGTAATTCTACATGCTTTTTCCAGTTATTTTTGTTGTATTTTAGCCAATATGGCCATGCTAACGACATTATATTGTCAGGTGCCATGCCCACAAAGGATTCTGGGTATTTACTGAAATAAGCTGTAAATAAGAAATAAATAATGAAAACTCACCAAATATGTTTCTTTGTTGATAATTACTTAAAATCTGGGGAGTTATGGTAGTTTAGGTATACTTTACACATTTTCATGAAAATGCCCCTTGTTACACTAATGTACATGTGTATTGTGTTACAAGTCTTTAGAATTACCCTATCCAGTCAAGGACGATTCTGATGTCAATGTTTCTGTCCCTAGGACCCGAGTTATTACAAACATGTTCACTCCTTCTTTGAACTACAAAAAAAACCGTTGAATCAAGGGATAAAAATTACTCACACAAAAGCAGGCTTCCAACTGATCAAAATGGCAAATAGCTAAGGTTTTTGAACCAAGCCATGTGCTCAGTAGTTGGATGACTTTTACAAACATAAGTACATGCCTAGTGATCTCCTGACCTCAGTGGAGAGTGAGAATGAAAACCCGTCCAGCATCCAAAATATCCATGAATAGATAACATGGTCAGTAAAACAAGTCATTTGGTGAGCATATTGGATGATTTCCAGCAGAAAACAACCATTTGAATTTGTAGTAGCTCGCTTTGCAAATCATTTAAGCCTGCAGTAATCATCAATCAATCAGCGGTTTCAACCAAACTGCGATTAATTAATAGCTGTATTCCCTAAACAAAAGTTTAAATTACAGGGTGGCGCAGTGGTAATAGTCCATGGGCCAGAGTAGGTTCTCGGTATCACTCAGGGGGAGAAAATGTGAGTGACATCTGATGAAAGGTTGTATGGAGGACTTTTCAAATGTACTTGATAGCAATTGTGAAAGAGTAGCTTTCAGTATTTTTTGTGTACTTCTTTTTTTCAAAATATTGCTGTGACATGGAAACGAGGCTCACATTAAAACAGTTATTTTAAATGCGGTTTTTATTTATAAAAAATTATTAATAAATCATTACATTGTACAGTAAACAGCTTTTATTAACATTTCTGGTTTAAAACTAAACTTTATTAGTTGATTTGAAAAGAAAAACTTAAATGAAACCATGCAGCTCAAACTTGGAAAGCTTCATGGGTAAGGTGTAAGATGACGGCCTTGCTGCATGGTAAATACTTCAAAGTTCTCGCCAAATTTTCGCAGTTTGGACGCTTTTTATCAAGTAATATAGAGAAACAGGCAACACTTAGTATTTTTATGCTCACTGAATAAAATACTTGCAAACATTCAAGAGTTTCTGATCGACTCAAGGAAACTTGACTGCTATGTACAGTTTCAATTGTTGTTTTATTCCAACAGACCAAACTAAATGACCTCCTTTTAAAACTTGTATTACTCACTGCTCATATGATGAAAGTCTGCTAATTAGTCCTATTAGAAAAAGATTTCGACTCTCCAGTAAGGATGTATTTTGTCAATGTATGGTTGTTCTATTAAATCCAGTTTGTGTTTTACTCTCTGGAATGCTTCATGTTTATAGGAGCAAAGTAAGTGTTGCAGTTTTTGAGACATGATGACCTCCAAAACACTGGCTTCAGATCGATTGAAAATCGTAGAGTTGTTTGGACCTGTTTTTTTGAGGCTGCAGGAAGCAAGGCAGAAGGAAACATTTCATACAGTCACCGATTTCACATTGTCACACGTTTTGAGTCGTAACTCCAAATAACTAATGTAAATTTTTCTCAAAGTTTGCAGTGAAATTCTTTGGATAAGCGAAAAAGATGTGTTCCCTAAGCAATCCGCAGATAACGTTACACGGTCATATTTTCGACACTATTGCACAGAATGTTTGTCACACTGCTGTTTTCCAAACCTTCAAAAAATTCTGAGTCGAAAAATTGTGTCATCATGTAATTCTAAAGGATTTAATCTTCGACTTTTATCTAAATCGAAAGAGAAATAAGTGTTGGTTGGCGGCATACAGTTGCAACTTATTTATATATCAGTTGTGACGCTTCTTGATTGATCACACAACTTTGCCGGCTTTGTTATAAATACTGCGGGATTGGAAGATATAGGTTGTTGGTAGTATTCCTACAAATTGCTGGTTGGCTTTAAGCAGAAAATTTTGAAAATAGCGTTTGAAAGTCTGGAATAAATTCCACCGAGAGGTCTTCAATTGTTCTCAGACTCAGTTCGCTTGTTCGGTTTGACAAAATCAACCATTGTTTACATCGTTATTGTACCATTGACTGATCATCACCAGTGAATTGTACAGTATATCTTTCTTTAAATCTAGGATATTGCTGCAAGAGCCGATAGCACTTCTGGAAGGCTTTTCTGCGCACTTTTTCAATGTGTATTGCACCATCCTGAAAGAAATGAGAGGACATGAGATATTTGACCTTCCTGGGTAGATGTCACAATGGCTGCTGGACCAATTCTCCTCAAACTCGGTCGCAAAATAAAATGGCGGTGTTTTGGAGCTATTTTCAAGATTTCATCAGGTCACAGAAAATCAAGGATTTAACCGAGTCCAAAATTTTTTTTGCAGAAGTATTTCAAATAACAAGTAGATTTGTTTTAGTGAAAAAAAAATTGAGGGTTAGGTCACTTTAAGGCAATGTTTCTCTATTTCTTATAAATTTGGGGCTTCTTCAACATAAGGGAGCTTTTCAAGAGTTTTTTTAATAACATAATAAGTGCTTTGAATCAAAAGGGAAAATGCTTTTAAATTTCAAACACTTTTGCGACATTTTGCTTTTGAATAATGGCGTTTTAATGGCCAAGATGGCAGATCCAAGATGGTGGATCCAAGATGGCAGACAGGTTTTAATTGAGAACCACTGTCTTGGTAGCAATTGCATCTCACCAAATCATTGGTTGTGAATCACTTATTTTCTCCTGCTTCCATCTGGTGAAAATTCTGCAAAATCAACGCATTAAAAATAATAAAATAATACTTAAATTTTTTTGTGGTAAAATTTAAATATTTTTCGGTGTTGCCATGGAAACAAAATCCTTAAAGCTGGTGTAAGTTTTAACTAAGTGGTTTAAAAACTCATCTGGCAGAAATTTCCATCATTGTCACATATAAAGTACCCTTTACGTATGATTATTAAGCAAGGGAAGACTACTTTTAAGCAGTCATTGTTTGTATCCTTATGATTCTGTAGAAATGAGTGACGTCACTTTGTCACGTGATTAAGCTATTCATTTAGCACTGCTATCATACATAATATGAAACTAGAGTGGTTGCAGTTTTCAAAAATATATGGTAGCATTACTTCCCCTGAGTGGTCCCAAAATGTTATTTTTTGGGGTCCTGGCCCATGGACTATAAGGTTTCAGTCTTACAAGCGGGAGTTGGATTGAAGGGTCAGCAATTCGAATCCTGGTAACTACCTTCATTTCTCCAAGCTACTAAGGGGTGGTTTGCTCTTATAAAAGAAAATAAAAATGTTCAAGCAATAAACATAAAAGTAATTATAAAAATAAAATGAGACGATATGGAAATTTGAAATAATTCTGCGTGGGAGAAAAACACTTCTCGAGTTAACAGTGGTGGGCGCTCGCGAAATACCCTGGTCAACGGAATTACCACGCAAAAATTGTTTACAACCCATCAACTGACTCACTGATGCAGCGAGGAGTGAAAATTTAATGCGATGATCATTCTTCACTTTCATCTACAACCGCAGTTCAAATATGAATTATTTCATATATACTTCACATCATTTCACTCCTCATGGGAAGATATGAACTCAATTAATTGACCTCGCTCCCAATGTGTGACTTGATAGCTCAGTTGGTAGAGCATCGCACCGGTATTCGCTGAGGTCACGGGTTCGAATCCTGTCGAAGCCCTGATTTTTTCAGGCTTCTTCTTTCCAGTTGCTTAAATTGGAAAATTTACTGCGATGATCATTCTTCACTTTCATAAATATTTCTGTGGAGAAAAAGCACAAATTGATAGTGGGTGTTTATGTCATATCAAAACTATTTTGTCTCCAGAGGTCATTTCTGCAGACTGCAACCATGAGGATATGTCCACTTCAAGAAATAGATATATTTTTCTTATAATTATTGTTCGTAAAGCTTTCAACAAATAGATTTTGTTTCTTGACCCTCTGGAGTTTTGATTTAATGGTTGCAGAATCTAAATGCTAATACTACGAGATAAAATGAAAGCGGCAATTTTAAACACACAGACAAACCCATTCATATGCTTTAAGTTTTGACCTGATCGAAAATGTAATTCAGTGATGCGTGTAGGAATATTGTTGTCGCAATTGAATCAAGTTTAAATCAAAAATAAAAATCGAGGCACTTGCACTTCGAAAAGAGAAACCTTGCTAAGTTCCGATTGAGAATTAAAGACATTTCCATTCAAGGAATCTAACTCCATTCAAAAGTTTCAATTGGTAAAGCGTTTTCTCCTGCATGGCAGTCCCAGTCCCAGTAAACTTGCCTGACTGCTAAATCGAGCTGGTTAACTCTAAGAGCTCCATGGCAGGTTGTGCTGAGAGAGAACGTGGTTATAAATAATGGAAGAATGGACAAGTTTAAAACGATCTGCCCCTCCTGTTTCGTTCAGTGAGTGTATTATATGCCAGGAGTCAAAACAAGATATCCTGTTCAGTGCAACAGAGCAAGGCTTGTGTTCATTGAAGGAATCATCCAAAGAATGACAAAAATAAAGAGACACCATCAACACAGAAACAATCAACAGGATATTGAGTGCAATTGAGAGAAAGAAAGCTGAAGAACTGCACTGGCACAAGAGCTGCTATGCAAAATATACTGATAAGGTTAACATGAGTAGATTAAGGAAATTGCTTGATTCTGCAAATACTAAGCCTTCACCGCCAGAAATAAATGTAAATGACCTAATCGCAGCTGAGGGTAAATATCATCCAAATTGCTAGAAGAAATTCCTGAGAAATTTGTCTTGATCAAGAGACATAGCAAAAGATGAAAGTGGAGCATTGTTGTTGTGGCTTATCGATGAGTTAAAATAGTCTGCTAAACAAGGTCACATCTTGAAGCTTAAGGAGGTGTGGCTCTGCTACTGCTCTCCCGCTGCTGAGCAAAACATGGACATTCCTCCCTCATTTAGAAGTCGCATGACCACATTTAAGGAACACATTACACCACAGTTTTTTGCTGTGTTGCAGATGTTTGTGATTTTGATCTACTTCGTGACCAAGCGGTTTCTGAACGCCAAACAGTGTTACTGCCTATTAAACTCTGTCATATTCCTGTCTCACAAGTTTTGAATCAATAAGCCCAGTCAGACCCCATAATCCTGATTTATCAGCCTGATGAAAAGGATGATTTTCTATCGATGGTACGCATGGCACTGAAGCTTCGCTCTGATATATTAGCACAGCCTGTGCATCAGGACCTAAACGTCTGCACAGAAGATGCTATTGCATGTGACCCAGAAAGTTTGTATATGTTCATAAAGCTTATGCTTGGTGGACAGTCTCTCCTTAAGAATGGGCTGAGTGATGGCAATGACGATGACAAGGAGGACGATGATGACATCATTAACGATGTCATTAACGCTGATGATGATGACGACGACAAAGATCATGGTGATGATCATGGTACTGATGATGATCTAGACAGTAACGATGCTGTTGACAAAGAAGGAAAACAGCCAATTAGACAACAAAACACTTAGGTTAGAAAACAAGAAACTAGAGTACTTAGCATCACACAGGACCCAGTGTGAGTGGAGGCCGAAGGTGGACACCCAAACATGTTGGTCTCGGCAGCAGTCTTCATCAAGTGACACGGTTGAAAAAATTAGTAGAAATGTTTCATAACTCTGGTCATACAATCAGCTACTTGGATATCCGTTGAGTCGATACTGCCCTTGCCAAGCACACACTTTCAACTATGAAAACGGAACAGTGATCCCTGTAAACCTAGCTGAAGGACATTTTATGCATTTTACCGCTGACAACATAGATATTGACGAGGGAACACTTGATGGGCAAAACACATCTCATGCAATGCAGTATGCAGTCTAGCAAAGAGGTCCAGAATCAGTTGGCGTCCTTCAGAACATTACGCGGACTAAGAGAGCAACTCTCAAAGTCCCAGATGAAATGAATGCTATCTTACCTGCATACATCAGAGAAGGCACAGCAGAACCACAGTTCAAGGAAGATGTCAAAGATGAACGGTTCAAGCAACCAATCCTGGATTGTCCATCACCTTTGAAGTCGCAGTGGACACGACATTTTTCCTTAAATGGCAAATGAGAATCCGAAGCCTGGCTGGACAAGCTTCAATGAAAAGCATTCTAAGACAGACCCAGAAGTAAGTACAGTTGGCTACATTCCAATCATACTGGCTCCTGCACATAATGTTAACACTTTAAACACTGTCGTACAACAAATAGTACAAGTCGCTGAATCATTTAATCAGAAGCACGTTGTGCTAATGGTTGATCAAGCTTAATTCCCGCTACTCGTGGAACTGAAATGGGTGGTACCAGAGTATCAGGACTGTCTCATTCCCTGGCTTGGAGGTCTTCACACATCAATGAATTTCCTAAAGTTACTAGGTCAGCATATTCAAGACTCTGGGCTACCAACCATTTGGATTTAGAGTGGTATCTTAGGTCCACAAACTGTGGAACGCACACTTGCAGGCAAAGACTACAACAAGGGTACTCAAGTTTACGAGATCACTCTTCAGGGGCTGTGGCAACTGCTTCTGCCTCAACTTTTGGTCTATTTGGAAGAGAAGGACGACGAACTGAAACAAAGTCTCGAGAAGTCCATTCAGTCAAACAAAGAGGAGGATTTTCTGAAACTGCTTGACCTGGTGTCATCTGACAGATACTGCACAGTGCTGTCTTCCTTCATCGCAGTCAGGAAAGAGAAGAATCCTAATTTAGAGTACTGGTGGCAGTACATGGAAATGGTCTGCATCCTTCTGCTCTTTGTCAGAGCTCAGAGAGAGGGAATGTGGGACCTACATCTGTATGCCTTTCAAAAGATGCTGCCATTTTTCCATCGTTATGATCACACCAATTACGCTCAATGGGGTGCTGTGTACCTTGCGCAAATGAAACAGCTTCCAGTAGAGGTACAAACTGAGTTTGACAAGGGGCAACTGGGTTGTGAAAGGTTCTCAACAATTTAATCAGGTAGATCCGGATCAAGGTCAGGAGTGGCTCGATGGTACCGGAAAGAAAGGTGGTGAGATAGTTGGCATAACAAAGACAACAGCAGTGCTGTGTAGATGGACACTGTCATATAACCTCCAAGCACATATTGCTGTGTTCACTTTGCTGTGTCAGGCAAATGTTTTCAATGTCAACAAACAAGCAATGATCCCTGAAAGGTTGCAGAACATGGTCACCAAAGACATGGCAACAACACAGGTAGAAGAGTCCCTACTTAAAGCAAACAGTCTTGGACAGGAGGAGCAGATCACCTTTGTGAAGGAAGACTTATCCGCTAAGAGAAGATGGGCATCAGAAGAAGCTCCAGGACACTCTGCCTAAAAATAAGATTTCTACATTTTCAACCCTTTATGAGGTCAAAAAGAAAGATACTGAAAAGTGTGTGGCCATTAAAGCCAATGGAAACACTCTTCAGTGCATCATTACAGCATACAATGCTGGTAGAAGAGTAGATTTGCCTCAAATCCTCAGCCATGAACTAATGGCAGTTCCCCTTGCCATCTCCGATGCCAATAATCAGCTGCGCACTGTAAATAAATTGGTCATGATGGAACTTTTGAGTAGTGGTACAGAAGGTCCTTGGGGTCACACCAATCGTAAGGAGATCAATACTGGTAGTAGATGGTCAAGCACTGGTAATGGCATTAGGAAGACCAGATTACAACACATTCGACGATCTCTGGTATAAATTTGTGAAAGCTTTCTTGCCTCTGGTAAGGACTTTGATCGAATAGATGTGACATTTGACAGATACAGGGAAACGTCGATCAAGTGTGTAACTAGAAATAAGGGTTCTCGAGGCCATGCACCCATTCGAAAAATTATTGAACATGGCTTAGTACCGCTACCCAAGTCCTGGTTCAACTTCGTGGCTCTCAATAAAAACAAGGCTGATCTGGCACGTTTCTTATCGGATAAACTTCTTGCAGGAGCCCCAGCTGATAAGATCGTCATTGTTGGTGGTGGATTCGAAGAGGAAGATGCAGTCAAGTGTTCCCGTGCGAACAGTGACATCAGAGCGCTTAAAGGTTTCCATGAAGAGGCGGACACTCGAATCATTCTACACTGTGTACACTCAGATGCAGAATTCCTTGCCATCTCGTGTCAAGACACGGATGTTTTCTTCTTTTTAGTTTCACACCTGGACAAAATGAGCTGCAAGCAGTTGTGGACGAGAGCTGGGACACCAAAAAAGCCTAAGTATCTGCCAATCCACACAATTCGTGAATGTCTGAAGGAAACAATTACTGAAGTAGAAACCATTTTCTCCTTTCATGCAATAACAGGGTGCAACATTGTCTCCTACTTTGCTGGCCATAGCAAGAAAACATCATGGAAGAAGTTCACAGAACATCACATGCTGCTGAGAAACTTAGGAAATGGTGACCTGGATGACTTGACAATGACGTCCGCTGAGAAGTTCATCTGCAGAGTATATAATGTTGCTGACGTTGAGAGCTGCAATGAAGCACGCGCAACATTGTATTCTAGATGCCGGTCACCAGAAGCTCTTCCCCAGATGAGTGATGCAGTGCGATTGCATATTAGAAGGGCTCACTTCCAAACAATGATGTGGAAACAAGCCCACCTGACAAACCCTACCCTTCCACTTCCAGAAACTATGGGCTGGTCGAGGCTGAATGTCAAGTTCATACCCAAGCTGATGTCTCTTGCCCCAGTACCTGAAAGCTGTGATGAGATGGTAAACTGTAACTGCAAGTCAGGGTGCAAACAGTGAAGTGTAGCTGCCGGCATGTAGGATTACCATGCACTGGAGCATGCAAATGCAGAAGTGCTAAAGATGTCCGCTGTCAAAATGTTGCTAATGATGACACTATTGAAAACCAAGGGCAGTGAATGGTACAGTCCTGTTAAAAGCAAATGCACAGAAAAATCGTGCAAAATGCAAAAATTGCGGCCACAGTTAAAGATGAAACCAATCTTAATTTTCAATTTTTAATGAGTTATTAAGTTTTCAAAGGTTTCGGGGTTTCTTTCTCAAAATATGGCCGGATTTTCAAATTATTTGGGAAAATTGATTTTTGCACTTTCACCAGCAAAAAATAGCAGAATAATTAGCATAAATTGGCATTCGCGTAAATGTCTTTGCGTAAGTAGTAAAACCAACATCTTAGGGAAGGAAAAAACTAATTTAAAAGGAGAAGTATCTGGCACTTTATTTATGCCTACTTTTTGGTTTTAGATGATGCTTGCTATGAGAAAACACTTTGATAGGGCTTCACCACAGTCTCAGCAAAGCGAGCTTCACTTCATAATCACAAACCAACTATTCGATATGTGGCCATTGTTCAATCGGGCTCATTTTTTGGCTATAACGTGTCTAAGTGTTCTGACACATCATGTAAAAATTAGTCTGGGTTTTAAGCGAGGGCTTTATAAAATGTCTTTGCAAATTGAGTAATTTCACTAAAATTTGAACCAATTAGCATATTCCCGACACTTGACACTTCAGTGCAAAAACATATTTAAGCCGAAAACCCAGGTTTTAAATGAAATTATTGTGCTAAACTCCGCTTCACAGCTTAAAAAGGATGACTTACTTTTACATGCCATACAGCTATTGTCCATTTTATGCTGCGGTCCAGATTTTGTTGAGGAAAGTAACTTACCAGTTGTTTATTCGGTCAAAGGTCATGACTGAAAGTCACAGTAACGTCAGTCCATGGCACTCCTTCAAAAACAGTTGTAACGCACACTGATGGAAAAGAAATTTTCAAGATCAGGAAATGCATTCTAGTACTGTACCACAACAAATTTATTTCATCTATCCTTACAATTTGTGGCCACTCAGGAAACATAGATTAAACAGTTGGATTTGATGTGTTTTTGTTCTCTACTTATTTGATGACGGCTATTTCAATGGCAGATAATGTGCGAACATAAGTTAACACAGGATCATAATTTCTTGGCAGGGTTATAATCTCTTGGTTAATGTCATTTAATAAGTTGGGAGGAAAGGGCTTAATTATAACCCGAGCCCAGGAGCTTTTTTAAGGGCGAATGAGGGTGGAGCTTGTCAGTGGCAGTTTACCGTACCCTTTCATTTATGTCATTTGTATTTTGCGGTCCCAGTGTGGCCACACCATCTTTATGCTCCAAAAATTCTTCACATGACACCATTACCATGTTAAAAAGTGAGAAAGTATTTTATGGTGGATAGTAGCTATACTCCTTCAAAAAGGTAGGTCTTGAAATATGTCAATTACAGCTAAGCAAAGGAACCATTTCCACAGACTCCGGCGGTGATATCTTTCGTATCAGAACAGCAACAGCCACCAACAATGGTGAGAAACAAACACACCCTGCTCTCCATGACGCTTCTGAGACGGACTGTTCAATTATGCCAAAAATAGATTCCTTGATCAAGAGTTGTTGATTTCACCTCTCTTTTGCCATACCAGGAGTGTCATCCATTGTAATGACAGCGCCTGACCAATTCACTAGATTATAAACTCTGGAAATAGCAATATTTCCAGATTCAGGAAATGGGTACCGATCTAATACGAGAATATTTATATTCAACACATAATTATTATCAGCTTTTTCCTTTCTGATCAAGATCACCATTAGACACCAAGGCGAACGTGGAGCAAGGACGATCCACTCCCCCACCCATGGTGCTTTTTTTCATTCCTTCCAAAACATCTGTTCGTTCTAGAAACATCAGAAAGTTAAGTGATGATTGTATAGAGGCCAAACTCTTTTCTGCCACTTCCGTTTGCTCCATGTTGGACAATTTACCGAACAAGTTTATATGTCGAGTGTAAAATTTTGTGATATTTTCCGTGAAAATTAAAGCTAATATGATTTCACAATTCAATTTGAATGTTTATACAGTCGTAATGATGCACTACTGATTACGGTAACAAAAAAGTGCAACCATGTCTGTATGGTGCAAACGGGCTTACAGACAAATTTCGGGAAACCTGTTCACAAACTAAGGCCACCGCAAAATGTTTTGCTCCTCATCACCAAACCAATGATGCCTTTTTTGGATAAATTTTAAAAAAAATTGGGCTCATTGCCTTCTCCCTTTTTCTGGTGTTTCCATGTTTAGTACCGGTCATAAACATCTTCAAGTGACTCTGACATCTAAAGGACGTCTTCAAACACCTGTGAGAGTGAGAGTGGTGAAATGGAATTCATGGCTGTGAAGATATAATCAAGGCTCGCTTGGAATAATTTATTTGTTAACTTTTGTTAAAATTGTCTCGGGAATTGCATGTCATTCCATGCATCAACTAACAAACACTTTACACGTGG
>Ga0100406_1002827_pt1 | contig 12174 bp, 4 predicted proteins | sample Orb8nscriptome_3_FD_81148 | JGI IMG/M metagenome (GOLD analysis project Ga0100406, IMG submission 81148) | Coral microbial communities from Puerto Morelos, Mexico - Orbicella 8 C C metatranscriptome (Eukaryote Community Metatranscriptome) | ecosystem: Host-associated > Invertebrates > Cnidaria >...
CGATGCTCTTGACCGCAGAATTCTGTCGGATGCATTGATCCTGTGAAGTGGAGCGGAGATGCTGCCCTAGCTTTGAGACTTGCCAAGACGGGTTCGAATGCTGCGACACTTCAAACTGTGCAGCTCTCCGCGCTGCCGCATGGCTTATATTATATAATAGTTTGTTTGCTGCCTGTTTTGGTCAGTAAAGCCTACCACGCACATTGAGACACCATCTGCAACACCTTCTGGGCCCCACGTGGATCATCCTGATTCTGCGTCTCTTCTGATCCACCACCCAGTGAATTCACGAAGAAAACTCGCCTGGTGTCCTTTTTCTAATTTCTGTTGAAAACTTCGCAAGCAGTCACCCTCACATAGACTGTGCAAAAAGTTTGCAGCTTCTGCAGCCTCTGACTGCAAGAGGGCAGGTCCCACAGAAGAAACTTTTTCCTCCTTCATGCTCTTCATCTCATTCATCTCCGAATGTATCTCCCTGATCTCCTCTTCCATTTGCTCCAACTTTTCAAGAAGCTTTGATTGAATGCTCGAGCCGGCTTCGCCCGTGTGGGGCTCAGCATGCCTGCTTTCGGACTTCTCTGCAACCAGCTTTGAATGTTCCATCTTCAAATCCATGTGGCTCATGGGGTTGGATGGCGGATTTGAAAGACAAGCTTTGACCATGGAGACCGGATTCTTCTGCAGCAGAATGTCACCCGGCTTCAGGGCAGTCAGCATGATACTGGGTTCAGTGCTGTTGGCTTTCAGAATTGTCCCGGCACAAGCACCGTTTTCTGGTGCCGGGCACAGGGCAGGACCCACAACGTCAAGGGCCCGTGCCGTGACATGCAAGGCCTCAGTGCCAAGGGCAGCGGAGGCGACGGCGTGCAGGGCCAGCATGGCCTGCGACACGCCAGCGCTGGAAGCTGTGCCGCCTGTGACCTCCAATTTCATCCTCTTCAATTCCTTCTTTTGATAAGTCCCGATCGCGTGCAGCACCAGTACTTGTGTAAGGACGTTTGACAGAACGGCATCTGTTGCCTGGACGCCATGTCGATAGGCCACCTGGACCAGCGACTCAAATGCTGGACATGGCGACCTGGTTGGTTCTGGGTGGATAGCCGCAGCCGCAGCAATGTCCTGCAGCAGGCCCTGATTGGTAAAGGTTTCCAAGATCTCGTTGGCAGCAGATGTCGAAGCCCACGCTTCCAGCAGGGCAGTGCCTACCTGGTCCTGCAGTCGAATAGCGCGTTGCCACTGGAGCTGCAGATCTGCCACATCCTGTCCCTGGCAATGGATGTAACCTTCTGCGGCCCGCAAGGCTTCTTTCGCAACTCGCAATGCGCGCTTCTTGCTGTCAGCAAAGACCGAATGCTTGCGATGTGCTTCCGTGAGAGCCGCATGAAGCTGATTCCAGCGGATGTAAACCAAAGAACTTTGCTCACTCTTTTCGAGCAAAGATTGACCCAGAACGGCCGACCGCGCTGTCCCAACCAATCTCGAAAGGCTTTTGAGTTCCTGAGAGTGTCGGTTCATGTAGTGACGTACCACTTTGGTTTTCTTCGAGGTGGTCTCCTGGATCAGCTGTGGCCGTGGTGCGGTCGTGCGCGAGAGCCGCAGCTTCCGACGCGCTACGAAGCGTTGCACAAGGTCCTGTGTGGCTGCCACAGCGCTCGAGGCATTGGAGGCAGCAAATACCGCAGCGACGCTATCTGTAAGCTTTTCGCTTGCATCATGATGCCACTCAAGCATTTCAATGGAAGGGGTCTGCTTCTCTTCCATCTGCAACAGCTTCGGGATCGCCTGAAGTTCGGCACGCATCTTCTCCACGTCCAAGGTCGTGCCGGAACCTGGATCCATCTGAACCAAAGCCCTTGCCTCAGATTCGGTCGGTTGCAGCTGATCTCTCAGTTGCCCCAAGCCGTAGAAGATCAGCTGCGACTGGTAGTCAAGGAGACGCTCAAAATTTACCTGCAGGGTATTGGTGGAGACTCTGAGATTTTCAAGAATGCTTTCGGTCGAGACCTTCACAGCTTCCTCTGTGCAATACAAATCGCACATGACCCGGGACAAACCGAGCTGGATGGGATTGTCATCAACCCAACCTGCCAAATTAAAATTTTTCAAATTCTTGGCGGTTCCTCGGCCCAGCGGATCAGGTGGCGCAATTTTTGGAATTGCCTTGATCTTCTTTCCGTCGGGCGTCTCCAGTTCCACATCAGCTGATTCTCCTGTGTTTGGGTTGTCTTTTTTTCTGTTCTTCTTGGCCTCCTCCTTGGCAATCCCGCCGCCGCCCACAGAAGCCACCAGCTTCGCCGTTTCGATCCCTGCGGCAACTGTGGTGCCTGCCGATGCCGCCGCGGACCGTGCAGCTTGGATCTTCTGAAATCGCTGGAAACTCCTGAGCTGCTGCTCCGCTGCTTCACCTGCAACTCCATTGGACCGAGCTCTGGTCGTTTGTGCTGCTTGTCCTGCATCCTCATTGGCATCGGAACCTGACTCCGCACTTTCCTCTGCAGGAGTGGAATATGACCCCGGGGCTGCAGCAGCTGCTGCACCTGCAGCCACCGTCAAGATCAATTCAGTAACATCAACCCATTGTTCGAATTCAGCAATGTCAGCATCAAAGTTTGCCTGTGAAAGGTCGGCAATGCCTTTCGCGTAATCTCGATCAATGTCACGCTGGGTGAGAGTCCACCAATTGTTCTCGTCAATCTTCTTGGAGTAGGTGTGGTAGCATGGATGCTGCTCTTCAGGGCACGATTCGCTGTCGGCTTCGCAGTCCACCCCACTCAAATCCCTCCGAAAATCGACGTCGCAAAATTTGTCATACTCTGGCTCCGATGGTTTGAACTTCAGCAGTTCTGGTTTGATCGGTCTCTCTGCCGGGAAAGGATCCTGGGACGCAATCAGCGAGACAAAATCTGCAGAGTACCTAGAAATGGGTGCAGGTGAGTAGAGATGTGGCAAGGACACTTCGAGCTCCACTGTAACTTCTTCCCAGCCTTCATCCAAGGCTTCTCGGGTATCCTCAGCGTCAGCATCTCGAACAATTCCAATGAGGCCATAAGGCCCATCAGGACTTTCACTGCCCAACAGTTGTGCTCCACATCGCTGCAAGGCGTATTCCAACTTAGAAGAGAAAGTTTGAATTTCGGTGTCGGCGATGAGGACCACAGTTTCGGGGGCCAAATCGTTAAGATAATCTGCTGCGCTGTCTGCTTGTGCGCTGTTTGTGATATTGCCAAAATTCTGGTAGTCTTCAAAGCGGTGCGTCAAGCGGCTCAGAACCAGCACATGTAGTTCAGAGCCTGACAAGCGGGAGTTGTTCCAAAGATCACCATCGAGGATGAAGGAGACTTCGGAGAGTGGCGTATTGTCACTCTCTTTTACGGACTTGACCTCTACTCGTCTGACTTCATTTGGAGTACCTGTGTTGGCTGTGGGTGCACCATCTTGTGGCTGATAGGCAATGCTTGCTATGCCTGCTGTTTGATCTTCGACAGAGACAGCTTTGCAGCAGTCGTAAACAATGGCTAATTCGTTAGCATCGTTGAAATTGAACGTGACGGATTGGAGCACATTGGACCTGCAGTCAACTGCAAAATCTGCCTCAGTAAGCACAAACTGCCATGGTTGCAATGCACCGTCGTACGTCTTGGTAGGGGTTGTGAAGGAGAAGCAAGTGTCTTCTTCACTATTGTTGATGCCAATGACTTCGCAGCAAGTATAGTCCACCTTGAACCACTCACGAGTCGGATCAGAGGTGTCTGGTATCAGCGTGAAGTCGGTCACCACTTGGAGCCCAGAACACGAGATGTTGTCGCTACCAGTCACAGTGCTGCAGGTGTCCGACAGCTCCACCCATCGGCAGCTATTCACAACACTGATCTGCTCCTCAGAGCCGTGGTTGCCCATCTTCCAACTCACCATTGCATATCCATCTGGGCACGGGGCTTCTCCGGTGGTGCTGGCGATATCCACCACGGGTGTGCGGATTTGAACATTCACAGCACGCTCCAACACCCAAGATCCTCCGAACTGGTCCCACTCCAACTTTTGAAGTGTCACGTTCGGCTCCTTGATGTTCCTTCTCAGTGGAACATTGATGCAACTGAAGCTGGCTGAGTTGAGACTGTTGCTGCTGCTATCGTCACGCAAACTGAATTTTCGCAAAGCCTGGCCCAATGGACAGTCGTAGTTCAAGGAGGTGAGTTTATACAACTCCTCGTCTGTAACTCGCTTTCCAGTGGTAGTCCTTGCTGACTCAGTTCCATCAACACTTGCAACCTCACAGCAAACATATGTGATTGTTCCGTCGTCTTCGTACTGCCAGGAGCGGATGGCTTCATTGATGCCGCATTCCACTTCCAACGAATCCCCAGAGCCACCAGAGTTGAAGCCGCTGCAACCAGCTGGACCAAGACCGGAAATGCCATCAGCGTCCATGCCCGGCGCCATGCACGTGAAGGCGATTTGCACCTCGTCCAGAGATTCCTCACCTTCTCTTAAAGCACGCCATTGGGACATGATGCGACCTCCTGGGCAAGCCACTTCTTGAGCCACCAGCGCAGTGTAGCTTCCTCCGTCGTCTGAGAACTTGTCTGTATTGAAGCGCTCCAAATTCCACGATTCCTCCGTCACTGGTTTGACAGTTCTTGGCGCAAGCTCCTGAGGGGTTCTTGGAGTGGTAGTCGTGGTAGTCGTGGTCGTGGTGGTGGTGGTGGTATTCGTGGTATTCGTTGGGATCTGTTTGCAAGGCGCCCTGACTCTCAAGCAACGACATCTGCAGCAACGTTGAATTCGTCGTATTCGTGGTATTCGTGGTTTCGTCGTCGCTGGTCGGCTGGGCGAACAGTTGATCTGGGCCGAAATACCTGTCCAAAGTGTAGCGTGGGCGCCCAGTCAAATCCAAGGACTCTGGACAGTAGTAACCTTCCCAGACCTTCACGTCCTCCAATCTGTCATCAGCAAAGATCTGGCCAATCGTGCGGGGCATCTTGCAGCACCGGTATCTGATATACGATGCGTTTTCATATTCCAATCCGGAAACCACTTCATCTTGTTCGCACTTACCATCTTTCGTCTCACAAAGCCTTGAAAGGCCAGGGACGTAGCGACAAGTGAGCTTGAACCGAGACGCCTCATCTTCTGATGGACCGCCAGAATTGACACTTGTTCGATAAACCTGGCTTTCGCCACGAAGGTTGTACCAGCCGCCCACGGCCTGACCTACTTCGCAACTTGCAGAAGCAGGCAACTTGTCGTTCACAACCACATCCTCTCCCTCCCTTGCATTTACTTGAACGCAATGAGCTGATGACACCCGGTCGTGGACGGCCACCACAGCTCCGGGTGAGCATCCAATGCCCCACAGCGCTGCGCCCGCATCGATTTCGGAAAACCAACCGATGTCTGCAGCGGTCTGTGGCGTGTCCGTGAGGAGGTTGAAGGGATCCTTGCTGTACTCGCTGGAGGAGACAATGTGATATCGCGAATTCCGAACCAAGCCCGCCATCTGTTGCGCAGTGAGCATATAGGGTTCTTGATTGTCTGCTGCTGGTTCCCCGCGATGCAAGATCCTGCAATTCGTACTGGCTTTGGTCGTAACATCTGCGTTGGCGTCATCAAAATCCACACGAAGATTTCGCACATCCTCCACTGCAAAGGGCATCTCAGTGGCACATGAGGTTGACTGTGCAGAGAGGTCCTCAATCTGCTGTTCCAATGACTCAATTTCTCTCGTCAGCTGATCAATGTCATCCTGGCGGTCTCTGCAAAAGCTCACCGTTTGGAAGCGCCACCTGCGGTCCTCCTTCTTGTTGTTGTGGTAGGAACTGATTCCCACCAGGAATTGTCCTTTTGCAGTTGCACCCCAGGTAAACTCCGACTGGTCGAATTCGTTCTGATATTCGGACCACTCACGTGTGCCTTCCTTTTGGCCCGACTTCAGGCCTTCAATTTTTGTGCAACCACCTTGAAAGAGTCTATCTCCCTTTCCATTGTCGTAGTCGAGGCCTTGAAGAAAGGACACAGCCCAGCCAGCTTGGCACTCCAAGGTAAACACTTCATCGTAGTCGCTCTGCTGGGATTTGGGAACCTCGCAAGTGGTCGAACCTCCCAAAGTGATGCACGCTAGCCGCCCCAAAATGAAATCAGTGCAACCACAGTCGGCAAGGCTGACTCCGTCCTGTTGGTCGCGTGCTGAAATATCTGAAGTTGTGAGTGCCCACCGTCGATCTCTCGATTCGTGTTCAGAATACAAGCTTGTAATGACGTTTCTGAAGTTTCCCAAAGTAAAATCATCTTCTTTGTATTCTGTCCGAGTCAAACCTGCATTGGCTGTATCAGAGGATTCCTTATTCACAACTGTGCATCCATCGATCAGCTTTTGCTTCTCGTCAATCTTCTCATTTCTCCGCTTCAAAATGTTGAGCAAGCGCTTGATTCCTCCTTCGCCACCCACTGCGCATTTGAATGCCGTGGAGGTGCTGGTGCCCACGTGGAAAGCAGCATTGTACCACTCCTGCAGCTGACTGCCAGTTTCCAGGCTGTTCAAGTTGAACTGGCGCTGGATGTTCTCAGCTGGAGCAGGCTGGTTGTTATTGATTGACTGCAGAGCAGATGAGAAAGAGACCAAGCAACTGCCAGAAGCCAAAGGACTCAAAGATTGCTTGGCTTCCTCCAAACTTGTTTCCAATCTGGAATCCGTCTCACTTCCAAGGTAAACATCTCCAGTGAGAACAAAATTCCACTGAAGAGGAGAATACATGTTCCTGACATACTGGTTGAATTGACAGTCACCTCCATCAAAGTACCAGGCAATCTCTGCCCTGAAGAAGAATGAGTCGCCACAGTCTACAAAGACCGGATATGGTTCAGTAGTATTGTCTGGGATCTTCAGGCACACATTCAAGTTCTCCGCATCTAACTTGGCGTTGCGCAAATGGCCCAGGTTGTTGATGTGGAAAATCTGTTTGCTGACAGGATCATCATCCTGTTGGCTGCAACTCACAAGGTCCAGGTACCACCGGTTGTCCGTGAAACCGTGTAGATTTTGAGCCACCTGGAAGCAAAGCATGTTTGGCCCTGCTGAGACCATGCGACCCCCCTGGTCCAAGTACCACTGGTCTGTGCATGCCTTGCTATTCACCAGCGTCCCAGCTTCGATGTACAGGCAGGTCTCGGACTCTTCGTTGCGCAAAGGTGATGCCGTGCCTTCTGAAGCTACGAAGCATCCAGAGCTGAAGTACCCGTAGTGGTATTGAATTTTCCGTCTCTCAATGAAATAAACCTCCGGCATTGATCGCTCCAGCCTGGCTGTGTAACCTTCCTGCGAGATTTGCACGCAATCCACACATTTCCACTTGGACAAGCCAACGTCGCCCCCCGGATTTCTCCATGCTCCGTCCACGCAACTCAACACACCACTTGGGACAATCTCTCGAGTCGTGACGCTCAATAGCCTGGCTGTTGATCTGCAAGAGACTGAGATCTGTGTTGCTGCTGGGAATGTTTCAGGCATTGGGAGCTTGCGCCTTCCTCGCGCAGCCTCGGATTCCATGCTGAAGTAGGTGCACCTGGAGCAATCGCCCTGACGCTCGGTCTGGAGCATGTGAAGAGCATCACATTGGCCCAAGATCGACGCGAAGGCGCAAACATTGGGATCACCTTCATCAACGGCCAAACGGGATTCCACTAGCTCTCTCCGGTACTTCTGTGTCCAACAAGCCTCAGGGTCGGCAATGACGCAGTACTCACCAGGTGTTGGCACAAAGTCAGATGATCGCAGGACTCCATAAAGTTTGTGCATAATATCAAGACCTGTGGCACCGATTCTTTCGCACTTCTTCAAAAGCTCGCATTGCTTGAGCTGGGAAGTGTGAAGAAAGAACTTGCATTCTTGGGTAGCCAAACATGCCGATCTACAACCATCCTCATCAAGGTCCTGCTTGTTGCCCTCGGTGATGTGAGCATCAGCATCGCACACATATGGACCTTCAAAGAGCAACACTGGAGGCGGACCAAAATGGTTGTAGCTGGAAGTTGGCGCATCTGGCACGAGGCCAGCTGCATCCTCTGTCACTGGCTCCACATCACGATGGTCCCGACCAAAGCATTCACAGGCTTCCAAACTGTAGAAACCAGGATCCTCCAGTTTTCCAACCAAGTACTTCGGATCTGGTGGTTGCTCTTCGTTGTCCTCTTGCTGTTTGGCGTCCTGATCCTCGGTTTCTTGCGAGAAAGGCACTGGACATTCCTCGGCCCGACGGCCCATTTTTCATAATGCGTCCATGTTTTTCATATGTGATCTGTTGCATTTCTGATGTTGCAGATTGGCCTGAACCATCTTAGGCGAGAACCTGAGCCACCAGCGATGCAAACATGTACAACGAGTTGTGCATGCCATGACCAAATGTCATGAAAGGTCAACATGCATGTCGAACGATTTGAAGAACAAGTTGCCCTTCAAACACGTCTTAAGTTTACAATAGTTTAAGTTTACATGAGTTTACCATGTTGCTGCAAATGGCATGCTACATGGTATTCTTTCCCTGCAAAGCTGTGAAAGATGTGAAAAGAACGCTGACTGGCAGAATAATTACATCTCTACTAGCCGAGCTGGGTAAACTCTGGGCAAAAATTCACTTCGATTCAAACAACTTCTTAAGCACTGCTTGTACCATGTCTGTCCGTGTCTGTCCTCCGCGTATTTCTCCTCTTCCGTGAGGGTTTCCTTTACCCAAACCGTTGTACTGTCTCGTCCACTAAGGAAGGCCCCGCGAATGAAGTCTTCGGCAAAGCATGAAAGGACCTCGCCCCGCAGCTCCACGTCACCGGTCTCAACGTTGATGAAGTCGGTCTTGTTGTAACGACGAACTGTCCATTCTCCGTAGCGGCCGGTCAAAGGACAAGCTTCTTTGGACATGAAAAACTCGTCTTCCAAAGTCACACCTTCCCGAGCATAGACGATTGATGGCCTTTGGTTGCAATTCCATACTGTGATGAGAGCACCCGTCACTGTGATGTCACACGTGCTTGTCATGGTGATGTTGAACGTTTCATCTGCTGCTGCATAGCCTTTGTGAATTCCTTCATACCAGCTGTTCTCTGCCTCAAAGAGGGTGAGGACATTGTTTTGCATTTTTGCCACCAATACATCGCTGGTCTCTGGGGTAAAGCTTTTCCAACCTGTCACTGCAGCATATTGCCATTCACTTCCAGTGAAGCGCACTCGCAACCAGTGCGGTGCTTGTTCACTGAGAAAGTCTCCTTCGAACCGAGAGAAAATTGGATCTAAGGTGTACATGACAAATGCAAGCTCGGAGTCTGTTTGATTCGCCCCACCACACGGCAAGCTCCCGTTGGATCCAACGGACTGCGAGCAGGTTGTGCGTGGGTATTTGCGACCTTTGGGACAATATTCACCCTCCAAGAATCTCACATCATTGGAGTCCACCAAGTCCACACATGCGGTTTGTTGGTCACACACTGCTCTGACATTGATGAATTTGGGGCCTGGTTCACGAAGAATTTCAAGATCGTCGTCAAACGAGGAATTGCTGGTTTCCAACCAGCAAGTATCGTTCTCTATGGTATAGGCGGCACAGTCATCTTTCTTTCGGCAAGCCACCTGGCAGTCTTCTGTGGTGTTCGCATCCTCTCGTTTTTTGGCCAACAACGGCCTTGACCACCTCTTGGAGAAGAAGCATGTGTCATCTTCAATCCTCATCGAAAACGAAGTGGTCAAAACGGTATAATACTCATCGGCAGTGGCAGCAATGTGGCAGGTCACATTGAGGTAAGGCAAACCAAGTCTTTGAGGAATTTCCATTTCAGGAGTTCCAAAAATCTGTCCGGTTTGCGGGCTCACAAAGAAGGCCGTTTGACCTTGCAACGACACAACTCCGGTGATTCAAGACCATTTGAAGCCATCGGCGCCCTCGCATCTCACATCCAAAATTTCTGGGCGCTTTGCCGGAGGGATCTTCACATACTGCTCGGTGTCTTTTTTGTACCACACCTCCTCCTCATCATCATCATTGATCTTTGTAAAAACTGAGAAACCATCTGGAGGACGTCTGTTCAAGGCGATAGGAGAAATGTCTTCATTTTTCTTGATGACGATTTCTTCCTGATCATATTTCATGCCACTCCAAGCCCAAACTCTTTGAACAATGAAGTCTGCCACGACCTGCTGAGGTGCCTCCGGTCTGGTGTTGATACTCTGAGATATGATTCCAAAAGGACCGGATTGAGACTGTGCCGGTTGGACCAATTTGCCGGTCAAAGAGCATTTGCCACTGTCGCCATACACTTTCTCATCGGCCACATCCTGAACCTCCTGGTTTAAAGCATTCAAACCTCCAGTTTTGCCAACATCTCCGACATACGTCAGCTTACCAGTCGTTTGATTAAGACTGATCCATGGCACTAAAGGTATGCATGCCACGGAGAAGCTTTCAAAGGCCAGGCTCCCATCCACTTGGAGATCGAACGATTTTTGGCCGATGGGTTCTGGATCTCCATCCACCATTGAAAAAATCAATTTCTTCAATCCGTACGTCATCCCGGACACTTCAATCTCCAAAGGTGCTGTGGTGGCAACGCCCCGAAGAACATCCTGGAAGATCCGAACCTCGCACTCGGTCGACAAAAGCGGGTCGTCTTCATCGTAGACCGGTGTCCTGCCGAAGATGTTCCCTGTGGTGCCATTGAACGCCAGGCCCAGGCCAGTGAGGTTGCAATCCTGATTAGTCTTGTAGAACCAGCCCATGTAGGCAGCTGGGGTTGAGTTCACATCCTGGTTGGTGTGGATCGCAAGGGTGCTCAAGGGCATCTTGACAGGTGTTGGCGAAATCTCCCCACCACCACAAGCACAGCAGGCTTCGCTGGGCCTGAGAGATTGGAATGGCTTGTTGTCTCCAGGAGGAATGCCATTTTTGCAAAGGCCTTCGTTTTCGAAGTCATAGCATGTCTTCCCATTTTCATCCTGCCAAGCCCTGTCATCATCACAAATGATACATTCCGTCCTGTTGCCAATTTCCTTTCTCGCATAGCCAGACATGCACTGCTCACAAGTACCATTCACAGTGTCCCAGATTGCGCAACCAACACAGTAATCTTCCTCGCAGCAGCGGCTGATAAAATCCGATCCACTCCAATAGCCCACTAGTTGGCCGCTGTTGCAAGATACTTTGACAGAGGATCCTTCAGTGGTATTGGATATAGCCACAGCAGATAATGTTGGGCGGTTCCGTTGAGTTGGACATTTTTCAAACATCAAACTCCGGGCAGTGGCTTTTTTCTTCTCAAACCACTGTGGAAGGCCCATATGCTGATGATCGTTGAAGAAAACATTTTGAAGGTTGCTCAGCTTGCCCGGCTTGCCCGGCTTGTCCGGCTTGGCCGCATTCTGCAAGGTGAGGGAAGGAGACCCCGACTCCAAAGCCTCAAGCGACTGAAGGATTTGAGGACTTGCACTGAATGCACTGAATGCACTGTGACCTGTGCGACCTGTGCCCGTGAGGCTTTCAAGGTCACTTCCGTGCCCGTGGTGCTGAGGGTGCTCCATGTGCTTGCGGTGCGTTGGTGGAGGTTCCTGGTCGTGGTGCACTTTGTGCGCCTTCATGAAATGAGCAGTGTGGACTGAGTGGCCTGCATGATGCATTCCACCGTGTCCAGCACGTCCATGTCCATGGAACTGGGAAATTTGGAGGAAACTGTCACTCTTGGAATTGCTGGAATCGCTTTCCAATCCTTCCATTTTGTGTGACTTTCCGATTTCGGCCGAGCCCGACGAGGACTCTCCCGTCCTCGGACCCAATGACTTCGCACTGGGCGCGTCAAGCTGGTCCAGCTGGTCGAGCTGTGGCATGACCAGCGCCGTGTCCGCTGTGTCTGCCGGTTGCTCTGACACCGCTGTCTGAATTGCATCTTTCACATCTTTCACTCTTGCCTTCTGAAGCAGCACTCCATCATTTTCACTTTCACATGAAACATTTGAACTGACCCCATCCAGAACAGCTCCAGTCCCGGAGTGACAGTCTGCAAGAACAAGAACGATATGAAGAATCTGGCAGAATCTGCCAAATTGAACGCTTTTCACCATCATAACTCAACAACCATTCAGGCTTGTGCGGTTGCAAGCCCAAGGCTAGATATCAAAACTTGAACACAAAGCTTGAGCCAAAA
>Ga0100406_1286611_pt1 | contig 12113 bp, 10 predicted proteins | sample Orb8nscriptome_3_FD_81148 | JGI IMG/M metagenome (GOLD analysis project Ga0100406, IMG submission 81148) | Coral microbial communities from Puerto Morelos, Mexico - Orbicella 8 C C metatranscriptome (Eukaryote Community Metatranscriptome) | ecosystem: Host-associated > Invertebrates > Cnidaria >...
AATGAAATTATTATAATAATTTGACTTTATTTTCCAGGGAACTACTGGTATGAAATATTCGTTAGTTTCGCGAGACTGGATTGCTGACTGTATTGAAATAACTCATGCTGGGTACACTGGGGTAAGATATGTAGGGCTACTCAAGGTTCTGAAGGTTATAACCAAGTCTTAAATATGTTTTTGGTTAATGATGATTCCCTCATGTCTGACTAGCATTGCTTACTCACTGCCCATCATAATTATGGTAATGATACACACAGGGCTAGCTAAGGTTGGAGAATGGCTTGGTGTGTTATCTCTTAAGACAGGTCTCTCATCTCTGGAGATAAGTGTCTTAGGTGTCTCATGTGTAGCGAAGCATCTCATCCCAGTTGTAAAGTGTCTCATCTCTGAAAACAGGTTTCATCCCTCTGGGCACAAGTTTCCCATTTTTAGAAACAATTCTTTCATCCCTAGAGACAAGTGTCTCACCTGAGAAGTCAAATTATGGTTTATCTCTGGAAACAAGTCTGTCGGTATTGGAAACATATATTATGAAGTGTTTCATTGTTAGAGACTTTATTTAGTGACTGCTCTTTGGAGGCAAGTGTCTCTTCTGTGAAGTCAATTGTTTCATCTCTGGAGACATGTATCACATTTTTGGAGACATTGAGTGTCCTCTCTGGAGACAAGTGTCTCATCTGTGTCAATTTTCTTATCTCTGAAGACAATATTGCACAACAAGCGCAAAGAGTGTGCATAGGCTAGTTTTTGGGATGCTAATTTGAATTGCTGTATAGTGTTCACTGTGTCATGTGGTCACTAGTTAACTGTGATTTCCTGGTTGATAATCTTTTCAGGATGGCATGATCTGCCTTGCCGGCTGTGACAAGACAATACCTGGTGTAACAATGGCTTTACCAAGACTCAATGCAGTAAGTGTGCATGAAAATGTAATGACTATGTTTTATGAAAAGGCAAAATGTTGAACCCTGTTAAATAGGGACTTGGATCATGTTGACCCACTTTCCCACTAGGGAAGACAAAAGATATGTTGGGTGAAATCTCTTATCAGTCGCAATAGGTTCTTATAGTTTGTAAAAATACAAGCAGACAGCTCAGGTGACCAAAAAGCAATATGAAAATGAAGCAACTTCTGATTCATAGCCTACGTGTAGCCATACCCACCCCCCAATGAAAAACGGGAGGGAGGGAACGTCTACAAAGAGCTGGCACGAATTGTGTTATGTGACATCAGGCTTTTACACGGAAATATATAATGGTTCCTTATTGGATAAAGGTGGCGAACAATACTTTCGAAAATGCTGATTGGCTAAAATAAATTTACCTCGTTTTCATGACATACTGAAGATCAGTAATGGTGGACGGAATGTCGGAGGCTAAAGTTACACGAACTCTGAAAGCCTTTAACGCAGCTATAAAAAAGGTTTGCAAGACTTTTGGAATAGAGAAATTCCGGGAAGAGCAACACAAAGCCATAGAAAATTTTTCTGATGGGAAAGATGTCTTTGTTTCATTGCCAACTGGCTATGGAAAATCCATCATATTTCAGTCGATTCCAGTGATCGCATCGCATCTTTGGAAGAAACCGTGCACTATTTTCATTGTATCACCACTGAAGGCGCTCATGCAAGATTAGGTCCAATATCATCGAACGAGTCATGAAGAGTGAATATTCACACGTGTATGGGTCACCAGAGAGTTTCCTGAGCAAGGATGCTTGGAGGGCCATCTTCAGCACCAGGTCTTTCAAGGCACACCTCATTGCAGTGGCTATAGACGAAGTGCACTGTATCAGTCATTGGTATGTTTTGCTGCAGTTTTTAATGTACATTTATTTCCCACAATCGAGAGCCTTGTGCAAGTCAGTAAGTGAAACATGTTTATGCTTTTTATAACGAGGCACAATGTAACGAGCATCATAAAGTGTGATAAATGACATGCCAATTAATTTTTAGTGGTTGGTAAATATATTTTCTGCAACCCTGCACGTCTAAAAGTGCTTTGTGCCATCTTTGGCCGGTCACAATCAAGTCAAATGGCAAAGAAGTAAAAATGCCCACTCACCTACCTGTGAATTTAAATTTAGTAGTCACTGGACAGAGAAGCATAATTCTTGTCCCTTTATAAAGTGTCTTAAAGTGTCTTAAAATATCAGCATAAGAATCGCAGTTTCTATTCAATGGCTTTATTATTTTAACACAACTGTCTCATTTACAAGGGTCTTCCCTGGGAGAGAAGTGTCCCTTTTCGTGAATGGTTTGGAAATCTTGGAGAGATAAGGTCTATGGTCCCACAAGAGACAAGATTGATTGTAGTTACTGCCACTGCTACCAAGTCAACACGATCAAAAATAATTATTTGAAATACTTCAACTTGGATCACAGACTGTGACTATTGAGAAGAGCCTTGATCGTCCAAACCTTAAGTATAGTGCTGTTTATATAAACAAGAGTCAGCCATTTGAACAAATTTTTGCTGAAGTAATCAAAGAGTTAAAGGATAGCAGCAAAATTGCAGAAATAACAATGATTTACTGTCAAACTCGAAAACAGTGTGCCATAATTTTTACAACATTGACATTGTTTTTAGGTGACAACTTGTTCCTTGGCAACAAACAACCTAAAACCGTATGGTTGAAATGTATCATGCAGGCACTCCAACTTCTGTAAAAAAGCACATTGTAGAAAACCTGTCATATGATGATGGTCACATCTGTTGTCTAATTACAACAGTTGCTTTTGGAATAGGTGTCAACTGTAAGTATGTAAGATTTACCACATGGGCCCTGCAAAAAACCTAGAATGCTATGTGCAAGAAAGTGGGAGAGGAGGAAGAGATGGTATGCCTGCTGTTTGTATTCTGCTCTACAATGGAATACTGTCAAACCACTGTGACCAAGATATAAAAGATTATTGCAAAACAAATCAGTGTAGAAGAAATACCCTGTTTGCACTATTTGGTGAGAGGCCAAAAGATGTCATCCCTAAGCACAATTGTTGTGACAACTGTGCTTTACACTGCTCCTGTGGTTCAGAAGACTGTCAGGATGCATTCATTGTAGAAATGTCAGCAGAGGTAGAACTTCCTGGGCCTTTCAATGTCAAAACAAGACCTGTCAGTTCACAAAACAAAGACTATCTAAAATATGCACTCAAAAATTTCAGAAAAGAGAAAATCAGTGAACAAACGAACAAACTTGAACAGTTACATATAGTTAGCTGTCCAAATGTGCCTCTTCAACTAGGAGACTTCTTCATTGCACAAGTATTGGAAAATTGCCACAAAATTTTTGATGTACAGGATGTTTTCCGTTATGTTGAAGTGTGGCAGAAAGAACATGCAATTGCTATTCTTAACATTATCAGTCAGTGTTTCGGAGATGTTGAACTAGTTGCAGCACTTGACATGGATTTAATGGAAGATGTTGATATTGACATGGACTGGGAAGACCTCAAAGATGATTCATCACTAATGGACATGGCACACAGTCTTAATGAGTACAGTTTTTTAACTGAGAGTGATGAAACATTTACTGTAGCCACAAGCCTTAATAGAACCCCAGTAAAACTAATTTGGTATGACAAGGCTTCAGTGATCTAGTTGCAAGTTCACTACTTGAAAAGTACTAGACACATTAATTTTGTGACATTGATAAAGTGTACCCATGTGGTTGGCAATTGCTAAATAAGTCTGTGCTGCTTCAAACATTGACACTTGCTTTAAAGTGTTTTAACTTTGTGCAAAAAATATGCTTCAGTCAAACATGGATTGGAATGGCTACTCATTTGTTCTTAATACCAAGTTTTCATTAATTGTCATTTGGGGTCATGACTTGTTACTTTTCACAATTAATACCAGGAATGGTCTTATGTAATCTCTTCTACTTAAAATAACATAAAAATCAAGTGTTGGTGAGAAAGTGAAGCACCAAAATGAAACTTAATGACAGCTCTCTTCTGCCTAATAGTAAACATCATACTCTGGGGAAATGTTTTGTATTGCATGAACACTCGATGGCTTCAGAAGTGTAATTATTAAATTTAAACTTTTTTGACCTTGTGATCAACACAAACTAGTATTACCACATCACTCTGTGGTTCTACAGAATACATATGGTTTGGTACCTTGATTTATGGACATATCTAGCATATGAAGGCTGATTTATGTTAATTTTGTTTTATGAAATCATCCACAGGTATGTCTGAGGGGACTCCCATTTTAATAAGGATGAGGGGTGCTCATCCTACCTTTTAGGGGTTAAACAAGTGGTTTTGGTACCTCTCAGTATATTCAGTCCCAAGCAACGCCCATTATCATCCAAATTACACCACGTGGACTGAACCTTTTTCTACCCAGGCAATGGGGGAGGGGAACCTTTAGGCTGGTGTTTGGCCTCTTTACAGCCAACACCCCTCTCCCAACCTGGCTACTACTGTCAATCACCTAGCCGTGGTAAGTGACGGAATGCAAGTTTGAAACGTAATTAGTAACTGTTTGCGATGCTTTCTATTTTATATCATATCATAGGATTACAAGGAAAAATAGAATTACAGAAACCTGATCCATACTCTTCTATTTCTGTTTCTTTTACAGAACACAAAGAGGATATTGTGATAAAAATTAATTAGAAAATTGAACACAATATAAACATAATGAAGATAATGAAAATTTAGTAAATCAAGAACTCATTAAATAATGCATGTAAAATAAAATGTTATAATAATAAATGGAAATTTTTGTAGCTGTAGTTCAAGTGTCTTCATTCCTCTAACTCATATCAATTATCACATTCCAAAGGAGCAGCCACCAGCCCTTTTAGCGAGCACCCCTCCTTTTGGAAAAAAAATGTAAAAAAGCACACCCCGCCTGAAAACTATACCGTCATCCCCCCTTGGGGTATTAAAAATGTGAAATTAATTAATAACTCTACTGACCGAGTTCGAAGTCCATACTAGAAGTTAACCGATCAATTTCCCCCTTTCATAAGTGTCCCAAGCGAGGAGCGCATGGGACACCTAACGGGGATGCACAATCTAAATGTATAAATTCAAATTGTGAAATGCCAAGGTATGTGCTCCCTTCAATAACAAAAAAACAAGCAGGATGTCTCTGCAGCACATAGTTTGGTAAATATTTTAAGTTTTTATATATGACGCAAGTGAATAGTAATTTTTGCGCTCGCTGATTGGTATTGTAACAGAACTAGACCCCTAATCATATAACAAGATAATGGGATTCAACCTAGTTTTTTATTTTTCAGAAAAGGTAAGAGCTGGCCAAGTTGACAACCAAAGAGCAATTTATCTTTACTTTAGTGAGACTTAGAAGATATCCAAGTTTGGGGAATGCTATGTGATGTATTTGGCATTTCCACAGGAACTGGAAGAAAAATACTGATAACATGGATTTTATTTCTAGAAAAGGAATTGAGTTTACTTTTACCCTTCTCAACTAAAGAGGAAATGATTGGGGTGTCTAAACCAAATTGCTTCAAAAAGAGGTTCTAAAATAGTCTAGGAGCAATAATAGAGTGCACTGAATTCTTTGTTGAAAAATCTTAAGCCACCCAGCCAAAGATCTACCTACAGTCAATACAAGTCCTCAAACACATTTATCTTCTGATTGATAATACCCAGTGAGCTTGGTAACCTGGCTGAAGCCTTGAAGTTTAAATGAGCAGGCTCCTCATAACATATGTCTTTACTGTTGTACAGAATGATGGGGTGGTCTCTCTGTGTGTTTTCTCTTATTCTAGATTTCTCCAAGTTTAGTAGCATTCTGTGTTTTTCTTTTATAATTCTAGGAGGTGCATGGCCTTCTTTTTGGGTTTTTAGGGTTCTTTAAGGTTGGATCATTAAATTAAACTCAAGAACTGCAAGAGGTCATGGAAGTGCCCTGGGAATGTTTAGTGTTATCATTTTTCATTATGGAGGACACTATTTTATGGTCTCTACTCCTCACTCCTCACATTGGTTTCCAATTTAGTGCTGATTGTTTTACCTGAACTGTACTATACTGTTTTCTCTCTACACTCTACACTCTACAAAAAGTTTATGAGTTAATGATCTACACCCTACATAGAGTTTATTAGTTCACAAATTATGAGCAAATTTATCAATTCTGTACTCTCTATGCTAGTCGTAGAGCCATACAGTTGCTGTAGGTTTTACAGCTCCTAAAGGATTTAAAGCAGTTTAAGACTCTATCGACCAGCATACCTTGCGCATATTGGAGGAGGTTTTGTGGTCTACTATACCTCCAATCTGTTGTCGTCAATTGTTTTGCTCTTCACTCTTTTCTAATCCAAGGCATCCATCCGGATTATTCTTCTGCCTTTAAAGACAAGATTTATTATCACCCTTAACATTGAGAACATTAGATCGCAAATTGCTAGTTTTTCACATAACTGGTGCTCTCCATTGAGGTGTGACAATCAACTGTATGGTCACATGGTCGAAAGTGATATTGAAAGGAATTTTCCTACCATTTCTAATTTCATTTAGCCAAGCATTCTCAAAATTTAGGTTGAAAGTAAACTGGAACAGTAATTTTCTAGAAAATTAGTTTAGAAGTTATAGATTTCCTTACCATTTGCTTTATGTTCCAGTTGTTTGCTGATTTTGGAAAAAACATCGTCAGCATTTTTGGTCGTTATAGTGTGGACGATAGGTGAAACCCCATCAAAAAATACATGATTAGCGAGGACAGGTGAAAACAAAACAAAAACACTAGCGTGGTCGAAAATATTTTGCTTCATGTTCATTGAGATGAAAATGGATACAGTGGAAGTTCTCTTGACGGACATTCTCGTAAGTGGAGTGCTCTTCTTACCACCGTCTTCACAAAACCCAGTTAGAACTCCAACACATACCGACTCCTTTAACCTTCTGTCTCTGTGTTTTCCAGCAATAGAATTTCCCAAAAAGAAACCAGTGCCGAGTTAAAATGTTCCAACTTTTGAATGCAAAGGAACAAAAAAATGCAGAATAAAACTGCACCTGGGAATCATGTTTTGTATTACTTTAGTTTTGAACCCTGAATGAACTGTTAAGATAAAGCTAATGATACAAAAAAGTTGAAGGTCTAGGAGACACTTCATATATGTGGCTGCTGGTTTTTCAGCCTTGGAAAACTTTCCCAGCCAATCAGCTTCTTTCACACACCACTGGTGCATACACTATTACATCACAAACAAATGGAACGATTTGAACACAAGATTTTCAAAGGGAAGTCTAAGAAGTTTCTTTGACGGTGGGATTTCTATTTTGTCATTACATTTATTTCGACAATTTTACAAGATAGGTTGTGCATTTAGTCAGAATCCTGTTTCCATTCCACAAATCTTCAAAAGGAGAGAGGTGAGTGCTGTTGCAGTGCAAAAGGAAATTTTTCAATACAATGAGAAAAAATAATTGCCCATGGTTCGTGGCTCATGGAAGCAGCTGAGCAACAATTTTGTATTCTGTCCACAGTAGCATTTTCCTGCTATGCAAATGGAGTAACAGTCACCCATGATTATCTTATACTTTTTCAGGATTCTAGGAGCTGAAAGTACCTCAATTCAGCACCTCCAGAAGTCTCCCTGGATGTCTCAATACCTACAACTCGCGTCACAGTCACCAGCTGTTAACTTAGCGCAGGGCAAAAGGCCAGCCACACCCAACACCAAAAGGCAAACAGCGGAGTGGTACCCAAGATGTGGCCCCTAATACTCTGCTGTGGCTGGTTGGGCCAAAAGATTGTGTGCAAGTTAGCATACTGGAACTAGGTAGGCTATTTTGTAATTCTCTTTTGTCAGGAAACTCACTCTGAAGATTAATCAGTAATTTAATAATGATTGAAAAAGTTTACTTAACTGAGAAAATAATTAAACTGGTTCAGAAGGAAAAGAAAACAAACAGCAGTTACAAACATTACAAATAGACAATGCATGGTCTAAAAAACTTAACTGTATTAACTCGATGTTTCGTATTTTACAGCATACATCATAAGAAGTGACGGTTATAACTTTAACAAAATGTTATAAATTTAAAACTAAAATGAGGCACTGGTGACAATTAAAAATAAATAACAAAATGGATACTTCAGATAGTTAATACTTCCAGTATAAATTGATGAAGAAACATCTTCTCAATGCCAACATTTTCATTAAGTGAGGGTTGCAATGTAAAATTAAAGAGACCCAATTGATCAGTGACCTAAAACCCTCACTTAATGAAAACATTGGCAATGAGAAGCTGTTTCTTTATTAATTTATACCCCATATGAAAAGGTCAGGGATGCTCATCATCTCACTTACGGGTTTAAATCAAGGATTCTGGTATCACTTAGGGTGTACAGGATGAAACACCACTATTCTTAACTGAAAAAGTATCTTTTAGGGTGTAGTTGAGGAAATAATGGAAAAATCCTCATATTTCTGTTTTTAGGCTCACTTTGTGCAGGTCTTTTGAGTCAGGCCCACTAGCACAGATTCCTTTCCTATCAGCAGCTTGTAACTGAGCCTATTTCATTTTAAGTGGTATCTTTTAGGGGTCAAATAAAGCTAGAGCCACGTCGAGAGGTGTTGGAACAAATTGTTGTCTGTGAAATATGATAAGTTGTTTACTATATTCTTGGTTCTTCCACCAGAACCATTATCTAAGCGACTTAACCTTTACTTGCAATGTCACTTTTAGTCCCAGAAGTATTCATCAAGTAGAAATTTAGGCAATTAATACTAAGGTGAGAGTTTTCGTGCACTAAATTAGGTCATATGCACCTTCACATCCATTCTTGAAGAGTGACACAATATTGTGTGAACAGTCTCGAATTTTGTCGCGTGTTCAATGTTGTGCAAAGGCTGAACAGTTATAAACTTACATGTACCTGTGCTCAAGTACTTGTGTTTCTCCAGTGTATCAATATTATTGACAATCCAATGAAAGTGAGGGAAAATATATCATTTATACCGAGGGAAAACTAATGCTTTGAGTCATGAGGATGGATATTAAAACCTTGAATTCAATGCGACAGTGGCAGCAGGGTTTTCCGACTTTCCAAAGTAAGCGTGAATAATACAGAGCTCTGGTAAATTAGAATGAGGATTGATACCGTAATTTATTTACTAGTTGTAAATTCTGACTTAAATGTGAGGTTAAACTGAGCTAGAAATAACGGGTTTCCATTGAGATATTTGTTTCTGTCAGATTGCAAGTTGTCCCGGAGGTTGTTGATAACACACAGCAATCGAGGCTGTGTTTATACTAAGTTGAAATACATCAACGGATGCACAATTTTCACCAAAAATGCTGCCATCAATACGACTTAAATGCTGTATTGTTTAATTTCTTGACATATGCGACATTTTAGGATATAATTTTCAGGACAACTTTTCACGCTTCAATTTATCAACACGCTTTTATTAAGGAAAACGTTGATTGACAACTAATACCTTCTTAGCCATATTTTGGTAAGCAAAGGGAACACAAACGCTTCATTCTGAATTTTAGCTTTTGATTTACTGTTGGCAGACTTTTTAAGTTCACAATCATACTGATTGGGTCTATTTTGTGCTAAAGAAGTCCTACTTCAACTAATTGAGTTCAAATTTGGTGACCTGTTTCATCCTACTTCTTGATTGGATGGTAAATACTTATTCAGTACAATGAAGTCAACTTAACCCTTTGGTGACAACAGCCCCGAAATGTCGTGCCATGTGGCATGATGACGTATTTCTTATTAAAATGCTCTTTTAACGTTACGTCATTGTTTTTACACTAAAAATAAACTATGGATGTAGTCAATCAAAAAGAATCCATTGTGGAATCCATAGATCTCATTGGCTAGTTGAAATTCACTTTAAGCATATGCGGTGTGACAAGCAAGGTTCTATTCACAATGACATCTTCGAACAAGCGTCCATGCATGACTTTCACAGCTGAAGCAGCAGTTGAAATTTGTGCCTGAGATGGCAGTGATGCGGAAAGAGATCTTGACAGTAACACTGGTGGAATTTCGAGTGGAGAAGAGTTTGATTTAGACCAAGAACTCGAAGGAAATCATGGTTCAGAGAGAGAATGGAGGTAAGCAATTGTGTAAACAACATGATGAAATAGGAGTGCATTGTAATTTAGCCTTTACTTAGCCTGAATTTTGCACTTTCCCCCCATCTTTTTGTGAAAAACAGAACTACAAGTCTTTAGTAAACTAAAATGATGGAAATGGAAGCTTTCTGGACCTGTTTTATTCATTTCTTTCCATAATTTTGGGTGCCATACAATCAGATGATTTTTTTCACGCCGTGCGTAACTTGAACCTCCACACGTGTTCACAAGAAGAAAGACGGAAAGAAATATCATGGTTATGTTGTTATTCTTTAGCATTTTCTAGTGCTCGAAGAATTTGCAAATAATATTTTCTTCCTCTTATGGAATTGACACATAATATTCCTTTTACTTGTTTCATTTGTACATGGACAAAACCTTGGAATGTTGTTGGAATGTTTCATGAATAGCAGAAAAATCTTCGGCTTGATTGAGTTATTTATTGTAATTCTGTTTTTTACTTCATTGCTAGCAGTGTACAAACGACGCTATATGTATTTTATCGAGCACTAAAGAGTAAACATAATAAGATTTTGAATGAAGAAGCTTTTTGTTTGATTTATTTATCATCAGTAATGATCTCTCCAGTTTGAGACCTTTGATCAAAGGACAACATTGTAAGATCTAAATAGCAAATTTTAGCTCTCCTGATTTTTTTTTGTTTTTGGTGCAACAATGGCTTATTAGCTGCTGAACCTTTCATTTTATGTTAGTGTTACAGTTTTGTCCCTTACAAATTCTCTAAAACTCATTTCATATATTTTTTCTTTCCAGCAAGCATGATTCAGAGATGGATGCTATGATTTCTGATAGTGACTCAAGTGAGCAGTCTGAAGATGAGGTAAGTGACTCTGATGTGTCCACAGAGGAACAAGAAAGACCGCCAGGAAGAGGTAGGAGACAACCTCAGCAGAGGCCAGTAAGTGGTAGGGGAAGAGGTGATCCTGCCCTTGCACCTGCAGTTCCACCTTCACCGACAAGTAGAAGTTACGAGGATTCTGATACACCAAATCAGATTCCCCCATTTACCCCAAGGAGACCACCTGGATTGCATCTGAATATGCCAGCGCTAAGAGGTGCAATGGCAAGGGCTGTAGGTTTTTTCAGGCTTTTCTTTACAGCAGAGCTTGTAAGAACCATCTGTACCCATACAAATAGCTATGGATGGAGGGGCCATTGGTGACAAACCCTCCTATGGTGACAAGGAAGGTGCCTGGGTTGAAACTTCTTCTGAGGAAATAGAAAAATTGATTGCCCTCATTTATACTGTGGCCTGTTACATGTTAGCTCATTTCACCAATATTGGAGCACAAAACCTTTATACCATGGGTTGTGGGCATGGTGTATTATGTCCCAAGACCAATTCAAGGCACTTATGGCAATGCTTCAGTTGTTGATCCAGATGAAGATGAGGAAGAGAAATTGAGAAAGGTGCGTAGCTTTTTAGAGTTTTTCAAGCAAAAATGCAAGGATCTCTACCAACCTTTTCAACATGTGGCTGTTGATGAGAGATTGGTAAAATCAGAACATTGGTCTGGAATTCGGCAGTATATAAAAAACAAACCAACAAAGTGGGGCAAAAAGCTGTGGGTTTTGGCAGATAGTTTGAATGGATACATCTGTGACTTTGATGGATACATAGGGAGAAATGCACAACAGGAGGTAAGTCCTAATGGGTTACAGTATGACGTAGTCATGAAACTTGTTGCTCCTCTGAGGAACCAGGGATCTCATTTGTACTTTGATAACTTTTATACTTCTGTGAAGCTTGTGAAAAATCTGTTTCAAGTTTTGATTCCAGCCACAGGTACAGCTGCTGAGAACAGGGGGGATTCCCTGAGACAATGAAAAAAGGACAATGGGCATGACGAAAAGCCCGGGGAAGCATGAGGTGGGAAAGAGAGGGAGTCTGCCTTGCTCAGCAGTGGAAGGACAACCGACCAGTCACAGTTCTTTCTTCAATTGACAATGCCAAAGATTTTGTAATGGTTGCTAGAAAAGAGAAAGTGGGCAATGTGTGGAGAA
>Ga0100406_1327446_pt1 | contig 12075 bp, 2 predicted proteins | sample Orb8nscriptome_3_FD_81148 | JGI IMG/M metagenome (GOLD analysis project Ga0100406, IMG submission 81148) | Coral microbial communities from Puerto Morelos, Mexico - Orbicella 8 C C metatranscriptome (Eukaryote Community Metatranscriptome) | ecosystem: Host-associated > Invertebrates > Cnidaria >...
GAGGAGCTCAAGAAGGCCAGGGAGACAATTTCTCGATTGCAACGTGAGGTACTGCAGAGTCAGAATGACGCTAACAAGTACAAAGAGGAATCCATCTTGAAAACGCACAGGATAGAAACTCTTCAAAACCAGAACACGACACTTGAAGATAGTCTGGAGAACGTTAAAATGGAGTTCTCTAAGTGTCAAACAACGGTGGATGTACAGAATCGGCAACTGCTGACGCTGCAAGAAACGATCACGCTTCACGAGAAGACCATCCAAGAATACTCAGTCACGGTGAAGAATCTACAAGAAGAAAAGGAGACTATCGAGAGAGAGCTGGTCTTGGTGACTGGAAAATTTTCCAACCTTGAGTCATCTCAGGCTAAGCTTCAAGAGCGAGTAAAGGAATGGGAGTCGGTGGAGGTGCAACTGCGGAAGAGGGTAGGTGAACTGGAGACGGAATTGGAGGTGAAGAAAGAGAGAGCTCCCGACCAAGTTGATGGGCAGCTCGTCAGTAAAGTTGATGATCTCCAATCAAGGCTAGATGAGTCCGTCATGTCAGTGACCGACCTTCAAGGAAGATTCGACATTGTCATCAAGGAACGAGACGAGCTCAGAAAAGTTGTGGAGAATCTGAACTCCAAGGTGGTAACAACAACTGACTCGCTGCGTCGTGCACAAGACGAGAAAGCAGAACTAGAGCGAACGGTGGCTGCAGACCGTACCAAGATATCAAGGCTAGAAGTTCAATTGGAAAGTGTTAGTAAAGCGAGAGACAGATTCAAATTTGAGTTTGATTCGGAGAAGAACAAAGTGACGCAGATGAAAAAAGAGCTAATGGTAGTGCAGCAGGAGTTATCTGAAAGCCGGCGGGCCATAGAGCGGCTGAACGGAGAGCTAGACAAACGAGACAAGACGATTGACGAGCTGAAGACCAGAGTGACCTCTCTTGAGGCGAAGGTTGATGACTACCGCGAGGAATCAGAAAAACTGGAAAGGCGAATCCATCTACTGGAAAGCGAGAGTGAGGAACTTCGGTCTGAACAGATGGAGCTCCAGAAGAGGCTAGGAGATTCTGAGTCCAATTACAAAATCACAGCGGAAGAAAGAGATCGAATCAATGAAGAACTTCAAACTGTATACAAGGACATGTCAAATTTGCAGTCTAATTTTAACATCGTGGAGCAACAGAGAAACGAGTTAGAGCATCAGGTGACGGTGCTAACGAACAAAATCGTCAAGCTAGAAGATGAACTTAGCAAGGTTAAAAGAGAGAACTCTGTTTTAGATATCGAAGTGCAAGAGCTGCGGTCTGTTAAAGCTCGGAATGCAGAGGAAATCGAATCGTTCAAGAGTAAGCTTTCAGATTTGAAGAAACTAACAGAGGCTTACAAGAAAGAAATTGTGGAGAGAGACAACACAATTGAACGATTAAGAGGAGAATTAGCTGACGCGACATCTGACAAGGATAACATCCTCGCAGAAGTAAATCGACTAAGAACTGAGAATGACTTTGTGAAAGAGGAAAACAAGGCACTTCAGAAAGAGCTCGATGCAGCCAAGGAAGAAATCTTACGTTTGTCCTCTTTGTATGATACCGCAACGCAAAGCAAGGAGTTGCTTCAGACAGATTTTGAGGTGGTCCAGACAAGGGTGTCTGATCTTGAGTCGACGTACATGGACTTTGAGGAGCGTGGTAAGGACGCTGGAGTTCTTTTGGAAGAGGAACGAGCGAGAAATGCGGACCTAGAGAAGAAAATACGCGAACTTACTGAAAAAGTGAGATCACTGGAAACCCAAGTCAACGACAGACAAAGGGAGATTGACAAGTTGGAGAATGACATGGACGTCGCTGAGGAAAAGATGCTCACGTTAAATATCGAAATTGAGCGAATCAATGAGGAGAAGAACAAAGAGTACCAAAAACTACTGGCGACAGAAAGCAAGTTGAAAGAAGTGGAAAAAGACCTCGACACTGCCAGAGTCGAAAAAGATCGAGCTGAAAAAGAGTTGTACAATCTCCAAAACAAGGTATCTAAGCAAGAAACTCAACTTGAGACCTGCCGTAGACAAATCACCCAACTTCGAGAACAACTGGACGCTGCCAACAAGAAGATTTTTGACAGCCAAGAACGCTTCATTCAAATTGAAAGCAAGTCGGCGCAGCAGGAGAAATTTGGTGAAACCCTTAACACCATGATAGCACGAAAGGATAAGACAATCGACGAGCTGAATAACAAAATAAGACAGATTCAAGATGAGTTGGACAAAACCAAACGACAACTGAACAAGAACACAGCAACATACAACATATTGAAGACTGAAAAGGAGGAGCTGCAGAAGAGGATCGTCAACTTACAGGGAAGACTTGATGATACTGAGCAGGAAATTAGAACACTGAAGCAAAGTCGCCAAGAGCTCCTACGTGATGTAAGTTCAAGAGATCACAAAATCACCATCCTTGAAACACAGCTCACTAGCGTTACCAAGGAGAGAGATCACTATAAAACGGAAGGTGCCACAGTAAGAGAGGATTATCGTAAAGTGAAGGAAGAGCTGATAACCACACGAAACAGTTTAGTAGAGAAAGACCGGCTCATCAACAACCACGTAAAAGAAATTCAGGACAAAGCCAACTTGGTAGACACTCTCAATAACTCTAAGAAGAATCTCGGCGATGAGTTGCTGAGCCTGAAGAAGGAGCTTGAGACAACTCGGTCTTCCAGTCAAGAAAGGATCAGAGATTTACAAGGCCAACTCCAGCAAGCAAATATCAACATTTCTAAGTTGGAGGTTAATGTTACAACGTTGAGCAGAAAAGGTGAAATTAGCGAAAAAGACCGCAAAGAGTATGACGATAAGATATTTGAAGTTGAAAACTTATACAAGTCCACCCAGGGTCGAGAAGCTGACTTGAGAAACGAGGTCGTAGCCTGTAATACCAAGATCCTGAAGATCGAAACGGATTTCAAAAAGTCGCAAAAGCGCGTGTTTGAACTAGAGCACGAGACAACACAACTGGAGAGGACCGTGAATGAGCTGCAAAAAACACGGGAACGAATTGACCGAGAGAAAGCTGATTTGAAAGAAGAGCTTGTCAATGCCAATACCAGGATATCAGAATTGGAGCTAAAGTCTGAGTACGATGACAAGGAGATCGCTTCCCTGAAAAAGCAGCTAGACGGTACACTTCAGAGATCTTCCGGCGTGAGTAGAGAGGATTATTTAAAGCAAGAACAGCAGCTGGTCGAATTGAAATTGATAGCAGAGACAGCTCAAGACAGGTTGAACGAGAAAGACAACCTCATACGACAGCTGGAATCGGCGAGAGCTTACCTAGAGGACCAACTGGAGTCCGTGAAGAGTGTCCTTAAAACTACAGAAGAAGACTTTGAGAGACTCAAGGACGAGATCGGCAACTTACAGGCGGAAAATATCGAGCTCAACAAAGTCATCAACGAGCTTCAAGGAGATGTAAGGAAGTTGACCCTGGAGAAAGAACGTCTTCAAAGCGAGCTGGATAACCAAGTAAATAGGTTTACGTCCTTGGAGGAGCAACTAGCACAGCTCACTCGAACCGATGAGACAAACAAAGAAAAGATCGCAGAGTTAAGATCTTTACTGAACGAGAGTCGAGAAAAGGACATGATCCAGCAAAAGACCATTAACGAACTTCAAAGCAAAGTTGACTACTTAGAAAAGGACATGGATGACAAAAATAAATTCATTGAAGATCTCAAAGACGCGAAGACAACCCTAGAAATTGAGATAGATGAGTTGAGAAAAGCACTCCGCGGGTTGCAAAACGACCACAATATCGTGGTGAGAGACAAGGAAGATGTGGAGAACAGTTACAAGGTCATCTCCGAAAAAACAACATTGATAGAGGATTCGTTTGAAACCAGCAAAGGTGAAGTTAGGAGACTCACGGAGGAAGTTCATGTTTTACAGAGACGACTCACCGACGCAGAAAGCGAAAATAGAGTATATCAGGACAAAGAGAGAGATCTGCTAGAGAAACTTAAGAACTACCAAAGCCAGCTTTCCAAACTGGAGTCGACTAACGAAGTTCAAAGTGAAAGAATCATGGTGTTGGAGCAAGACGTGATATCGCTGAAGGAAGAAATCACCAACCTCTTGAATGACCGCGACCGGGCAGTAAGAGAGTTGCTGGTCGTAAACAAGGAAATAGAGGAAAGAAACACGCAGCTTTCACGACTAAAGAAAGAACTTGATGTCGTCAACAAAGAAAAAGCGGAAATGGAAGTGCAAATAGAGGAACATGTCAATGTTGTGTCTCAAAATGAAACGCAGCTTCTTAACGCTGAACGCCAGCTTCAGGAGTGGATGGTTCGTGGTGATGACACCGATGCCCAGCCGGCGGAAAACATCAAAGCAGAAAGAGACTCCCTTCAAAAAGAGGTTTATGTTCTCAGGCAGGAGATGACCACTACGAAAACTACGCTGGACAAAGTTCAGAGGAAGAAGGACGATTTAGAGAAGGATAATTTTTCACTGAGGAAGCAAACAACGGAGCTCGAGATGAAAGTCAAAGCTCTAGACCACGAAAACGAAGACCTGAATCGTGAACTAATCAAGGATCAGAAGAGAATAAGTGTTTTAGAAGGTGATATTCATCGGCTCAACGTAGACAAGAACAACTTGCTCAGCGAATTGGAGAAAGCGAGGGGCACGCTGGACAAACAGCGTGATGAGAATGTGATCCTTCAAAGAGAGATTTCTGAGCTCAGAGCCATTGTGGATAATTTCGACAAGGCCACGGAAGAGAAGAACAAGCAGATTGAGTGGTACCGTTCTGCTAACAAGACCCTGGAAGAAGAAGTGACAAACTTGAAGCGAAAGATTGCGACTTATAGAGAGGACTTCGATAAGGCTCAACACGAAGTAGCAGCCCTTACGTTGAAAGTACAAGAACTTGAATCCAAAACTGATGGACTTCAACATAGCCTTGAACTTTCAGATAACGAGAAGAACAAACTCAAACAAGAGAAGACGACCCTCCTAACCTCCTTGAATGAGTATAAGACCAACTTTGCAAATGCCAAACGAGAGGTAGACAGGCTGCAGAACGAAATCCTATCAATTAACCGCAAACTGACCTACCTCCAAGCACGGAATGAAACACTAGAAGAAGAGAAGGATCGTTTGAAGAAAGAGATTGCAGACTTGAAAAGGGAGAACACTGAGCTGAGAGCTCGCCTCAATGCTCTGCAGTCGGAAAGAGATCGATTGCAAACTGACATCACCATGATAAACAAGAAGTATGTAAATATACAAACTGTACAGTCGGACAAAAGAGAAAAGAAACCAACAGATGCAGCCACTCTAAGAAGACTAAAGGACTTAGAGGAGTCGTACCAGAGAGTTCTAAACGAGAAAGAAGACGCGGAGAGAAGGTACCTGGACGGAAAAAGGAGAGCATCAAAACTTGAGTTGGAGCACGGAGATAGTAGTCGAATTATCCAGTCATTAGAGCACGAGCTTTCTTTGAAAGTGAAGAGGATATCTGACCTGGAGGACAGCCTTTCGGAGCTTCACGGAAGGGATGTAGTGGACGAGGGAGACTACAGAACGTTGCGTAAGAAGGTGGTTAGTTTAGAACAAGAGTTGCAATCTGCCAAGAACAAAGTGTTCCGTTTAGAAGCCTACAAAACGTCCTACGAAGAAAAGCTGAAGGACTTACAAGACGATCTCTTGGCCAGTCAGCAAAAGACCGCCCAGACCGAGACGATGTTACAAACCAGTCAAGATCAACTGAGCGCACAACAGAAGGAGCTTCTGGAGGCCCTCAAGAAGATGGCCGACTGGGAATCGGCTTACAAGTCTGCGAACAACGCGAAGATAGAGCTTCAACGTACTGTGCAAACTTCACAGAGCAAGATCATATCCCTTGAAGAGGAGCTGCAGAACCAAATGAAAGAAAACGCCCAGCTCAAGGGATCTCTCGACCAAATCAGAGCTAGGAATGACACACTCAGAGAGGAGATCTCCAACCTACAGAAAAAGTTGATAGAACAACAGAAGTACTACGAAGAGCAAATTCGCGAGCTGGTGGAGAAGAAGGCGATAATCGAAAGGCTGCAGGAAGAGAACGAATATTTAGAAGTCGACAGGGCCGAGCTGAAGGAGGAACTCGATCGTGTTCGAACAGAACTGGAGAAAACTGTCATGGAACATCGGGACACGAAGTTTGAGCTTCAAAAGCTTCAGATTCAGTACAGCGAACTAGAGGGTACTGTGCGCATACTGAAAGATGAAAATGAGAGGCTTAAAATGGAGCTTGCGTCTCTCCAGAAGCTTTACGATGAGCTTAAAGTTTCCCGCGAAGAGACCATCGCTGTGCAAAGCATTTCAACTGTCGAAGCAGCACCTGACATGTTTTCTGTGGATCTTAGCGCTGAGTATGAAACCATCAAGGTAGAACGAGATACCCTCAAAAGAGAAAACGACGCATTGCGAAACAAAGTCAGTGGATTGGAAAATTCCCTCGAAGAGGTGAAAGAAGAAAGACGCAAACTTCAGGAGAAGATCCTTGAACTACAGAAAACGGTATCTGAGAGAACCCAAGAAATACAGATCTTAACGGCAGAAAACAAGAAGGTTACATTAGAACTTCAAGCACTAAGACGCCGTTTTGAGGACCTGCAGCAAGAGGAAACAGAATGGGGACAGGAGAGGGACCTATTAGTGAAAGAAGTTGAATCTATGCAGAGAAAGCTTCACGACCTTGTGTTGGAGAGCCAGAAAGAAAAAGTCACTGAAGTTTCCTCAGAACAGATATTTTCTACCATGGAGGCTGATTTCAAGAAACTTCAAGAACGGGAAGCTCAGTTGCAGCTAGAACTTTTAGCTGCGTTGAAGAAGGTGTCCACTCTGGAGCATGAGTTAGAGACAGAAAAAGAGAGGAACAATGGGCTACAAGGTTCAAATCGAGTGCTTGAAGAAAGGGTTACCACACTCAAAAGAGAAGTTGTTGAATACCAAACTAGGATCTCCAAGGTAGAGATGGACTACGAACATATCCAGGAACGAAATAAGGAGCTTCTCAACCAGTTGGCCGAGCTTGAAGTCCAGCTAGAATCTATCAAAGACTCGAGCAAGTTGTCCCAACAAGGAAAGTCTGATCTAGAGAACGAGGTAATTTCCCTCAGGACTAAGGTGAAGAAATTACAGATTCAAGTTGAAGAGGACAAAAAGGTACAGGAGACCTTAAAGGCTCAGCTCGCCGATTATAAAAATATGGGAGACAACCAGTCAAGAGATTTCGCAGATCGTGTCAACGAACTACGAATCGAGATTGAAACGTACCGCAAGGAAGTTGTTGACAAAGAGCGCATTATTAAGGAAATGCAGAATAAATACGCTGATTTAGAGGACGACATCCATAAAGCTCGAAGGGATTTTCAGAACAAACAGCTAGAATGCGAGGATTACATCCGAGACCTCGAAGGAAGTAACCAGCAAAAAGCAGACATGGAAATCGAAATCAACACACTCCGTGGACAAATAAGAAACTTCGAGATTCTTCTTGAGGAGCACGAAAAGGACAAGAGCGAGCTGAAGCAGAACATCAACGAGATTGTCAGCAAGGGAACCAATCAGAGCAATGACCTTAAGAAACAAATTCAAGACGCCACGAATCAAGTGGAGATTTGTAAACGAGAGATCATTGAAAAGGAAACCATCATTCGTGAACTCCGAGAGCGGGTTAACCAAGCAGAACACCAGCTTCACATCACCAAGAGTGAGTTAGACACAAAAGAGAAGGACTGCGATGATTACTGCAAAGACTTGGAGGATGCCAAGAAAGAGAAGGCGGATATGGAAGTAGAACTTCTTGCGCTAAGAAGCAAGATTACTAAGCTGACGGTCCACATCGAAACTGAGAGAGCCGAAAAAGCCCAACTTCAGGCGCAGTTAGTGGACGCGAGGACCCGCGGCGATAAAGAATCAAGTGGTCATGCTAAATTCGTGACTGAGTTACAGACCAAGCTTGACAATGCCAAGAGAGAAATCAGCATCAAGGAAGACGAAATTGAACATCTAAAGTATGAGTTGGAAGTAACCAGAAGAGACCTTCTTTCCAAAGATGGCGAGTTCAAGATATCCTTAGAAAAGATAGAGCAGATCACTAAGGAAAAATCTGAGCTGACTGTCGAAATAATGTCGCTGCGGGAAAAGGTCATCATTCTGGACGGCGATGTACAGAAAGAGAAGGTCACTAGAGAGGGCATTGAGAGACAACTCGTTGATTCCACAGCTAAAGGAGAGACAGATGCCAAGTTCATGAGTGAACAGATCATTGAAATCCAGACGAGGGTGGAAAGCTACAAAAAAGAAATCATCGAAAAAGAAACCATCATAGAGAAGTTGCGATTCCAAACCACATCATATGAACAGGAAGTCGACCGGCTCAAGAGAGATTTCTCCTTCAAGAAAAGCGAATGCGAAAGATACTTGCAGGACATCGAGACGCTGAAACATGAAAAGTCCGAACAACTGGAGGAAATCAGTTCACTTCGGAATACAATCAACAAGCTGGAGATTCACGTAACAGATATTCGAAAAGACAAAGAAGTCGCAGTCGCCCAAGTGGATGAGCTGAAAAGTAAAGGCGAGAGTGAAGCCAGCGTCATGCATGAACAAATCATCGAGATTCAAACTCGCATCGAAGAGTACAGGACAGAAATTATCGAGAAAGAGACAGTCATCGAAAGGCTCCGCGTCCAAATTTCAAACAACGACGGCGAGATTGATAAGCTGAGACGCGATCTGAACACCAAAGAAATCGAGTGCGAGGGTTATATCCAAGAAATCGAGAAACTCAACCAAGAGAAGTACGACCTCGAGGCACAACTTTCCACGATTCGAAGCAAGTTTGACGTACTTGTAAAGCAGATGGATGAGGCGCGTGCCGACAAGAATCAAACAGATAGTGAAACGAACGTCTTACTGGTAAAGATTACCGAGATCGAGAGCAGAATAGAGGTGTACAAAACGGAAATCATTGAAAAAGAGACCTTGATCGAAAAGCTACGCATTCTCAACAATTCCAACGAGCAGGATTTGGAAAGACTGAAGCGAGAACTCAGCAACAAGCAGGTGGAATGCGACGGTTATATAAGTGAGATCGAGATCCTGAATCAAAAATTGGCAGAGTTAGACATCGAGCTTAACCATCGAAACAGTCGAGTCTTAAAGCTAGAAGGATTTTTGGAAGACGAGAGGAAGGACAGGGACATCCAGATCAAGAATGTAAGATCGACACTCGAAATCGACATCACTTCGTTGCAACGCGAGCTTGAGACGAAGATCCTTGAGTGCAATGGCTACATTAAAGAAATCGAAGAGCTCAACCAGGAGATTTTCCGGCTGAAGGGTCTACTGAGACCAGAGAGGGAGGTGGAGGCACACTACACGACATCCTACATCATGCCGCCGAAAGGAGTTACGGTAACCCGAGAGGTTGTCGTTCCCCAGGAATCCACGCAGACGGAATCGTCGTCTTCCACTTTCGGTCACACTGAATTTATGGTCGATGTCAAGGAGAAGACGAAGCCAATAGAGATTTCCAACTACGAGATGAACCCCAAACGAATGGTCAAAATCAGAAGCCCATTCGAAGCGGGTAGACAAGACAGCGCGGGCAGCAGCGAGCAAAGCAGCACCAGCACTGTCACAACAAAAATTACCCGAATTCAGAGAAGTGTCAGTCCAATCCAACGCATTCAGGTCGGCGCAGGATCTGACGAGCCGTCCATCACTGTTGTAAGTAATAACGGTGAGACTAGTAATACTCCACCCAGCGGCCCTATTAAAATTAAGCACCTGGAGTCGAGTACCAGTCCCAAGGCTAACGTCTTCCTAGACCCCACAAAAACATCAAGCCTACAACGAACAAACAGCAAGCCTACTACGTTAAATGTTGCAGACATTAGAAGCCAAACCACAACTTCCACCAGCAGTTCTGTTATGACCAAAATTACTCAGTTGCAGACAAGTTCTATGTCAGGCTCAAACTCTTCATCTTCCCCGACCTTGTTAAAATTACAAGCGCAGTCCCCGACGGGGAACAACTTCGAGACAACTGAGAGCCAAGAAAACAATCAAACTGTCATTTCACAGGTCGAATCATCTCACGGGTCAGCGAGCCCCATTCGTGTGAAAGTAGAGGCGGAGGAGAAATTACAATTTGAGCCGGTGCAGTTTCACGTTGACAGGAAGCCTTTGCAGTCATCCTCTTCCAGATACCAAACGGTGAGCACACACTCCTCTACGGGTGGCGAATCCGCATCGGGGATGACCAGGGAAACTAGCACACGAACAAGGAATGTCCCCGAGTTGAAAGAACAGCGGGTCGAATTTTCGCGAAGCAGTTCAAAAAGCAGCAGTCGTCAACAGGGTTCCAGCAAAACGTCAGAGCTGTAAAAAGTAGCCGCTTAAAAACATTATATTGAAGGGAACACTTGGGTATATGGAGGAACACGCCGCGCAGGTCAGAAATAACCATTGTGGAGTTGGACTGCGATTTGGACATTGAAGGATTAAATGTTATTGCCTTGGTCGCAGTCTTATGACAGTTAAAATGGACCGTAAGGAGCTGTTAAGGTGCCAAAAAGTGAGCACACGTAAGTTATTTTCAACTTGGAGATGACAAGGTAAACAGTTACTTTTGACCCCCGGCTTTTGACCTGCAATAGATCGTAACAGTGGGCTAAACAAACCAGAACCATGCACTATGTTAATGCGCTACTACGCTCAAAAGAAAAAAGAACATTTTCGTTAGGATGAAAACTGCTTGCGTTTTGAGTTTTTCATTTCTTTCCGAGAGCGAACCAAATGACTTTAATCTTGAAATATCAGCTGTGTTAATACCAAGCAGAGTAAGATTGCGGGTACATAAAGCGTTCCCATCTGTTGATTTTAGTTATTGGCCCTCTTAGCTGCCTCAGTCGTATGATAACTTACCTTGTCACCTCCAACTTGACATTAGAGTAAAAGGTATGTGTTTTGACAAAGATACGTCGACAAAATACGCCATAATTCATGAAGGTCCGAGGGCTAGGTATGCTCCAGTTTACAGAACAATTAGGGTGCAGTGCAAAATCATTTTTTCAAGAACATCGACTAATAATATGCCAAATATGGGATGCAGTCATAAATGGTGTAGATAAACGTGGTTTATTGAATTTTTTGAAACACTCCTATCATTTTAGATCATTTGAAATTCACAAAGGAGTTCAAACAGATCACTGCCTTAAAAACGTTTCAGAGTTTTCAACACAAGGGACAAAACCGTAAACAAACAAACAGACCCCGAGGGCATTACTAGTGAAACTGACGTCAGAAGTAACATCACCAACTGTGAGATCAGACACATTTCGATGCAAACAAACAAACGAACAAACCAACAAATGTATGTATCTGCGACTTGACAATCTCTCGGGGTTAAGAAACGTTTGTTTATGGAAGTTCTCTTTGTAGTTTAACTTAGTGTGACATTTCTCAATTCTTCCCACTCTAATAATAAGATTATTACAACTTAAAAGGTAAACTGATGTATCAACGCTTTGATAAATAATGCTGCGTAGTTTAATGGACGCAAGAAATTGAAGTTTCTTCAACTGAGTCAACGTCATGAAATTAGTCATTTTAGCTTAGCTATTTATTTTTCTAGATCTAAACAAAGTGCCTCATTATTAGGACATTATTGTAAAATTCAAAGTTGTTGTAATTTAAAATCTTACTTGGTGTCAATTTCAAACCATGCAGAGGATCATGAGCCTCTTCAATTCGGGGTGCAAATGTCGAATCCATCGGTGGTTCTATCTTCAATTCCTCAAATGAAATCTAAGCAGCCCTCTTATATCGCGTTTTTCCACTCTGAAATACTCGTACAAGGTTTCCTCGACAACAAAACATCGTCTACAATTTGAGGTGATAGACGCGCCTTTTATTGGTGCAAAGGCCTGTTTCAACTGATCACTTTGATGGTTTACAATTTGACACTGTACAAATACTAAATGTCTACAAAATTTCTCTTTCTTGTATATTGGTACCAGCAAAAAA
>Ga0100406_1131733_pt1:0-5000 | contig 12074 bp, 13 predicted proteins | sample Orb8nscriptome_3_FD_81148 | JGI IMG/M metagenome (GOLD analysis project Ga0100406, IMG submission 81148) | Coral microbial communities from Puerto Morelos, Mexico - Orbicella 8 C C metatranscriptome (Eukaryote Community Metatranscriptome) | ecosystem: Host-associated > Invertebrates >...
AAAAAAGCGTCACTACAACAAACAATTGTCGTCTTCTAGCAACAATTCTTACTGCAAGCAACATGAACCATGCATACAATAAAAGCGTAAACAAAAAGAAAGAGAGAGTTTTAAAATAGCGTGTGCAGTTGTATTAGTTGAATTGTTTGAAAGATATAACTATGTGTATTGGTTTGCTCAGATAGCCATAATATTTAGAGCTTTGTGAAAAGAACACACTCGTATGTTTTATTAATGAATGCATTGCAATTTTCTTTTTGAACTGTATGCTGAACACGCGAAAGACAAGTTTCTTTGTTGTTTTTTCACACTAACAGTATACTACGCAGTTTTTTGTTATGCTACACGCAGTGGATACGAAGTTTTGAGTTTGCCACAACGCAATTAAAACCACTATTGTCTTTTGCAATTAACAGGGGCCGCCACCTGCTATTGTTGCCATACTTCGAAAAATCATTATTAGTTTCCAACAAATGCTTTGCTGTAGCAAAACTTTTTTCCAAGCATATTTCAAAAAGGGTTGTGCGACGTGTGTAGGGAGTTTTTCTGTGCTAGCTTTTTGTTTCACATCTTGTTTTCGTTGTATAAAGAGGTGTTATGCTTTTTCAGAAAAAAAAAATCAGAGAAAAAGGCCGGTTATGCCAGTTAGGGATTGCTATTGTTTTGCTCTTCTAACTACTTACCTCTGAGTATATTTTCATCAAGAATTGTTTTGCCTGTGTCATGAAATTTGTAGTACTCTTTTAAAGATTGCTTGCACTTCAGCAACAAAGCAACTCCTGTAAAAGCTAATTATCTACCTTTGGTACAAGTTTGTAAACGAAAATTTACACTGTCTTTACACTGTCTAGTTCGATTTACAAGAAAAAATACTGTCTTTCAGACTGGCGCCGGGGCCACTAGATCTTCTGTTCCACTTTTACAAAATTGCCTGATTTCATTGAACAAGTATCTTTTCCTCTCAACACTTAAGCCTTCTGGTTTAATCTGACTGGGAAGGATGCCTTGCTGTGGGACAATCGACGGATCTGTCAGTAGCATGAAAGACTGTTCATGGGAAGAACTGCTTTCTTTAAAATAGATCTTTCCAAGTTCATCCTTCAAGAAGCAGAAGTGATGATACTTCTTAATATTTGGGAGTCTGTTGAAGTGTCATGCGAGAAATGATGCCCAGTCATACACTGGCACAATGATCCTGTTGTCGTGAGTTCCTACTTGTTGGGCTTTGTTCACCCCAATGTCACTCAATGTTTCGACCATTACAGCAAGCTCATAAATTGAGGAAATAAAGTTAACCTTGTAGCATTTCTTGATCGTCCCGAAGCAGCAATCAGGCACAAACTTTGTATGTCCAGCAATTAAAAACGAGTAGGTGATATTTTGGCGAAGTTCTGTAATAATCTCCATGCAAAGTACCACATAAAGAAGTTATTTTTATTCTTCGGAACAATTGTCTGCATGAAAATGTGTGCATATCTCTCCAAGACCGTGGTTTGCAAAGTGATGGTAAACGTAGCTAATCGTTGAGTTGGCGCCTTTGCCAACACATGCGGCTTCATTGATCAGATAGTTGACTTGCCTTGGGATGGCCTCATAGATCACTCCAAAAATTCCACATTTATGGGGCACTTTAAAATAAATAGGGCCAGGCTGCATCAGATTGCTTGGTATAACTATGCACTTGTTGTGCATAATCAAAGGAGTAATGTATTGTCTGCATAAGTGAACATGCTGCATGGGGTTCACGTAAGTCAATCGTGTCCTCGCTGGTTTTAAAATTGTGTTCCACCTCCTTGCATGCTTCCCTGTACATGTTCCTCTCAGCTAACACAAGGTTTAAATGTTCCTGTTGCTTTCGCACATAATCTGATTTTTCATGATCAGGAAGATTTGCCGCTCGAAGCAGTTTCATGGTGTTCTGCTGGCAAGTTGCGCAAAGATTGCTCATTGGTTTCGCAACCACAACATTTGGATAAAACTGCCCCCACAGTTCAACAAACTTTGAGTGGCACACTGCTTACTTCCCAGCTGCTTTGCTTGGTTTCAAAAACACTCCAGACACCCATTTTTGTTTCATGACAAGATAGAAGTTTAATGTCCTCATCTTTGTACCTGGAAATCCCTCCAGGACGCAAAACTGCATTCTCTTCTAGATAGTATGTAAGAAAAACTTTCACATCTTCCACAATAGCATGAGGAGAGTGTTCAGAGGCAGTCGCTTGGTGTTTCCTTGTGTTCTGGACAAAAGGCCATTGTTTTTGTAATGTTCCTTCAGCCGGCAAAAGTGAGAGTAGCTTAAACCATAGAGGGTAAGGAACATTTCACAGTAAATCAACTTAGATTGAAATAAGATATTACAGCGAGGACTTCTGCTCCTTTTCTCTCCAACATTTTCGACATGGGTGACAGCTTGATTGTTTGCCAGGATAACTAGGTCAAGTTCCCTGGTCGAAAGTTCGAGGCAGCTTTTCAAGTGTGACATAAAAGCTTCCTCCGTGAATTGTGATGAGCAGGGACCATCCTTTGGACCTCGGGAGCATTTGTAGCCATCTTTGAGAAATTCTTTAACTTTTTCAACCAATTGCGTTTCTCTTTCTCAGCGTTCAATACCAAATTCTTCTTCTTCCGACATCATGTTTGAGCTTTTCAAGTTTCTTGTAAGATAAAACAAGCTACAAGCAATGGTTGTTATAATGACACATCATGCGGAGAGCCCTGGGGTTGAGTGGTTTTACGTGCGTTCGCTCAAAGTAACAAATTTTTATACTTTCATGGTACTTTTGGATGCCAAAAAAACGAAAATGCGAGGAATTATTGTAAAGCTTACCGGTGTGTTGATTGAGGATACAAAACTCAAGAATTTTCCTGTTTAACAATGGTAACTTGTTTATGTCCGACATCTTTCGCCATGTTCAACAGATCTACGTGGACCAGGACAGGCTGCATGAAATCAGTTTATTTGGTTCACAGGCAAGTTCAAGTAAAATTAATAACCAGGTAGCTGTTTGGGTTTCAGTGAGCTTATGAAAACAATTTTGCGCTCTAGCTAAATTGTACAGCTTGCTTGCTTTCATGTTGGAATAAATCTCTCCTCAGGAGAAGTTGTACGTTGAAGATGCATGAATCATCTAAAGAAACGTTTCAGTTAAACTAATACAGAGTGATTACTTTGCATTGATAAATTATCGTAACCATTCAAAACACCTTCGAAGGAAATGCAAACGGATTTAGCGTTTCAAACATTTTAGAAGTAAATTCTAACGACTTTTCCTAACGCTTTGAACGTTTTAGAAGGAAAGTTCAAACGACTTTTCTTAATGGATCGAATGACCTGAATAAACATTTTTAACTGTTTCTCTAAGGGGTCTAACGGGAGGGCAAGTAATTCTAACGATTATTCCAACGCTTCTAACTATTTCTCAAGCCCTTTTAACAGTTTTCTAATGATTTACAAACTCTTTGAGCCATTAAATGTTAAAGCGTTAGTGTAGATTTTCCCGTGGAAGGTCACAACTGTTTAGCAGAGAATCTTTGTTCTATAACATGTTTTGGAATTTTGTATACATAAAGTCTTCCGCTGTTTTCCGAAAACAAGCTTGTATTTTGCTTCTTCCATGGGTAGAAGCACATTGTCATTGTCTTCTATTTGTTCTTCCATGATGTTTTTGAGTGGTGAAACAATGAGAACAACAACATTCGCACCATTTGCATTTATTTTGCCTTTGCTCAGAGTTAGCACATCAGACTTTCTCCCAAGCCAGTTGGCAAAATTGCAACAACATCTTTCAACAGAACAGCAGCCTCTTTCTGTTCAGCCTTAAAGCAAAGAAATGTTGAAATTTCTCTCAACAGGATTCTATTTTAAAAACAACCACTCCATTACGAATCATGGCACATGTCAGTCATGACAACTGCGCAAGCCACAAAACACACCTGGATGTAATCATAATTGTCCGTTGTCAAGGTGATGACACCTTTCAAACAATGGGAATGTACCATTTTTGGAGAAACAGGAAATTCGTTTTTTTTCCAAAGATGCCTACAGCCCCTCTAATTATCTTAGTCCCCACCCCCTACCTGATTGTATCCACGCGTTCAATGATCAAATAAACATATGAGAAAATAGAGGGCTGTGAACAGTCTTATTTTTAGTGCAGAGTGCACTATAGCACATTTGCATGATGACGTCATGTACACACTGCATTCTGGTAGTTGTAGTCAAACTCCCGGGAAGTTTAAGAACAATGGCGGCAAACAAAGCATGCAAAGATGACTGTAAAGATGTCAATAAGTCGAACAACAAGAAGCCTTTTTGAACAATCTTAACAGAGAATGACGTTCCTGGGGCATCTTTAAAGGGAAGGAAAGCTGAACAGTTAAAAAACGATGAGTTGAAGTGTTGGTTGAAATGCAGAGGGGCAAGTGTATCTAGAACTCGTATGCAACTACTTCAATGGTAAACATCAAATGGGTGCAGTGCTTTTCCATCCTTGCTTCTCTGTCATTGAATTTTCTGCTCATATTTTATTTTTAGAGTTAAAGATTATATTTCTAGTGGACTACATAGCAAAACAAGAAGATCTGTTAGATCTTATAACCGCGCTTTTAAAATTTAACTGTTTTCTTAGCACTACAGTCGCAAGGTAGTACACATTCCAAAGAATTCTTTGATGATTCATTCATTACTGTAGACACCACCTCACTTGGTCAACACAAACTGTATTATTGCACCATCAGTCGTAGCCGTTGTGAAATGTGTGATGAAGTAATAGTCTTAATCTGGAACTTTCTTCGGGATATGTATGGGCATGAAGATATGAACACTATTAACAACAGCTTTCTTTCTTAGAAACATAGTTCAAGAATTGCATTATCCACGGCTATCTTTAGTACGGTGGTTATTTCCCTACCAATGACGTAATCCTTGCATGTTGTGACAAGTTCTTTGCTTGGCTTGCAAATAGTTAATTTTCCTTCCAATCTATGAACTCACTGCAATG
>Ga0100406_1131733_pt1:10000-12074 | contig 12074 bp, 13 predicted proteins | sample Orb8nscriptome_3_FD_81148 | JGI IMG/M metagenome (GOLD analysis project Ga0100406, IMG submission 81148) | Coral microbial communities from Puerto Morelos, Mexico - Orbicella 8 C C metatranscriptome (Eukaryote Community Metatranscriptome) | ecosystem: Host-associated > Invertebrates...
TTATGATACCTCTTGCTCTCCTTGTGGTACTACTCTCTTTAGAACAAAACCAATTTGCCCTAAACTCATACGCAGATTGGTTAACGTTTGTGCCAATTATATATTACGTGAAAGATGCCTTTCATTTGAGATCCCACAACACAAAAACATTGAATGCTTTTCCTTGTGGTAGAACCCAACATGTAAGATTCGTGCATCCTAGCATTGTTAGCATGATATACTCCGTTTTCATTCCCAGAGCCCTGTGAGTTTTTTAAATGTCATGTGATATAACCAAGGACAGCAGTTATTTCTCGGGTAACGTCACTTCTCCTGTTTTAATGCTCAAAATACTACTATGACTGCATATCTTTTACAATTGCCCCTAGCTCGGTTCAACAGATATCATCTGCTATTATTAAACTACACTATTGTGTTTGTCAGGGTTAAAAGTAAGAATGGAAACCTTTTCCTTCTCCTTAGCAGCTTATTTATTTCTCTTTCAATTGTCTCTATGAAAGAGACCAAAGAGTTCATATCTAGCCAAACTTTCCTGATTTAGTGGCACTAAAACTTGTTAAATTGTAAATCTGTGACAAAAGAAACCAGGAAAGGGTTCAAATGCTGCTGTAGATGCTGTGGCACGCAATAAAAGCCCGAATTAATTTAATCGGTCTTTGAGGGGAATCGTTCACTGATGTAAGATATATAATCTTGGTCAACTGAGTAGCAGTGGCCTTCGATACTTCTCACTGAAACAGTAACGCTTCCCGGTTGTATTAATCGATATCACTGAGGTGGCAACTGAACAAGAACGTGGTATCCCATGACTATTTCTTGTTTATCGGTGAAAACAAAAGTTTTCATTTTTGAATGAAACAAAATCGTTCTTCTTCCATTTCCTCATAAGATATTTACTTTCTTCCATTGATCTCTAAAGTTTTCAAGAAAACAGGGGTTTAATGTTACATACCTTTGTGAGGAAAACAAAAGTATCAAGTTGCAAACGGCGTGAAAAGTAAAATTGTCATGTCTGCTACTTCAACGTATTATTGAATTTGAAATGAATGAAAATCAATGAAAAACACCAGAGTAAAATTTGAAAGCTGTCTTGACAAACAGTAATTGTAAGTTATGGTTGAACATCAAATGGAAATACAGACATGAAACAGACACAATATTCTTTAATTTGGGAGCAATTGTTGGACTCCAAAAAAGATCAATGTTGCAATTTTATTCATGAATAACATAAAAGTTTATGGATGATTGATCAACTGACCCCTTATCTAGGGCTGCCACTAAGTTTTGATTCACTTGTAGCCTCAATCTTCACATTGGTAACAAACTTATTACTTTATGGGTGAATTGTAACAACAACAGGCAACAGGGCTGGAAAAAAAATTGAAATCCAGTTGCCCAGTGGGATAGTACATTTCAGTTTTCAGTTGCCCCCACTAAACTGTTACTTGCCCAATAGGTTACTGATGTTTCTTTGTGGTTTTGACACATGGTTTCTCATGAAATTCTATTTGTTCTCATCTTGCATTCTTCAGTTTTGAAATTGTTTTTTTTTAATGGAAATTATCTCTAACCAGACTATGGAGGCAAATTTCACTTGCCCACCAGACCACCAAACTTCCATTTTCACTTGCCCAAGAGCAAAATGTACTTGCCCTGGGCAATCAGATCTGGGTTTTTTCCAGCCCTGGCAAATTCACCCATAACATCAAGGGCCAATCAGACATACTCAGCGATAACAGTTTTTTTTTGTAACATTTAACATGGCCATAACAGGTGTTACAGAGGTTACGGCTCTAAATGACAGACCTGACTTATTTGCTTAATTCTTATCACTTCAATTACTCTGGAGCTATACATGTACATTCATTTTAAATATCAAAATTGATAACATACTTATTGACTAATATGCTACAGGTCATGGCATATTTGACCTAGTTACATTCTATTTCCATAGTGAAGAAGAAGAAGCAGAAGAAGCAGAGGAAGACAAAGATAAAGATAGCCTGAGCAGTACCGATTCATCCAGAAATGCAACTCCTAAAGTATCATCTAAACCTTCAAGGACTGTTGATCT
>Ga0100406_1195327_pt1 | contig 11950 bp, 5 predicted proteins | sample Orb8nscriptome_3_FD_81148 | JGI IMG/M metagenome (GOLD analysis project Ga0100406, IMG submission 81148) | Coral microbial communities from Puerto Morelos, Mexico - Orbicella 8 C C metatranscriptome (Eukaryote Community Metatranscriptome) | ecosystem: Host-associated > Invertebrates > Cnidaria >...
ATTTTTGTAAAGGGGGGGGGGGGGGTAGCCTGATATTTCTTTCAAAGTTTGTGATTTGCGCGCTGGCAGGAAGACGGCAGGAAGGTAAAGAACAAAGAAACTGTTCCCCTGAGACTGTCACGTGATCTGAAATGGGAAAACAAAACGTGCAAGCTAAAAGGATCTATTCGTCAAATCTGAAGGAAAAACCACTTCGCTCGTTCTTGACCGTCTTTAAAGTAATCAGTTAGGAGATTTAAAACATCAGTCTTTATGCAAACTACGCGCTTTGTCGTTTATTTGAGAGTTTTTTGAGCTTTCATAAATATCTGAAATCGCGACCAACCGATGTGGTGAACTCTCTAGATAACGACAGTTTGTACTCTTCCTCTCTTGCTTCGTTTGAAAGAAAGCTTAGGAAATCCAGGTTATGTTTAGCAATTATCAAATCTGTAAAAAGCACTGTAATGGGCGAGGGAAATTAATAGTACAAGCCTCCATAGCTCCTCGTCAGGCTTCCTTTCCATTTCTTATTTCTGCTTCTCTGACTTGTGTGTGTGCGGTGAACAAAAATGACTTGATTTGACTTAATGAACATACCAACGTTTTTGCAGTAATCAGAAACCTCTAAACACAAAGACAGCTGTAAATAAGGTTGCTTTAAAATTATGGGCAAAAATTGTGGGAATGACAAATGGCCGAAATCGCACCAAAATGATTCTTCATTTGTTTGAAAACACTCTTAAAAGTTCTTTTCAAGCTTCGTCTACATTTTTTGAAGCCGGAGCACTTCAACTTTGCTCATTCACTGTTTGACAAGAGATGGAAAAAATAACCAGGTTGTTTGACACAATTTACTGTACGCTACGGATAGCAACCAACTTTGGTCATCAAAACTTGTCTTCCACGTTACATTACAGCGAGCCTTCGTAGCTAATTCTTCGACACAACTGATAGCGATTCTCATTCACTGAGCTTATTTTGGTTCGTTTTCACCGGCAGCGAAAGCTTTTGAAATCACAACAGGCCTGCGACGATAAACCTCAATGAACTCAAAACGATTATACACCCGAGTCTGGAAGTTGGTCAAGATACTGCTCGACTTCTTCGTGGCCAAACTTCTTTGCACACTTAGCTGCTGTAAGTCCTTGCTTGTTGACAGTGAACAAATCCGCTCCATTATCCACCAGTAGCCGAACAACATCCAGATGGCCTGAGCCCGCAGACACTGTGAGCGGTGTGTCCCCTCTGACGTCAAGCGCATTGACATCACTCCCTGCAAAGATTAATTTGCGCACAATTCTGACCTCTCCGAATGCAGCGGCTGTGTGGAGAGCAATGCTGCCTTCAGAGTCTCTCAAGTTGACGTTTGCTCCGTGTTTAAGTAACAGGAAGATCATGCTGTACTCGTTATCTACTGAACTTAACGAATCACAGAAAGCCGCGGCAAGGTGAAGGGGAGTGCTGCCTTCATTGTCCCTAGCATCCACATCGGCTCCGTGTTCCAGAAGATTGCGAGCAGCCCTTGTGCGATCAAAAACGGTGCAGAGATGAAGTGGCGTACACCCTTTGTTGTCTCTTGCCTCGAGATCACTTCCGTGCTCGATCATAATTGAGATCACAGAGGCGTCTAGGTAACAAAAGCAGCAGCCCAGGTGTAGAGGAGTACACCCTTTGTAATCCACAGCTTTAGGATCACTGCCATGCTTCAACAGTGGTTCTACCATCGAAAGGTGTGGTAAAGTAAATGCAATGTGAAGAGGGGTACTGCCCAGCTCATCTACGGCGTTTACATCTGCTCCGTGGAGAATAAGCATTTGTAAAGTGCCAGGCACACCAGTCCGAGAGCAAGTCGCCATGTGAAGGCAGGTTCTGCCCTGCATATTTGTTGCATTAACATCGCTGCCCTCCTTGATGAGAAGCTCTGCAATCTCACATCTATTTTCCGCTGCAGCAATGTGAAGTGGCGTATTTTCTTGCGTATCTCGACAATGAACACTGGCCCCTGCGTTCAACAGGAAGATTATATCGTCTTTCGATAATTCCGAAGGTTGGATCCAAGGATCAACAAGAAGAGGATCATCGGGACTGGGTCTGTATATACCAAGATGAAGAGCCGTGTTGCCATAATTATCTGCTATTTGGAAGTTTTGTACGTGTTTCAATAACAAATTACTTTTGTGATTAGCCAAGCTGGCCAGCAGTGGTGTCTGCCCTTTGCTGTTAACCGCAGTCAAGTCTGCTCCTCTGTCAATAAGGAGCTGTAACATTTCCTCGGTTCCTTTCATCGCAGCTCTGTGCAAAGGAGTATCTCCATTCTTATCTATTGCCTCAATGTCCAATCCTTCGTCTAAGAGGCTGTTGACTGAAGACACGAACTCCTGGGTTACACCAAAATGAAGAGTTGTTCGACCAGTTTCGTCATCTACAGCAAGCTTGTCACCTCCGTGGTCAAGATACAACTGTAGAGGGTCCTCCAAATAGTACTCCAATGAAGTTAATTTGTACATCGCAGAAAGCACTGATTGTCCATTGAAATCTGTTGCATTTATGTCGCTTCCATGATCAACCAATAATTTGACAAGATACAGGAAGCCCCGTTTTGCCGCCAAGTGTAGAGCAGTTCTTCCATTTCCATCAACGGCTTTGACGTTACTCCCGCCCTGAATTAAAATTTTTACATTGTCAAAGTTACCTCCAGCGGCTGCAAAGTGCAAGGGAGACCAGCCTTGACTATCGGCTAGGTGAACATCCGCTCCACGTTGAATCAACAACTCCACTGACCTGCAATCACCACTATAGGCAGCTGCATGGAGAGGGCAACGATTGTCCCTGTCTAGGGTTCCCACGTGTGCACCTTGTTGAAGCAGCCTCTCTACAATTTCTGGGTTACCAGTCGCTGCTACATGTAAGGGTGTCTCACCGTTGTAGTCAGCCAGATTAACATCACAGCCATGGTCTAAAAGAAGTTGGCATACTTCCACACCGGTGCATGAAGGTATAAAATGAAGTGGGGTTCTTCCATACTGGTCAATGTTATTCACAGAGCTGCCATGTTCGAGTAAAACTTCCACGATGTTGGTGTATCCAGTTACAGGTACGACCGCATTTCTCACGGCCTTCATAAGAGGAGTCTCACCAATTTTGTCCTGTGTATTAACACTGCTTCCCTCAAGCAGGAAAAACTGAACCAAGGAAAAATTTCCACCATTTGTCGCTACTGCTGAAGCAAGAGGTGTTTCACCTAAAGCATTCTTAGCTTCCGTGTCAGCGCCATGTTGTAACAACACCTGCGGTATGTGAACACTTTTTGATCCTTTTGCGACAGCGACAGCGACATGTAAAGGGGTAGTTTCCTCCCTACAGCATTTTTGGTTGACAGCTAAACCATACTGCAGCAACATTTCAGTGACTTTACTATTTCTCCTTCCGACAGCGCGGTGAAGGGGCGATCTTGTGAGGCTGTCTTCACAGTTTGCTTCACATTCAAGTTCAATAAGGAGGCTTCCTATTTCTTCGCTGTTTAAATCTGCAGCAAAGTGAAGAGGTGTCTCAAGTTTGTTATTCTTCGCGTTTATATCTGCACCAAATTCAACAAGAAGCTTAACCATTTCTGTTAGTTTAGGATGTGCACCTCGAAGTAGAGCGATATGAAGAGCTGTATTCCCATTCCCAGCTCTTGCATTTACATCCAAACCATTTTGCAGATGACGGGAAACTACATCAATATCAGTGCGGAAGGCAGCTGATGTTAGTATTGCAGCAGCGTTTTTCATAGAAAAACTTTCCACGTCATCAAGTGTGTGATTGCAAAGCATTCCAAGAACATCAAGGAGACCATGTTCCGCAGCAAGCATTTTAAGAGACCCAATTTTACTGCTATCCAAATTTGAAATGTCAGCCCCGCGTTCTATAAGAAGTTTGGCTGTTTCAGCCTGTCTTGCGTGTAAGGCAGCATATAGGGGCGAGATGTTTTTCCAGTATTCTTCCACATCTAGGTGGCGGTTATGAAGAAGTTCCGCTCGCGAATCAACATCCCCATTGATGCTGGCTCCTCGTTCTAACAGGAACGTCACCGCATCACATTGCCCGTTGCTAGATGCTTCTTCTAGTGGGGTCAGTAATGAACTGCTTTCACTGTGCACAGTATCTGCAGATAAGCCTCTGTTAAGAAGAAGTTGCAGGACAGCTGTGGAACCTTTACGGGCAGATAATTTAAGTAAATCTGCTTCATGAAATTCTAAAACGTTTTTGTCATTTATGAGCATAGAATCGCTTCCTTTGTCAATCAGAACTTTGGCTGTAGTAGCGTGGCCTTCCTTCAAAGCATAGTATAAGGCTATCAGGCCATCTTCGTCCCTTGCGTTGACATCAGCACCCTGGTTTAGAAGATAGTTTACCGTGTCTGTTTGTCCTTTTTCAGAAGCAACATGTAATGGTGTTTTATGGCGGTTGTCCCTTGCACGAATGTCAGCTCCTTCTTCAACAAGCAACCTGACCAACTCTAGACGAGTCGCAAGGTGAAGAACTGTTGTGCCGTGGCGAGTTACTGGCAACGCATTCCAATTCCTACCTTTTTCAATAAGGAACTTAACAACATTAGTGTGGTCTCCTGCAGCGGCTGAATGTAAAGGTAGCCAACCGATTTCGTTCTCTTTATTCAGTTCCCCACCATTATTTAGCAAAAGGTGAATAGACCCAGCGTGGCCCTTTTCTGCAGCTAACATCAGAGGTGTGTATCTAGTGCTGCTGCTGTCGGTAGTGGAAGGGGTGGTGGCTTTGTTGACATCTAGACCATGCTCAATTAGCAGACGGAGGGCCTCCGTGCGACCACTTGCAACAGCCAAATGAAATGCTGAATATCCTTGAAAATTTAATTTAAAAACATCTGCGCCGAGCTCGATTAATCGTAGCATATTTCTCAGTTTACCAACTTCAGCCGCATGGTGAAATGGCGTGCAACCACGAGAGTCACACATCTCAAGGGAGGCACCTCTTTCAACTAGGAATTCAACAACGTCCTCGTCATTGAATCTTGAAGCCAATATTAGGGGCGTTTCGCCTGACGATTCCATCGCCACAGAATTAACCTGTTCACCACAATCAAGAACCCTTCGGAGATGGTGTACCTGTCCACTTCTTGCCGCCAGGTGTATCAAGGACTGAGAATGGCAATCCTTAAAGACTGTATCAACAAGCTTTCTCAGCTGCCTATGTTCTACAGAATGTTGCAGGGTCAGCACCGCCCAGACAGACTTACCAGGAAAATGAGACGAGCGGTGACCAATCTTGACACTCACTGCTATGACACTGTCGAGTTTGCTAGGACTGTGGTTCAGGATGTCACTGAAGGTTCCGATGTCCCCTTGAATGCAAGCTAATTGTAGCGAGCTAAGGCCAAGTTCTTTATTTGGTGTAGTTACAGCATTAAAAGCCAAAGATGTTAAGGACAGCTGCAGAAAAAAATGGTGACACGTCAAGGCTTGTGTACATGGTGAACACTATTTGTAACATTTCTTTCAACGGTTATGCGTGAATGCTGGGACTGTGGGACTGTGGCAGGGCATGAAAGAGAAAGCATGGATGCCTTTATGAATCAGGAGACTACCATAAAACAAATCCAGAACGTGGTGAGGGCGGAATTCGAACCTGGGGCGACCGTTCTGGTGTAGTCACAACATCAAAAGCCAAAGATTTCAAGGAAAGTTGCGGAAAAAATGGTTGAGATGATTGCGGACACTTTCAGTTTCTTGTATTCTTGAAAATGGTATCTCCGTCACCTCTCTTTCATAACATCGCAAAGGTTGCAATTGTATTAACAATGGTAGCTGATTTTTACCCCTTAGAAAAGAGATGACAGTAGTAAAGAGAGGCAAATCTAAGAATATTAATTTTAAAAACCCAGGGGGTTTACGAGCACCTCTTAGACCACAGGCTTACCATCCTCTGTGCGAGTGGAGCGTTGCAATAAAAATCTTGAGACGAACTTCAAATGGCCGCTGAAATTCGTTCCCGTTCTCCAAATTTAAGGTTCCTCTTAATTAGTATTGTTCACTGAAGTTTAGAATTAATGTGTCGTGGTTTTTTGCCGTTTCATGCTGTGCACGGCGTTTTTTACGAGATCGCCGGATTTTCAGCATCAGGTCGAAGAAAAGAAAAGAAGAATAAAGGCAAGCAACTCAACCGGCGTAATCCACGAGCGGCACTAGCTCAAAGGGCAATCGACGCAAAGCCACCAAAACCCCCACCAAACGGGAACCGGCATCAGATGGAGCAGACCCCTCAATGTCCCGGCCGAGTTTGGGATCGATTTGTCCAGCCTCCACTGAGAAAAGCCGCGCTGAACTCCGGTTTGCAGCTTTCAAGACATGATCAGTCTTCGACTCGCGGCCACAGGAATTCGAAGCACGCGGGTCGTTTATAATGACGCAATCAAGTCCCGTGCGGGGCAGGCTTGGGCTTTTAAACTGCCATTGGCTGCGATGCGCCGATTGGCTTATATAGACGACCCGCATGCTTCAAATTCCTTTGTCTACAGGTCGAGCAACGATCATATTTTGAAAGTTGCAAAGGGAGTTCAGCGCCGCTTTTGTCAGAAGAAACTGAAGAGATCACTCCCAAACTCGGCCAGAACATGGAGAAATACATCCTCGATCCGATGCCGGTTTCCATTTGGTGAGAATCTTGATAACTTTGTGTCAATTGCCCTTTGAGCTAGTGCTGGTTGAATGTTACAATTGAAGGGTTAGAAGTGAAAGTAGTGTATGTGATACCCTGGGTTCCTTAGGTAAATTTTTTCAAAGGTTCGAGGTCCCAAAGCGGCCAAGCTGCGCTAGCCAGGAGCGGAGCAGCGAGGAAAATAATCCTGGCACCCAGGGTACGTATGTGAAATCTAATATTGCTCAAATCAGCGGAATGACTGCTTGTAGCCTTGAATTTAAAGAAAAACATTGCCCGGCAGTTTTTTGTTTTTGTTTCGCTGATTTGCGCTTTGTTTCTGCTTTCACTTTGAAATACAGTAATTGACAATATATATCTACGCAAATTTGATCGAAGGTACTTCAAGAAAATTCAGGTCAGCAGAAACATTTCGCCAAATCTCTCGGTTTGCGAGTAAGGAATAACGTTTAGATATTCGCACATGAACATGCATGTATGGCCTAAGACCGCTTGCTTTGATTATAGTACAACAAGAAACAGATTTCTGACATGTTGCAAATATCATAGTTTTACACCTGTCAATAACGAACCTATCACTCGTAATTTGTAAACAAGAGGTCAGACGGTCCGACTTAAGTTGGGAATCAAAGTTTCAGTCTAACATCCTTTACCCAAGAATAGTTCCACGCAAATAATCACGGAAATGGCGAAAACTTTAAATCGACGATCATGTAAATCAACTGAGCGAAGCATCCAGAGCTTGTGAATGTGACACGAAAACAACAGAAATCACGAAATATGCAGCAAGATCCACAAATCTCTCTAATGTCATGTCAACCCGACCCACGGCCGGAAATGACACAATTAAGGCACCATCAAGCCTCCCTTTACCCTAAAGAGGCAAAACGGCTCAAACAAAATGTCTCACTCACGGTTTCACGTTGAACATCCTTCGCGCCATGGCAAGTTCCAGGATGTTCGTGATATTTTGAGCAGAAAATACCCGGCACTTCCTGACTACAAAATATTTTTCAAGGCTTTGGCCCACTCCAAATTCACAACAAATTTCACTATGTCCAGCTAGAATTGACCCCTAAGACCTCGTTTCTCAGTATGGGCCAAAGACTTTTACCAAGACGCACAAAGCTCACAATAATTATGTTCAGACTGCAACGGCCCGGGTCAGATCGGCAAAGACTCGTTTAGCACAAATGGTGCAGTTCACAAAATGTATTGGCCGACGCATAGAATGCAAATCGCAGTAATTCTATCCTCATTGTCCCTTATGAATCACCCGGATAGACTTTGCTCCGCTGGCCAAAGCAACATCTACATCAGCCCGTTTACCCTTAAACCTGGACCCTCGACAGATTCAAATGAAGACGCGTTGTTTTGCAGAGAGAATAGGTCCCAGAAAACTAGGGAAAATGCATGATGAGAAAGGGGAGGGGGTGGAATTGTACAGAGTCAGGTTTTTCCTCAAAGGAGCAATTACAAGCCAACAACACACAGAATCAAGTGAAGCAGTCCCAAGCACGACAGAAACTCCAGCTAGCAAAGGAAACAGCCCGCCTCCCTCCAAATAAACGACATGAGCAAAGTCAGTCGCCGATTTTCTGGAGGTACCTTCTCTTAAATCCAGGTAGATATGCAAATGCAGCCTGTAGTATATTAGTTTTTCCTGAATTGTCAAAATGGCAGCCACGATGGAGTTGATCGAGGTGAAAACTGCGCCCTATGAGCTGTCATTTTTACCGTTTTATCGCAATGGCCAATAGCAGGGAAAGCTCAAGGAGGAAACGAGAGCTGTTGGATTACAGGTACCCTTTTATCCTTCACGATCTACATTAATACACAGATTCCTCTTGATTATTAACTTTAATACTTTTCATTTAGTGTCTTCGATTGTCCTTGAGTGACTGAAAAGCCCGTCTACCATTAAATTACATACATATTTGAGCTATGTTTGAGGAGTGTTCACCATCAAAAAGATATTTGATCCTCTGCTTGGTATCTGGGAGCTTTGTCTTATGCAAGTTGTCACCGTCATTGATCAAATTGGCGCTTCCGCCCTGCAGGGATTTCGTGCTATGATAAACTGACGTAGTTATTCTCATCTCTGCATTGACCATGAAAAGGGAACAAATTTATTTCTGTTATTCCCTTTCGTTTAAGCCTCTCTTCCATCGCGTTAACTTTTAGCTCCTCACATGGGAGTTTCCCGGGAACGTTTTCCCGCCAAAAGGCCGTACTCTTTGTACCAGCTCGACCGTCATCTTTGTACTGGAAAGTACAGCAAGCAGCGGTCCACATCTCTTTGGGGACATTTGCAGGGAATTCCTCGTCGTGTTGATAGTCACTAAAACCACTTTGCCCAAAAAATCTCGTTTCTGAGGGGCCGAAAAATGTTGAAGGAGTCGCAACAACAACAATGAACATCCGAACACTTTGCATCGCTTGTAACGCACAGTTGTTTTGGCCCCATTTAATGAGCTTGCTTTCACAATGGTTCCACGGAACAGAATTGAAAACCCCAAACTGGGGCACAGCGTTCGTAAAAACAAAAGTTGCTTCCTTTTTCCGTTGATCTCCTCTGCCGTACTGGGACGCGATCAGGTGCCCCCTGTGAATTGTGGCTCGTACTTCATTCGCAGTTCTACTACCACAATCAACGTTCACAGACGACAGGGCAATCAAGTTCTTCGCCTTGTACCAGTTATTGTCAATGATTTCCTGATCGCTATGTTTCTTATAACAAATCTTTCGGTTTAGCGCCTGTGCGTAATCCATGCCCGATTGCTGAAAATATGCGGGTAACTTGCTGCGTTGTTGATTAAAGGTTCCCGCAACACCCTGCGGTCGACCACCACGATCTGCCGCATTCAACTGACTGCCTGTTATCACTGTAGCGGCATAGAGTGGTATGCGACTGTTACAGTCGAACAGTATGGCAACTGTTTCACCTTCACATAAATAGGCCAAATTTCTATCAATTAAAGCACTCTCGCGGTAGCCGTACAAATTCAATCCTCTTGGCAAGTGGTCGGCAATATCCAAGCCAGGCCTGTGGGTTTCATGGACATTACAAGCCCCGATGAACTTGCACTCGCAACCAGCTAGGCCTCTAATACCGTCTGTACTACACTGTCGCAAGGCCGTCAGAAACAAACACTTGGACAGCACGAACGCTGAAATAATCATGGTGATGAACCTGGCCATGGCGTTACAGAACTAAATGGTCTGACAATCTTAGTGACTTTAAAGAGTACACAGCAAGACCTGCCGAGTCATGTTCTGACTGGGTACTTAAAAAAACAGCCAAAAATAACATGTTTAAACAAATACGGTTCGCTTTCATTTCCTGCTTCAGTCCTAAACTGATGCGGAAATGATGAAGTGTCAAATCACAGTGTAAATAGCGATATCCAGGATGCTGAAAGATTCAGCCTGATTTCAGCAAAAAGAAAACAGCGAACTACATGTAAATACTAACATGTAAAAAGTAAGGAAAATGTTATCGGAACAGCAAAACATTAATTGCCAAATGCTGGGGATACAGGTAACTAAAAGAGAAGCTTTAGATGAAATTACGTTTAAGCTAGTGTCTAGCCTGCGTAGCAGTCTTTTCCGTTTCCTCTAAGCAGGAGAAAGCCAGAGCCAAGGGGAAGTCGCGCGAACGCAAGGGGCGAGAGCAAAAAGCTAGTGTCAGATATCACGCCCCGAGAGCACCCTTTGCTTTTCTTCTTCAGTAGTATTACAGTTGGCAGTACCGCAAAACTGATCTGATACATTGCCAACTATAAACACTACTTACCAGCTTGAGGGAATATTTTTATGGCTTCAAAAAATTTAATCCAAAAATCCAATCAAAACAAGTTTAATAATTTTAAGGAAACTCTATATTTATTTATGGTGATGGTGCGTTTAATCCATTGCGTGACATGATCCTCAGAAAAACTGGAAGTTATAACACAGGACTTTGCGTAACAACAGAGCAAGTTCAAACATGCCTGTCATATGATTTTCGTGTGATTGTTGACAACCAATTAGCTGCTTTCATGCTAATTGTGGAACTCCAACAACAAGGAGCTTAGTTTTGTCTGTTTTGTCTGGGTTGGTTAACAGAGAGTTTGTTGAACACCACTTTGGGACGTGATGGAGATCAGAAATGGCAGCACTGATATCAGACGGAGGAAGTGCCAAAAGCAGCTCATTGGTTGTTAATAATCACACGAAAATCATATGACAGGCATGCTTGAACTTGCTCTGTCGTTAGGGAAAGTCCCGTCTTATAACTTCCTTTTTTTCAATCACGTCACGCAATGGATTAAACGCACCATCACCGTAAATAAATATATAGTTTCCATTTAATTATAAATTTGTTTTGGATTGGATTTTTTGAAACCATAAAAATATTCCCTCAAGCTGGTAAGTAGTATTTATAGTTGGCAATGTATCAGATCAGTTTGCAAAACTGATCTAGACTAGTACCACGAACTATAATACTACTTTCTTCGGTAGCTGAGTAAGCAACAAACAACATGCATAAAGAAACTCAGCTGTTTAGTTAATCACAGACTTGGCATTTGGGTGACAATATAATGGCCACCAGTGCCACCAGCATTAAACTGTAGGCTTACTATAATTGTAACCATTCAACTAGAAATTTTATTTCAGCAGATGAATACCTGAGAATGTTATCCTTGTGCGGTAATCAAATTACTAACAGATGTGACTGTGAATGTGTGTGTGGCTGTAATTAACATGGTACCACAAGAGACAAATCTGCCATTGATGGAGGCATAAAGGCCGTATATTTTTGCCATCTCTGGAAATGTAATGAAATATTGATCTTATGTGTGGTATCTGAGAAATTTGAAACTCTTATTCACAAGCAAACTCCAGAGTGCAGTCATTTCCATAAAATCCCTTCAACAGGTACCTTGGATAAAGTCACATTAAAGTAAAGATGACTATTCGATGTTACATGAATTTAAAAACAATCTTGAAATTAGGCTAGTCTTTTTCTTCCAGAAAACCAAAAGATATGTTTGGTGAGAAGGATTCCATACCACAGGAAATCTTCATGTGCATTACACATGATTGTAGGGGATAATTTTGTCTGCACTGCACAGGCTTCTTGCCACAGTAATTAACAAGCTCATTCGTGAGCATCTTGCTTCAGACACTAAAACAAACTTTGTATACAAATCTACGAAATCAAGAAGCCTGCTGCACTGGATATTCTGTGGAGCCCCACAGTTCCACTAGCCTGCGTGGCAGGCGTTCCAAGGGGAAGGAAAAGGGGGAA